>Ga0075113_1000267_pt1 | contig 16519 bp, 31 predicted proteins | sample AntAceMetag02UKA_FD_69788 | JGI IMG/M metagenome (GOLD analysis project Ga0075113, IMG submission 69788) | Saline lake microbial communities from Ace Lake, Antarctica - Antarctic Ace Lake Metagenome 02UKA | ecosystem: Environmental > Aquatic > Non-marine Saline and Alkaline > Saline | place...
ATAATTATTAATCAATGTTTTTGTTTATTTTTTTCATAGAAATCTATCAATTCATATATACATTTAGATTCGCCAGTACTACTATACATATGTTTATCTTTTAAATATTCTACCATTTGATCAAGTGTTAATTCATTCCAATCTATCCAACCTTTAGGTAATTTTTTCATTTTTCTGGTATATATTAATTAATTTTTTCGTTATAGAATACCAATCGTAAATTTTACTATCTTTTAATTCAAAACATTGATTTTGATAGTTAGTATAATTTTCGATCATATCCTTAATACCTTCTATAAGATTTTCTTTAGATGGTTTAATTTTTTTCATACCTAATATATTTACATCACAAGTTCCAACAACAGGAATACCACAATAGATTGATTCTATTAAAGTTAGGTTAGGGTGTCCTGTTTCTAATTTTGATGGATGAAGAAAAATTGTGTGTTCATTATATAATTTTACTAATTCATTATCATTTTTATTTCCAATGATTGTTAATTTATCATAATTGCAATTATTTTCATTAAAGAATTTTTCATTTGGTCCAACTATTGTTATTGGTAAATTTAATTCTTTTGCGATTTCAATTGATATTAATATTCCTTTTCTATCATCTTGATCTGTTTTACCAACACATAATAGTTTATGTTCATAATGTGGGATATTTAGAAATTTGAATATATCTGGATTTGCACCATGTTCTAAATAGATTGTATTATTTAGTCCAAAAAATTCATTTAGAAATTCTCCATGTATTAAGGAGTATTCTGAAAATTTTATAGCATTATAATTATTTTCAAAAAGTTCAGAATCTTTTCCAAAATAAATAACATGTGAATCATCAAAAGAATAGATATAAGGTATTTTTCTTCTTTTTAGATTTAGAGCTTGATTCCAAGTATGTACTTGAACAATATCATAAGATGAAAGTTCATCATTTGAATATCTAAGATCAGCAATATGTCCTAATTTTTCTAAATTTATTTTATATTCCCATATATATTTTTCAATAGCACCCCAACCTTTTGGAGGCCAGGGTATTCCAGCATTTGTCCAAATTAATGCAATTTTCATTTGTAATTATTGAATATTTTATTGGAAATTTCTATGGATTTATCTAACCATTCTTTATTGATATTGAGGTTGATGTCTTTATCAAAACAAAAATCTATAATATTTTTTGTTCTAATATTATCTACTAATTTATAACCAGTCATGGGACAACCACCGTGTCCGCCAATAGCGGAATCAATTTTTTTAACACCAGCATTATAAGCAGATTCTATTTTATTATACCATTGATTTTCAATTGTATGCAAATGGAAACCAAATTCAACTGATGGATATTCTTCGATAGTTTTAGTGAATACATTTGTTATTATTTCTGGTGTTGCAATTCCAATAGTATCAGCAATACTAATTTCTTCAATTCCCATATCTACTAGTATATCAATATGATCTAATAAAATATCTATATTCCACTCATCTTCATATGGATTACCAAAACCCATTGATAAATAAACTAAAACTTTTTTATCATAATTTATTGATTTATCAATAATAGTGGATAATCTTTCTATAGATTTTTGTGTATTTGAATTAATATTCAATTTTAAAAATGTTTCCGAAATTGAAAATGGAAATCCAATGTAAGATATTTCATTGTGTTTTATTAAATTTTCAGTTCCTCTTAAATTACCAACAATTGCAAGTAATTTAGTATCTGTATCAGACATATATAATCCATCGAGGATTTCTTCAATGTCTTTCATTTGTGGCATTGCGGATTTAGAAACAAAACTTCCAAAATCTATAATATCAAATCCAACTCTTAATAATGTATTTATGTATTTGGTTTTAAGTTCAGTTGGGATGAACTTTTTAATACCTTGCATCGCGTCCCTAGGACATTCTACGATTTTCATTTATTTAATTTATTTTAATTTATTAATAATTTTCATCTGATGAACCATACATTTTAAAATCGTCTAAATATCCATTTTCACTTAGCCAATATATGATCTCTTCTCTTATATCAAGATTGTCGTCTATTAGTTTAATAATTTCATCAACTTCCATTGTCTTAAATAATTATTTTTTTTATTTCATTTATATAATTTGATAAATGAATTATAGGATCAACCATTTGGTTGTTAAATGTTTCATTATGTTCTTTTGATATTTTAATAATTAGGAATCCTTTATTTTTAAATATTTCTTCATTTTCTTCGATTAAATATTTTACGAATGGTCGTCCCATTGCTTTTAACAATGTGACTGGTACATCTGAAAAATTCTTTTCTACAAAGTCAAAATTTTCAATTGGATCATTATTTCCATTCATTATATAATTGTGTATATATAAAAAATTTTTATCGTCATTATAAAAACTTTCAGTATCTCTCGAAATGAAAATTTGTTGTATATCTTGAACTGATGATCTTAAATCTGGAAATCGTTTATTTATTACTGAATTTATTATATCGTCTTCTATTTTAAAATTTTCATTTTTTTCTAAGAACATACCAATAGATTTAAGATACTTAAAATATCCCACTTTAAGAAATGTTTTTTCTTCGTCATTTATTGGTGTGAAATCTACTTTATTAAATCTGGATTGTATTTCAGGAATTGCATTTTCTATATGATTCATAGTTATTATAAATCTAATTTTACTATCATATTCTTCTATAAATGCTTTAAATGCGTCTTGAAACGCACCTGTTGCTTTATCAAATTCTTCAAGATAAACATATTTCATTTTATCTTCGGATTTATTAAGTGGGGAAGGTCTAGATGTACAAAAATCATAAAGTTCTTCTCTTAAGACATCCACACCATTTTTCAATGATGCGTTTATCATTTTAAAAGTTTTATCTTTTAACAGATTTCTAACAAGAGTACTTTTTCCTGTACCCATATGACCATGAATTAAAACATTGGTTTGAAATCCAGTTTCCACATTTAAAAATTTTTTAATTCTTGGCAATAATATAATTTGATTTAGATTTTTGGGTCTAAATCTTTCCCAAAATAATACATCCTTTAGCATAATTTACACATTTGATTTAGTTTCTATACATAAAAATAAGTAGATTGTTTAAATTATTTACGTAAAAAAACCCGTATATTTTTATATATCGGGTTTTTTATTTAAAGGGGTAATCAGGAAAGTGTTTTTATTCTTCTTCCTCATCATCTGAAGTTGTAATATATTCAGTATCAGGTTCTACAATATTTAAATCATCTTCATAATCATTTTCATCAAATTCCTCATCATTTTTAGGTTTAGGTGTAGGATTATCCATTTTTGATACATCTGGACATGTTTCAGAACAACTACAAGCTTCAATTTCTTCATTTATTATTTGTAGATTGAGTGTTCCTGTTGCAATTGCAGATTTGACTGATTGTAAAACTTTTACTCTTTCTTTTAAAATTTCATTTTTAACATATTCGTTGATTTTTTCTACTAATTTATTAGTTCCTTCTAAATCTACTTTAACATTATCAATGTTTATATTTTCATTTAAATTTACATCAATGGATATATTTTCTATTATCATTGAATGTACATCATTCTTTGATTTCTCTTTATATTTCTTATTTTCAAAATCTGAACCTATTTCACTAAATTTTTTCATGTTCTAAATATTTTTTTTTCTTTTACCTATATATAAAAATAATATAACCAAAAATTGATTATTTTATATTAAATTTGTAACCATACCATCACCAAAGTTTGTTATATCTTGGACATTTATATTATGTCCTAATTTTCCAGTTCCCCATTCACCAATAATATTTATTCCATTTCTATCTAAAAATTTTAATAATGCTTTTTTAAGGGCTGATTCATCAACATCTTTAGTATAAATATATGTTAATAATCCTGTTCTTATAAACTCATGTCTTGGTATATAAAACTTATAAAAACCTAATGATGCTAAACCTGTTTGTGATATTCTAATCATTTCATGTCCATCATCATGTCTTAGTACTTTTCCATTTTCGATAGTACATGGGTAAATTTCTATATTATCGTGAGTCATAGAACCAATATAATATTTATGTTCCTTTTCATCAAATTCTTCATCATCCCAATCGTCTTCTTCAAAAGGATCAATATTTTCAAATAATTTTAAATGTTTCATTTAACAATTTTTATTTTACTTAAATCAATTTTTGGTATTGTCCAATCTGATTCGACATCATCCCATCCATCTAAACAAAGACTAACCGTATCGCCATAATCACCATATGTTCTTGATATAACAGCACCAAATTCACCTTTCCAATTTTCTTCTTCTATACGTACAACTAAATCACCTGGTTCTATATCATCATCTATCAATTTAAATTTATAATGAATTAAATCATCTTCAGTTATTATGATTCCATTATGTATTTCCACATTTGGATCATCTTCTTCAAAATCAAAATCTTCTTCATTGAATTCGAATTTTTCGTATTGTTTTAAATATTTCATATTTTATATATCTATTTCAACCCATAAATCTTCACCATCTACCATTAGTTCAACTCCGATTTTGCCATTTTGTATTCTCATTCTATCATGATTTACCCATATATCAACTATATTATTGTATTGAGTATATCTATTACCATCTCTTACAATGGGATCATCATCAGCATGATTAAAATATTTATCATTTAAGTGTTGGATACTTTTACTTATAATAAAATTATTAATATCTCTATCATGAATAAGTTTAATTAATTGTTCAATCTTTTTTATTGTATTATCATTAGGATTTTCATCTTCATCCCAATCATCTTCATCAAATGCATCTACATCTTCTTTTAAGTAATCTTTAAATTTTTTCATTTTACATTTTTATTTTATTTGCAAAGTCTGGTCTATAACAAAAATTTTCCCGATGACTATTTATTTTATATTTTTCTATTATTTCAACATCACCATCAATTAATATTATTTCGTCTTCGGTTTTATATATTGCATTACCATTGACTTTCAATTTATATACATAACCAACAGAATTTGCCAGTATTTTACCACATCTATTTTTACCATCTTCACCCTTTCTCATATCCAAACAAAAATAACCAGCATTAATCATACTTGGAGTTAAAAAAAGAGGCAAATTAAATGTTGTTAAATTACCTTGTTCTGTTCCATGTAAGTATATTTTATCAACTATATTCATTTTAGAATTTCGTCTTGGGTTTCGTGCTTCAAATAATTTTAAATGTTTCATACGTATATTGTTTCAAATTTTGATTTTTTATAATCAACATGAACTTGTCCTGGATTTTGATCAGGGGTTTTGGTTACATTTTTTCTTTGTGTCCATACTACTTTAGTTTTACCAGCTGATTTACTATTTTGAGCTGCCAATTCAGCTGCTTTTTCAATAACTTCAATTGGTGGAGTTTCATCATCCATCACATCTATAACAACATGTGATCCTGGTACACCACTTGCATGCATCCATATATCATTTGGTTTAGCAATCTTAAAAGTTAAATAATCATTCATTCTGGCATTTTTACCAATCATTATTGTATATCCATCTACTATTTTTCTTTTAGCAACTTCACTTATCTTTAGTGCTTCATTTAACATTTCAAATTGTTCAAATTTTTTAATCATAATTATATTTTTTTCTTACTTATATATATTTAAAACTTTATCTGGTTTTTTTAATAAAATGTTTATGGAAAATATTTATAAAAGATTCGTAGAACAATGGGGTGTAGATGCTCAAACAGACGTTATGGTGGAAGAATTAGCTGAGCTTACATTTGCTCTCATGAAGATGAGAAGAGCTGGTACAGACGAGCAGATGGTGGTTAGGTACGATAATGTGTGTGAGGAGATAGCTGATGTTCGTTTGATGTTAAATCAAATGGAATATATTTATAATAAGGATATAATTGATAAATATTATAAAGAAAAAAAAGAAAGAACCATAAAAAAATTAGAAAGATATGAGAAAGATCAAGATAATAAGGAAAGCTAATTTACAAAGTGAAATAGATGATTGGGTAAAAAAAGAAAATCCGATAATTCATTCTACATCATTATCAACATCTGTATTGCAAAATGGCAATGTACAAAATGTAATTGCTATCGTATATGATGAAAAAATTATAATTGATAAAAGTAAAGTAATAAAAGAACCTTTTTCTGTAACAAGAGGGGATGATAAAACTGCTGAATATCTGCGTCAAACAAGCCAATAAATTAAAAGGACCCCAACTATCAAATGATAAAAAAGGAAAGTATAAACGGATTATTTGATATTATGTATGGAGAGATAGTGGATAGAAAAATCTATGAAAGGTATTATAGTGTTCATGATGGTGATATTGTAGTTGATATAGGTGCAAATATAGGTCTATTTACTATGTCTATTATGAATAAATGTTCAATTTGTTATAGTATTGAACCATCGATTAGAGAATTTGAATACTTAAAGATACATACATCTGATAATGTAAGTAATGTTATATTATCAAATATCGCAATTGGTGATATAAATGGTATGAAATATTTAAGTACAGATGATGGTTGTGGTATAGTGACTGAAGATGAAACAGAAAATAAAATATTATCCATAAAATACAGAGATTATATAAATAAACACAAAATAGATAAAATAAATTTTCTAAAATTAGATGCTGAAGGTGCTGAATGGGATATTATTATAGATGAAAATATAGATTTAATAAAAGAGATAGAATATATTTCATCTGAATTTCATGTTCAAGTTACTGGAAATAATAAAGTTCATAGGTTTGATAATGATAAAATTAATAAATCATTAGACATTTTAGAAGAAAATTTCTATGTGAAATATACTGGTGTTGGTGGTGAAATTATAAAGAGAGAAAATATATTTAATTATAATCAGATTTTAGTTTATGCAATAAATAAATCAAATATCAATTTTAAAGAATGGAATGAAAAAACAAATAAAATAATTTTTGAAATAAGGTATATGGATGGACAATTAAATGTATCTGTTTTTAATAATAAAGAAATTAATTATCGTGTTGATTTTAAAAATAATGGTGAAGTTTTATATTCAAGTAATATTATAAATGGATGGACAATGACTAACACGATTAAGGATAATTGGAATGTTATAATATATGAAAATGATGAAATAATAGTAAATGAAGTTATATCAAAAGATAATAAATTTCTATTAAAAATAAAATAAAAATATGAAAATATCTATAATAGTAGCAATGGGTGAAAATAATGAAATAGGAAAAGATAATGATTTACTATGGCATTTGGGTGATGATCTTAAAAGATTTAAGAAATTAACATCCAATAGAGTTGTTATAATGGGTCAAAAGACATATGAATCTTTACCAATAAAACCATTACCAAAAAGAACAAATATTGTTATAACAGATGATCCTGATGTATCTTTTGATAATTGTGTAATGGCATTTAGCATTGATGATGCAACACAAAAAGCAGAATATTGGGATGATACGGGTGAAGTCTTTGTTATTGGTGGAGGATCAATTTATGATCAATTTTTAAATAGAACTGATAATCTTTATATAACAAAAGTGCATGAATATTTTGAAGCTGATACATTTTTTCCCAATATTAATGATAAATGGACTACAATATACAGGGAAGATCATAAAAAAGATGAAAATAATGATTATGATTATTCTTATTTGATTATGGAAAAATAGAATGAATTAAATGATTAAATCAACAATATTTAATGTGTGGTTATCAGATAACAGTAGAGTTAATATATCATCAAAATATGATTTTGATGAAGAATTCGATATAATTTTCAAGGAAACTACAACAGGTTTGTCAAGTATGGAGTGCATTTATATATGCTTTCAGGTATTAATAAATTAATTAAATAATTCTATTTCATCTTTTATTTCTTGTCTTACTTTCATAAGGATTTCACCTAACCAGTTCTTTCCTTCTATTTCTTCACATCTTGAACAAGTGCAGTTACCCCATTCATTATCATGCCAATAGTTACCTTCAATAATTTCTTCATTGATAGTTTCTAATAACATTGATCTTAATTCGGGGTGCTTGAATTTACTACGAACTAATTTTAACATTAGTCGATATTTAATACCATCCCAATTTTTTCTTACTCTTACTTTTTTACCAAAGGATTTGGCTTTTGAAGCGGTTGGTGCATTACGAACCCATTCGTGTTCGGCTTCGTCTTTGGTTTTGTTTGCTTGGTAGGCGTGTTCTATTGATTTATAATCCTTACCATTTAATTTGATATTTACACTATAAAAATTACTTAAAAATTCGTATTTATCTGCAAATTTGTAAATCATTTTTATTTTTATTTTTTAGTTGAAATTTATATCTCCTAATCCAAAATTAAAAAAATTCCAATTACCCCAATTATTATTATTATTATATTCTTTTCTTTTTTTTCTTTTTGGTTTAGTTTTTAATTTTTTATTATAATCATCATTTATATATTTTTCATATTTTTCAAAAATATAATCTCCCCATTCATTTATTTCATTATCAATACAAGTTTTATATTCTCCATTTTTAAATATTAATACATATATTTGTCCTTTTTTAACCATTTTATTTTTAAAAGATGATCTTGGTGTTTTTAATAAATCCAATTTGACTTTTTTAATATTTCTAAATTCGGTTAAGGCTCTTGTGTTTACAATAGCATCACAAATTATAAATTTATTATCGTCTTTATCTTTAATGTATTCTTTTATTTTAACTGGAATATAAATCATAAATCAAATATAATTAATTTTTTTTAAATTTCAAATTTTATTATCGTATTCTACATATGTCAGTTTTCGAAAAGTTTACAATACTTTCTCTTTCTTCATCAGTTAATTTTCTTCTGTGTTTATTGATTGATTTTTTTAATTCTTTTACATCTTCTTCAGTCATATCACCAGGAAATATAAATGCATCAGCAATTTCATCATCAGTATATACTTCACGAAGTTCATTATAGATTTTATCTACTTCATCTTTTTTCATCTTCATTTATTGGTTTTTTAAAACCACTTAAATGTTCAACATAATCATTTATATAATCATCAATAATTTTTTCTTCGTCAATATCAATATTATCATTATCAATAATTTCTTCAATAATTGGTTCTATTTTTGGTTTTTTCTTTCTAACTATATGTCTTACACCCATTTTATCCTTTTATTTTATATATTAAATAAAAAAAGGGTTATAAAACCCCTTTTTCAATCCATTTTCCATTTATTTTAACTCTATCGAGTTTATTTAAACGAAAACTCCATTTTTCAGGAAAATCTAATAATCTTAGATTCATACCTATCACAATCTTATGGACATCTTTATATCCTTTTTGACTGCCTGCAACCTCTATCAATTGATATGGTGCGTGATACCCATTACGGTGTATCAGATCAACTCTCCAAAGCTGATACTTTTCATTTGAATTTTTCATAAGCTAGTAAAACTAGCTAAGAGGAATTAAAGTATTTCATATTATTGTTATATAAATTTTATTGAAAAGTTTAAAAAACATGGTTCGATTTTGGACTACTCCATTTTTATATATAAATAAAAAAATAAAGTTATGACAATAGAACATATGAAAAAATGTGATGTTTGTGGGGAATGTTTTGAAGAACATAGTTTATATGCTAATCACATTAGATGGAAACATAGAGATAATTCAAATTATAAAAAGAAAGCATCTTTAAATTCAATAAGAACTAATGAAGACATGTATGGTAAATGGATTTACGATAAAGTAAATTGTTTTATTTGTAATAATGATATAGATATAAGATATAGAGAAGGTAAAAAAAAAGAAAAATATTATTGTTCTAGAAGTTGTGCAAATAAAAGAAATCATAGTAAAGAAACAAAAGATAAAATATCTAAGTCAATTTCGGAATTATGGAAAAATGAAGATTATCGGAGTAAGTATATTTATAATAATGGTATGTTTTCATCAAAAGGTGAAATTGATTTAAAAACAAAATTGGAAAAAATATACGGAGAAAATGATATTAAATCCCATGTTCTTATAGAACAAGATAATATATCGAAATCTGTTGATATATTTATAAGTAGTAAAAATACTATTATAGAATATGATGGTAAATGGCACTTTGAAAAAGTGATAAAAGAACACAATTTTGATAATACATTAAAAAAGGATAAAATGGTAAATGATTATTGTAATAATAATAATATTAAATTAATTAGAATATCCGATAATTTATATAAAAAAAATAAGACTATTTATTTGTCTAAAATAATAGAAAGTATAGAATCTAAAATTTCATATATTGAATTTTATGAATAAAAAAAACCAACCCCAAAGGAGTTGGTTTTTTATTGGTGGAGCAGACGGGATTCGCAATTTATCTTACATTTCTATAAGGATTGGACTATATCATCACCCATTTTGGGTGTCGGACGCTAATGTGGTTATTAAGAAGACTTTACTTCACCACTAGTCTCTGAACCTTCTTCCAGTGTACTGAAAGCTTGGCTGCTGATTGCCTATTCATTTGAATTTAGGTTTCCAGCAATTCATCCGATTTTTAACTTATTATTACTAATAAGTGGGTCCTATTTATTTGAACCCGTGTCTTGAATAGAATTTAAGAATCATCTACACGTTTATTTAAAATTTTCTAATTTTAACAAAATATTTGATTTTATTTGTTTCAAGAGATATCAAAAAACTCTCTATTTTGATTTTATAAAGCTTTCAAAAATAAGCCTTACTAGTGTTTTCCTGTTCCCTTCTTATACTGTGATAAGAGCTTCTTCAGCAATTGGGCTAGTAACCAATCTATCTGCTAAAGATGTAGGGATGGACATGATGTCCTCAGCGTTTTCGCCATTTAAAATTGTTTACCTACGAGTTATTAACCACTTTGTAGATAATGTGGTACATGCCGATTCATTATTTCGCTACACAATCTATTGCCATTCTGCCCCGATTTCAAAGAACTAATTCAACTCTATATATTCAATTAATTATATAAAGTTTTTCCGTTTTTAATTATAATACAAAGATAAGCCTTTTTCTTATTTTACAAAGGGTTTTCTATTATTTTTTATGATTAACTAAGTAATATAAATCTATAACTTTAGGATAGAAATCTGATATGATTTTTTTTAGTGGAACGGTGTTTTTGGTTGTGGTTAATTCTATTCTTAGCATAATGTCGTGAATATCAATTTCATTACCAATAAAGAATAGATTTAAATAAAATGATAAATATTTGTCTTTACCTAATTGTTTTTTAGATATGTAAATTTTCAGTTGTCTATTTTTAGTAAGTAATTTCCACTTTAATTCTTTATTAAAAGTTTTTCGGATTACATTAGAAAGTACATCATCTGATTTATACATTACAAAACATCTTATATAATCTTCTTAATTCTTTTACTAATGATCTATTTCTTTTGGTTTCTTTTGCATTATTTTTAACATCATTCAATTCATGTTTTTTGAATCTTATTCTTAATTTTAAGAAAGTTTCAAATGCATTTAATTCTTTTGGATTTGTTAAGTCTTTAAAATGTTCATAATCATTATATAAATCAGATTTATGAATTTCTTCCATTGATTTATTTTTCCATGATTTTTTACCAGTTCCAAGTAATTTTCCAAAGGGTTCTATATCATCAATGGATATCCATTTTTGAATTTTATATCTCATTACTTCAGGAATATCATCATCATTTCCCCAAAAAAGATAATAATATAATTTTTTTGAATTGTCGTTTTTATAAATTCTCACTTTATAATCTGGTAATATTGGTCCTGTTGGTTTAGCTATGGGAGTATCCTTCCAACCATCATTAGATTTAGGTTTTGATTTAGGATTTTTTTCTTGATCTATCCATTCTTGATAACCCATACCATTTATTAAAAAATGTCCAAGTTTATCGTAAGTTAATACATCATCATCTGATTTATCAATATAACGTTCAACGCCTTCATAACCTTCAGCAGATGACACATTTAAGATTTCTTTTTCATGGTTTGATATATTTTTATATCCGACTTTACTTATTCTATCTAAGATTTGATTTACTAATTCTTCCTCTCTAGATTCTCTTCTAAATGCTTCATTCATTTTGTTATATTTTAGAAATTTCTTTATCATGTTAAATATAATAATTTTTTATTATATATTAAATTATTTTTATGGTTTTTTGAAAATACCATCATAATCATTATCTATATTTTGAACATGGGGAGATAATAGTTCAATTAATTTTTCTTTAGTTACATTAGGGTATTTTTCTTGAATTTTTTCAAAAAGTTTATCAGCATCATTTTTTAAATCATTTATATTATTTACTATTGGTTCTATATGATTTTTCATTTTTGTGACCTCTGATGTTAAATTTTTAATTTTAGTTTCCATTAATTCTTTATCTATATCATTAATGTGTGCCATTTCATATGCTTTAAGAATATCGTCTTTGATTTTAGATATATTATTTTCATTATCTTTTAATTTAGATAAAAATTTTAAATATTCTTTTCTTATCCTAATAGATTCGTCAATGAATCGTTTTTCCATTCTAATTTTTCCCATGTTTCTTTTAGTTCTTGTATTTTGTTAGTATAATAATCTTTTGATTTCTTATTAATATATATATCAAATGATGAGTTTGTTACAATATCAAAAGTTAAAACTTTGTAATCATCCCCAATAGTTCCATCTGCATTGACTGTTCCCATTCCTCTTGATGCAATTCCAATTGATCCATTTTTTTCTAATAATTCTTTAGCAATTTTACCTTTTGCTGTATCTAATATACTAATATCCCCATAAATTGCATTATCTTTTATATAAACATTTTCTATCGTATGAGAAATATTATTCATACTAATATCAAAATTTACATTATCTTGTTCTAACTCACCATATAATGGTTTTTGTTTAGAATCTATTTGTTCTAATATATTATCCATTAAATTTTTAGGGTAAATTCTACCATTTTTATTTTCTTTATCAAATTCTATTAGTTTTGTTTTAAATTTCATATTATTCGTTTAATCTGTGCATTTTTGTATATTCACCTATCCAATCTGATATATTATCTGTTTTAATTGGAAGCCAGATATCTTTTGGAATTGGTAGATTAGGTGACTTAAAAATTAATTCTCCATTATCGTCATCCCAAGTAATATCTTCTTGATATTTGCTCATTAATTCTTTAATATTTTCTTTGGCTTTTTCTTTACTTAAACCATTAACTGGAATTATGAAAGTTTTTGAATAATTTGATTCACCTGTAATGTTCCAATGATCTTTATTAGTATCAACTGGTTCAATATATGGTATATCAATGTTTTTCCATTCTAATTTCCCAGTGTAAGGGTTATATAAATCTACATTATTTAATATGTAATCATTCAGTCCCATCTTCTTTTGTTTTTTTTGTTTCAGCTATAACTGGCTCAACTTTTTTCATAGTTTTTCGTGGTGTTCTTTTAGTTGTAGTTTTCCTTTTAACGGGTTTCTTTTTACCCATAATCATTTCTTCTAATTGTTTGTAAATTTCTTCTTCTACTTTTTGTGGATTATTTGCAATATTTTTAAAAATTTCACTTGTATAATATTTAATAACATCTACTTCAAAGTTATTTAACATCATTTTAAGAAATTCTGGATCAGCGATGTATTCATCAAAGCTTAATTCAATTGTTACTTTATGGTTTTTCTTAAACCCTTTAAAGAATTTAAAAGATTCTTCATTTGGATCTTCTACTATTGGTTGTGATTCAGGTTGTGTATTATGAAGATTTTCCGTATAATAATCACCAGTTGAAGATTTATCTCTGTCTTTTTTTACGTTTGGATCAAATTCAGGATAATTTGGATTATCATTTGATTTAATTGGTGGTTTTTGATGTGTATCCAATAATTGTCTAACAGATGATTCGTCATCATTAACTTGTTTATATTTTTTCAATTCTTGGTCATTGATTCTTTGTTTTTCTATGAAATCATTCATCATTTGTTGTTTCTGATCTATTGAATCTACTATTGGATTATTTTGTTGTTCATCCAATCTTCTAACAGTTCTATCTTGATTACTATCTTGAACTTGACTAGGATCTACTTTTTCTAATTTTCCAACTAAATCTTTAACATTTCCTTGATTGTTGAAAAACTCCATTGGATCAATTATTTCAGAGTATTTAACAAAAAAAGAATCTTTTTTTATTTTAGCACCATTAGTTAATGTAAACCATATACCATCATCTTGTCTAATTACTACAATATCACCATTTTCTTTATTTTCAAATTTCTTATTTATCATGTGAATAAACTTTTATTTTTTAATTATATGAAATATAAATGAAAAAGTTTTTTTAATATATAGAGATATAAAATAATAATAAAAATTATGAAACATTTAAAATTATTTGAAAATTATACCACATATGGTAAATTATTTGAAACGAAAGAAAATCAACCTGCAGAATTAAAAATAGATATTTTTAATGTAAAAGATGATCCTGGGTTAAAAGATGAATATAAACAATTATATGATGAATTAGCAGGTGAAACATCTACTCAAAGTGAATTATATGCTTGGGGTGTTAATCCTTATAATTTAGGAGATCTTGAACCTTATATTAGTATATATATGGAGACTGGAACTAGAGGTACTTATTCAGAAGGTAAATTTGAGTCTAATGATGGGTTAAGTGTTAATGTTGGCCCCGATGATGTTTATGTTGGTGATCATTTAAAAGGAATATGGGATGAAGAAAATAATAATTAAAATAATAAAAATATGAAACATTTAAAATTATTTGAAAATTATGAAGTTGATGAAGTAGAAAATATGACAACAAATGAAAAACATGCTACAAATTTAACTAATCAAATTTGTAGACATTTTATTCCAATTGATAAAATTAGGCATAAAGAAATGATATATGATATAATAGAAGAATATTTTAAAAAACATGAATTAGGTTAATGAGAAGGTATAAAGAACTTAAATATGATGGAAAAATTTACAATGAAATTTATCAGATTGATAAAATTTTAATTGATAAGGGATTTCATTGGTTTTTAGATTGTGAAGTAGAGAATGTAAGAATAGAAATTGAATATGAAACTTTAATATTTAATTCAGGTGTATTTTTCAATGGTACATGGTATTATGGTGTATTTCGTGATGGTGAATGGAAAAGCGGAACATGGAATAATGGTGTGTGGTACAATGGTTTATGGAGAAATGGAACATTTGAATCAGGGTTAATTTTCGATGGTAAATTTTTCGATGGAAAAATCTTAAAAGGAACAATAAGAGGTGGTGAATTTTTTGATATAGAAATAGATAAAGAAGTCGAAAGAGAAGATAATTATAAACCTGAAAAAGATAAAAATGTACAACCAATTGAACCAATTTCTGTAGTTGAAAATTTATGGTCAAAAAAAGAATTACCTCAACATAGCTAAAATTCCTTCCATTGATATTATTCACCTAGACCCTAGTAGCATTTTTTGTTGATCGATATAATATTGGTATGAAAATTATCCACCACATTCACCAGATCATATGGGAGGGTCGCACACAGCGACAACAACAGAAGAAGAAGAAGATGAAAAAGGTAATGATGAAATAGATCCTTTTGATGAAGAGGATTGGGATGAAAAAGATGCACAAAATGATTTATCTGAAGAGGAACAAAAGAAAAGAGATTTTGTTACAAATATAATAATTAAAATTGATAATATAGTCGAAAGATTAATTGGTATGTCTATAAGTGATTTTGTTAAATCTCCATATCTTTTGATAATTAACAACAATGATGAATTAGAATATAAAAAGAAACTTAAAAATGGTAATGTTGTAAATGTATCAATAGGTAATTTTATTAATGTTTATGGGAGGAGTGATAACTATGCTAAAAATACTTATGATTTCAAAATAGGTGAAGATACTCGTATAGATGATGTAAATTTATCAATAGATACAATAGACACATTTAATAGATTAAAAAATAAAGTTAGAATTTTATCAAAAAGAATTATAAAAAGAAATTCCTTTGATGATTATGATGATATATTTGAAAATAATGAACAAATGTCGGTTGCAAAATTTAAAAAGGCATCTGAAAATAAATTAGTTGAAGGATTTAGTGATTGGTTTAAAAAAAAAAAAACCTAAAAATCCTGAATATGATTTAGATCCTTTTGAAGAAGAAGATTGGGATGAAAAGGAAGTGAGTGATTTGAAATTTTATTTATCTGAAGAACAAAAACCAACATACGCTGATGGTAGTCATTTTGAATATCCCTGGACTGCAAAATATTTTGTATTAATAAAAAAAGGTGATAAATATTATAGGATAGGAGATTATAGATTTACTGATAGTGATTATAAGGGTTTTTATGCAGATTATCATGAGATAGAATCAGATAGTTTAATAGAATATAAAGATGATATATTTAGAGAATTAACATCACAAGAAAAAAAAGTTGTAA
>Ga0075113_1000268_pt1 | contig 16508 bp, 16 predicted proteins | sample AntAceMetag02UKA_FD_69788 | JGI IMG/M metagenome (GOLD analysis project Ga0075113, IMG submission 69788) | Saline lake microbial communities from Ace Lake, Antarctica - Antarctic Ace Lake Metagenome 02UKA | ecosystem: Environmental > Aquatic > Non-marine Saline and Alkaline > Saline | place...
AGAGATTTCTCGTGTTGAGTATCTTATCAATACACGACCTCGCAAGAGATTGGGTTGGAAGACACCAGCCGAAGTGTTTTATCAAAAGACAGGTGTTGCGTTATTTGCTTGAATCTAGCTATGAAGTATTGACTTATTACTAATATGGTGTATTATGATAAATAAGTTTAGTTCTTAAAATTTAAACAGAGTAAGGAGATAGCGATGAAAAACTTAAGCTTATGGTTAGTAGGGTTGTTTTTTCTTTTAGCTGTGATAGTCGGTTCATTTTATGCAAAAAAAATGACTGACAAAGCTTCTAAAAGTCTTGAAATTTCTGATATTGAAAAATATAGAAATTTGACTGTAATAAGCGTAATTTCAGCCGAAAAAGAAGAGGAAGAAAAACCTAAACCTAAACCTCGGAAAAAAGTTTATTTTGTAAAAGAGGGTGATTCTATAAATAGAATTGCTGCTCTATACAAAATTTTGCCTTGGCAATTGCGCAAAGCAAATGGAATGGGTGTAAAAGATTCTCTTTTGCGTCTAGGTCAAAAACTTATTATCCCGAAAATTTCTTGGAAATCATATGTGGGGCGTGCTTCTTGGTATGGCCCTGGATTTCACGGTAAGAAAATGGCAAACGGTGATATATATGATCAAAATAAAGTTTTGATTGCTCATCGGACGCTTCCTTTGGGGTTAAAGGTTCGAATTGTGAATCTTGAAAATTTCAAGAGTATAGTGGCTCTAGTTTTAGATCGTGGACCTTATACTAAGAAAAATGGCAAATATGATAGGGAAGTCGATTTGTCATTTGGAGCTGCCAAAATCCTTGGAGGTGTGAAAAAAGGAATAATTTTAGTTAAAATTATTCCTCTAGCCAGTTAGTCAAAAAGAGCCTGTAAACTAAAAGTTAGTTTACAGGCTCTAATTTTTTATTTTTTCTTAGCTTTTCTTGCAGCTAACATTTCTTTTTTAATTGTTAGCCTTTTGACTGTTTTTTTAGAACGAGATGTTTTCTTTTTATCTAGTCCTGTTCTTCTTTTTGCCATAGTAATTTAGTTGATAGTCTATAGTTGATAGTTTTTAGAAAAAAAATTTGCAAAGCAAATTTTTTACTACTTTCTACTTCCTACCTTCAATTTTCTAATTATTTATTTATTAATAAATCTATTATACACTATTTATTAAAAATAGTTAGAGATTAAAAAACGCCCTAACTCTTAACTAAAAGTTAGGGTCAGGGCGTTGGATTGCTTATTTCTTTTCATCTGGAAATTGACAATCGGGATACATTTCAGTAGGTTCTCGTTGGGAGAGGGACCGACCTTTTTGAAAAATTAGAGCATATCTTTCGGGTCCGAATCTACCACATCGGGGACCTTCAAAGTCAGAAATTAGAAAAATACAACATTCTTCTTTCCTATTTCTACAAGCTCCACACTTTTTCATATTAGCAACTGGGTTTTCAGGACCAATTACTATCAAATCTTCTTTCTGTGTATTTTTAGGTTCAGTAGTTCCTTCATACACAACAGGGATTTCTTCCGCGTTACAGTTATTAAAGGAGTCCTTGATGATGACTCCTTGAAGACCATCTTTATTTTTTACTACAGTGCCTTGATTCATCTTGACCTCCTTTGTTAGATGTTTAAATTGCACTTAGTGACAATATACAACTATATTAATTAAAAGTAAAGTTAATTTATCCTTTTATTTTCTTATGGAGCTATTTTAAATTATTAAGCAATAAATTAAAAACAGCTTTACTAGGTGTCTAGTAAAGCTGTTTTTTTGGGCTTAATGGTAAATTAATCAGTTTTTATTTTATATGGCTAAAAAAACTGTGTAAAAATAAAAAACACTCAATTTAATTTTTGAGTGGTCTTTAAATTTAATTAAAATTAAATTACAACAATTTATTATTTGGATGCGTTACTTTCAAATGAGTGAAAGTTGAATCTCTATAGGTTTATTATTTTAATTGATAGTATTCAAAAAGAGCTTTGACTCCTTCTAAATTCCTAGTCCAATCTATTGATTCGTGATTTTCTAGTTCAACAGTAATAGCTGGGATATTAATCGAGGCAAGCCACCCTTCAGCATCTCCTGTGACCGTATAGCTGTCAAATATATCTACTGCGTTATAATCAGCTGCTTTCGCATAGGTGTTCATTATTTCAATAGTCTCTGGTAGAACACCATTTTCGCATTCTGAAGCGTAAACTGTGTTGGCTTGGCTATGCCAAAAAATTACAGCAACAGGATTATTTTCTAGAACAAAATCTCGAATAGCTTGAGCTTCTGGTTCAGAAAAAACAGTCGTGCCTGCATCAACTGGTTTATTGCGCCAAGTGCTTTCAGGTTGCCATTTACAATCAAAGTTTCGATTCAAATCTACTTCATTAGCATTAAAACGCCAAGGAGATAAATCTTCCTCTGTAGAAATGTCATTGATTGTAAAAATACCTTCTTTGTTTGTGACTTGATAAAGTCCATCAGGATTAGCAGAAGGAATTATTGTTACTTTTAAATTTTCAGGAATAGTTTTTGGGTTAGCTTTTAAATAATCTATCATCTCGTAAGCTAATAGGACTGAATTCCATTCATAGCCACCATGAATTCCACCGACAAATAAAAGATGTTTTTCGCCATTTCCAAAAGTGAAAGCTTCAATATTTCGCTTTTCTATTGAAGAACCAATAATTTCTTGTTTTGGAGTTAGATCGGCGATTCTTGCCATTTCTAATTCCAGTAAAAGAGTTGTGGTTTTATTTTTTTGATAAAGATAAAAAGAAAATGACCCAACACTCAAAAGAGCGATAATAATGATTATTATCATTGTTTGTTTTTTAAAGAGAAAATTCATTAATTACTATAATGTTTAAGTACAGCTTCTAACCCAGCCTGATTTTTATTTTTTTCTGTATTTGTGTGGTCTGTTAATAAGACACTAATGGCAGGAATATTTTCTTTAGCTAGCCAATTAACCATATCCCCATTTATTTCGTAGGAAGTAAATTCTCCTTGGTTTGGATATTTTGATGCTTCAGCAAAAATTTTAGCTAGAGTTTTAGTTTCTGTTAAAACGGTTCCATTACAATTTGAAGTATAAATTCCTCCAGCAGAGCTATACCAAACAACTACAGCTTGGGGTTTTTGAACATCAATATAATTTCTAATGGCTTGGCTTTCAGGTTCTGAGAAAGCTTTACTCCCAGGGTCAACGGTTTTATTTTGCCAGATTCCAGTACTTTTCCAATTACAATCAAAATTTCTATTTAAATCAACTTTGTTGGCATTAAAACGTCCAGAAATAGTTTCCGCTATTGTAGGAGGGACATCTGTTGATTTAAAATTAGATGAAGTTCCAACAGTTTTATTTAAACCATCAGGGTTTAAAACAGGGATAATTGTTACTTTTACATTGTTAGGAATTGTGTTCGGATTAGCTTCCAGATAGTCCATCATTTCATAGGCTAATAGGGAAGTATTCCATTCATAGCCACCATGAATTCCACCGATAAATAGAATTTCTGTTTCACCGGTGCCGTAGTGGTTGGCTATAATGTCTCTTTTTTCAACTGACTTCCCAATAATTGTGGTTTTTTCGTTGATGATTGGTTGTGTTTCTTCTATTGGTTTTATATTTTGGTTAGAGGGAGTATTGGGTTCTTCTTTTTCATATATAGTTGGGTCAGTTTTATTTGTTGAATCTGAAAATAAGAAAGAAGCTCCAAAACCAAGAACTATAAGAACTAAAAATATTATAAGTATATTTTTCATAATTTTTTAAGTTAATTAATAAATCCTAAAAATTATTTAAACAATCTTTGGGACAATTACATTTGTTTTCTCCTTCTTCACAAGTATTGTTACCACAATTTGAACAAAAAGATCCCATTCCTGCAGATAAAACACATCCATTTTCTTCTGCGTATTCATTAGTTGGTTCATAAATATAATCCATACTAAGTTCTGTGAGACCAGGACAGCATATTTTTTTGTCGTAGTCTTTATTTACAGGATTATCTGGCCCAAGTGAGATATTTGAATGAAATTCTCCTGCTTGTATACATGCTAATTGAATTTCATCAGGTTCATTGATACTATTTTTATAGAAAAAACAAAGGCCTAAAGCTATTATTAAAATTACTATAAATATATATTTTTTATCCATTTTCCTAAAAAATTAATTAATATATTTGAATTATAACAGAGTTTTAAAGTTTTTGGTAATTTATTATAAAAAACAGCGACTTCATGGAGTCATGGTTTTGGGTAATATTCTCTATCTTTTCATTTTATAAACAATTTGGTAAATTGCTCCAAAATTTATTAATGTGAAGACGATACAGAAAAGGATTCCAATTAATGGAATTAATCTTAGTAAGCTTAGGGCTATAACTCCGCTTATTACTATTTTCCAATTAATTGAATAATGATCGTCTTTTTTGATTATTTTATTTAACCAACTTCCAAAAGTTATACTAGCTAACGAGATAGCTAAAAGAATTGAAAGCATATATAGAAGTCCTACAATAAGCCCTGCCCAAACACCTGCTAAAGTAGCCAAAAGCAGAACACCGATAATTGGAACTATAATAAAGTAAACTAATCCCATCCCTAAACTTTTCCAAAAATTTGTTAAACTTTCTGTGACTATATTTTTTGTAAAGTTTTTTAGTAAGTAAATTAATATTAATCCTATTACAATAAGGCTAACTATTTTAAATAATATGGATAGGGAAATTATAGTAAATATAATAGACATTAATGCTCCTTTTTCAGAATCAGTTTTAGGAATTATTTTAGTAGTAATAGAGATTTCTCCTAGAACTACAGCTCCTTCAGCCATTTCAATTTCATTTTTTGAATTATATTCTAAGTCTCCATTAATTTTTGCATTTGCTCCCAATTTTAAAGTATCAGATCCTTCAATTTTTACATCACCGAATATTTCACTATTGATAACAATAGAACCTCCTCCTATGAAAGCATCTCCTTTAATTGGTCCTTGAATATCAATTGTTCCTCCTGCTAAAAATAGATCTTCTCCGATTGAAGCTGTTTTAGAAATAACAACATTTCCTCCTGCTAAAAATAAATCATCAGATATTTTGCTGTTTATTATTACACTTCCGGCACCACTGTGAACACTCCCCGCTATATCTCCGTTGATTAATAAAGTTCCAGCTCCTGCAGTTACTGTTCCTCCTATATTTCCATCAATAGTTACTACATTCCCTCCAACATATAATCCTTTTTCAATATTAGTATCAATTGAGACTATATTACCTCCGGTATATAAATTTTTAATTTTTTCGTTTTGTTCAACATGAATATTGGCATTATCTTTGTCTGCTATACGAAAATCAGCTCCGTGAACACTAGTAAAAGTGAAAAGTAGAGCGAAAATTGATAGAGATAAAAGAGAAATTGTTTTTTTCATTTTCATATTTTTTCTTATAATTATTGAATAAAATTTGTTATTTCCTTAATAATTTCGAGTGAGGATTTATAAAAACGATTATGTAATAATATGTTTTTATATAATCCGAACGATGGAAATATATGCTCGCTTCATATAATTTCGAATTATACCATAAATTAAAAATAACCCATCTATATTTAATTTTAAACTAAGAGATAGGGTTATTCAAATATTGTTTATTTAGGTATTTTTGTTTAAGAGGGAAAAGAAAAAACCCGTAGAACAAGCCTTTTCGTTTACGGGTTTGTTTTTATTTTACACGACACGTTTCCGCTTGCCCTTTAGTCGGATCTTTTTCCATCATCTTTGAAAATGATTTACATCTACGGAGAAACCGGGTTTCTCCGTAGATTTTTATAGCTTGGGTCAGGATTTTTAATTAACAAAGGTTAAAGCTTCTCCGGATTTATCTGCTCTACCGGTTCGTCCAATTCTATGAACATAGTCGTCATAGGTTTCTGGTAAATCATAATTAATAACATGACTAACATTATTAATATCTACTCCTCTTGCTACAACATCTGTTGCAATCAAAGTTTGTACTTCATCTCCTTTAAACCTTCTTAATGAATATTGTCTTTGTCCATGAGTTTTATTTCCGTGGATGGATTCGGTTTTAATCCCTCGTTGGAGTAATTGTTTATTTAATTTTTCAACTCCATGTTTTGTTCTACCAAAAACAAGCACTTTTTTAAGATCAGGGCTGTTTAATAATTTAACCAGTACATCTATTTTATTTTGTCCATTCATTTTAACGATATCTTGGTTTATATTTTTTGAGATATCTTGAGTTTTTACTGAAATGTTAATCGGATCAATAAGGAATCCTTTAATTAAATCTTCTATAGTAGAAGACATTGTTGCTGAAAAGAAAAGAGTATGTTTATCTTCGGGCATTTTTTCCATTATAAATTTCATGTCATTAACAAAACCCATATCTAACATTCTGTCGGCCTCATCAAGAACGATGGTTTTGAAATTTTCAACCTTTAAAATTTTTCTTTTCATTAAGTCCATTATCCGTCCAGGAGTTCCTATTACAAATTGATTTGGTTTTTTAAGTTTTTGTATTTGTTTGTAAATTGGTGCTCCTCCTACACAGACTGTTGAATATAGGCGTATATTTTCAGTAAAAGATTTCAATTCATCATCTATTTGAATAGCCAATTCTCTAGTGGGAGTTAGAATTATGATTTGTTCATAATTGTTTAATAGTACTTTATTGATCAAAGGAATTAAAAAAGCGGCTGTTTTTCCAGTGCCGGTATTGGCTAGTCCAACTATATCTTTTCCCTCTAAAACATGAGAAATCACTTGATCCTGAATTGGAGTTGGTTCTTTGTAATTTTTATTAAGAATATTTTCCTTTAGAATATCATTGATAGGGAAATCAGCAAAAGAATGTTGAGGTATAAATTTTTCTTCTATTATTTTTGTAGTATCTGCTTTGTTTATAAAAGTAGAAATGTCTAATTTAGAAGCTTTTACTCCGAATTTTCTGTTTCCACCATTATATCCACCTGAAAAACGCGGTTTTTTACCACTAGTAGATCCACCTTTAAATTTTCTGCCGCCTAGTCTGGTTTTTGGTTTAGAATTTTTTCCGAAAGTTTTTCGTTTAGAAGCAAATCTAGAATTAGACCCAGAAGGGCGTGAGTTTGTTTTATACATAATTTTATACTCAATAGATAAGGCAAAAATAAAAACCCTAACAAAGGGCCCGTATCTATTACCTTTAGTAGTTGACTATATATTCACATAAAACACTCCCAAAGTCAAGCTTTTGTTAAAGAATTTAATTTAAGTTAAAAATACTTGGTAGCTTGATTACCAAGTGCTATTGGGGAATGGTTAATTTTTGATTTTCTCTCTAGCCATTGCTTTAAAAGGGCAAAAGACATAGACTTTACCCTATAATACTAATAAAAAAAATATGGATAATTATAAAAAAGGAAATAAATTTGGAGGGGGAAGTTCTAGACCTAGAGATGGACAAAGAGGAAATTTCGGAGGAGGAAGAAGTTTTGGAGGTGATAGAGGCGGAAGAAAAAGTTTTGGGGGAGGAAGAGACGGAGTTCGACCAGAAATGCATAAAGTAACCTGTGATGATTGTGGTAAAAGTTGTGAAGTTCCTTTTAGACCAACAGGAGATAAACCTGTTTTTTGTAGTGATTGTTTTAGAAATAAGGGAGATAATAATTCACGAGATTCAAGAGGTTCTAGAGATTCTAGAGGATCAAGAGATTTTGGAGGAAGAAATTCAAAACCTCGTTTTGATAATAAAAAATCATTTTCAAAAGACAGAAATATTCCTAATTATAAAGAACAATTGGATTTGTTAAATACAAAATTGGACAAAATAATAAAAGCTTTAAATATTCCAGTTGAGGAGAAGTCAAAGGAAAAAGAAGCTCCTAAGTTTGAAAAAGTGAAAAAGGTGGCAAAACCAAAGAAGAAAGAAGTGGATGCCCTTGCTCTTAAAAAAAGCATAGCTAAAATGATAGAAAAGAAAGCAGTAGTTAAAAAAACTAAAAAAGTTGTCTCTAAGAAAGTTGCTGTTAAAAAACCAGTAGTCAAAAAAGTTAAAAAAGTAACAGCTAAAAAGACAACTACAAAGAAAAAGAAAAAATAAATTTTAAAAATTTATTGATAAATTTATGGAGAAACCCGGTTTCTCCATAAATGTTAATTTTTAAAATCTTAAAAAATAAGGGAAAATTTTAAACGGCTACGATATTAAATCGTAGCCGTTTGAGGTTTAATATTAAATTTTACTCTTGCTTAAGGTAGGGGGCTCGTAGATAGCTTGGCATTGATGAGAAGGAGAATCTATTTTTTCTTAATTACGATAAGAACAGATAAAGATGCTAACAAAGAAATTAAATTTATTGTAGCTAATGTTGTCATTCCTGCGTTAAAGCCATCAAACACTAGTAACAAAACACCTAACGAATAAAGAATAACAAAAGATATAGATAAATTCTTTTTATTTTTTAAGGAAACAACTAGTTGAAAAACCCAAGCGATAACTACTATAGATAAACCGATATATGTAAGCATATTATTTTCTTTTATAAATTGATAATACTGATAATAGGGCTGATAGGGTAGCTATAAAGAATATAATTTCAAGAATTTTTCCATCTATGGAATAATCATATAATTTGGAGGTATCATAAAATACATAGATACCAAAAGTTAAAGCTAAGCCGTAACCAGCCATTTGTTTTTTTGAAATGGCCAACTTAAGTGCAGCCAAAACTATAATCACTTCTAATAATATTGAAATAGTTTGTATTGTAATCATAAATAATTTATGGAGTTATTATAATAGGTTTATTATATCATAATTATTTATTTTATTTTTTTAATATAACTGCTATAATAATCTTAAAGATAAAAATTTAACATTAATTATATAAAATCAAGTGATTAAAAAATATTTAAAGGAAAAGCCTTGGGGAAAATATGAAAGATTTACTGAAAATGAAAAATCTACTGTTAAAATAATTACGGTTAAAACAGGTGAAAAATTGAGTTTGCAATATCATAATCATCGAGATGAGTTTTGGAAGATTATGTCTGGGAAAGGGAATGTTATAATTGAAGAAGAAATTATTTCAATTAATAAAGGGGATGAATTTTTTATACCTATAGGTTCAAAACATTCCGTTGAAAGCACCGAAGAAGACGTGATTTTTTTGGAAATTGCTTTTGGTGATTTTGACGAAGAAGATATAGTTCGTTTAGAAGATAAATATGGGAGAATTAATTAATAAAATAAAATTGAATAATACTGGACTTACTGTTCCTAATTATTTGTTTAAAGGAAATAAAGTTAAATATTATGGTGATTTTAGTGTTAATGTTGCTTTTTTAGATAAAAAAAATAATTGGAAAAATTTGAAATCAAATGTTTTAGAACCTGATGAAAATTCTTTTGATAAGCATTCACTAACTGTTATAGAAACTGTTTTAACAGCCAGGGGAATTATGGTTGTTTATGATAGTTCCTATCAAGAAAGAGGTATAGCTTATTTAAATATAGGTTTGGCTTTTTTTGATCCTAAAAAACCAGATAAGCTTATTTGGAGAAATGAATCACCCTTTTATTCCTATGAAGTAAAAACAGACGAAGACATCATTCCTAATGAAACTATTTTTGATGGAGAAGAAATGATTTTGACTTGGAAATTAGGAGTAGAAGAAGAAATAGAAGTTAGAATTCCTCACCCTTATATTCATTTAGATACAGGAAGTAAAAAAAGGTCTAATTTGAAAAAACAATTTGAGGTTAAAAGATATTATAATAATCCTATTATTAAACCCAAGGAAGAAAATAATTGGGAAACTAAAGCTACCTTTAATCCAGCTGCTCTTTATACACAAGATAAAATTCATTTAGTTTATAGAGCTATAGGAACAAATGATGTATCTGTGTTAGGTTATGCTTCTAGTCGAGATGGATTTAATATAAAAGAACGATTAAATTATCCAATTTTTTTAAATAGAAGAGGAGGTAAAAATATTTATAATAAAGACAAATCAGAAAAATCTCCTATTTCATACATTTCAGGTGGAGGAGGAGAAGGTGGTTGTGAAGATCCTCGTATAACTTTGATAGATGACACAGTTTATTTAACTTATACATCTTTTGATGGTTGGGGTTCATTGAGAATGGCTTTAACTTCTATTTCATTGAAAGATTTTTTAGATCATGAATGGAATTGGGAGAAGCCAATTATGATCTCTCCTCCGGGAGAAATTCACAAAAATTGGGTTTTATTTCCTGAAAAAATAAATGGAAAATTTGCGGTGCTGCACAGTATCAGCCCAGATATTTCAATAGAATATTTAGAAGATTTAAAGCCTAAAAAAGAAAAAAGATATATTAAAAGTTTTTTTAGTTCAGTAGCTAATTTAGGCAGGTGGGATTCTAAAATTAGAGGAGCCGGACCTCCTCCGATTAAAACTAGTAAAGGTTGGCTTTTGCTTTATCACGCTATGGATGTTTTTAGTGACCCTGATAAATACAAATTAGGGGCAATGCTTTTAGATTTAAAGAATCCCCAAAAAATAATAGCTCGATCTAAAGAGCCAATTTTAGAGCCTAATGAAGATTATGAAAATGATGGATGGAAAGCTGGAGTTTCTTATTCTTGTGGCGCAGTCAAAAAAGGAAATAAACTTTTGATTTATTATGGTGGAGCTGATACAGTCACTTGTGTGGCTGGGACTAATTTAAATATCTTTGTAAAAGAATTATTAGAAACAGGGAAGCCAAAAATAAATAAATTAAAACATTAAAAAACATCTACCTTTGCTAGTTTTTGCTTAGTTTGAGTAAAAGTGTGGCAATTTAAATAAAAATTTAAAAATTATAAAATTTAAAATTTTTAACTTAATAACTTAAAAAAATGTTTGTATTAAAACGCTCAAAAAATAATCCTTTATTATTACCAATTAGACAACATAATTGGGAATCTTTTGCTACGTTCAATTGGTCTCCTTGGCAAGAGGAAAATATTTTACATTGTGTTTATAGGGCTATGTCAAAACCAGAACCAAGAGAAGATGGTTCGGAAATGTCTATATCAGTTGTTGGTTATACTAATAGTAAAGATGGAGTCGAATTTGAAGATAGAAGATCTTTAATTACTCCTCAAGAAGATTGGGAAGAATATGGTTGCGAAGATCCTCGTATAACAAAAATTGGAGATAAATATTATATTTTCTATACCGCTCTTTCAAAATATCCTTTTAGAGCGGAGGGAATTAAAGTTGCAGTAGCTATAACCAAAGATTTCAAAAAAATTGAAGAAAGGCATTTAGTTACCCCTTTTAACGCTAAAGCAATGGCCTTGTTTCCTGAAAAAATAAACGGAAAATTTGTAGTTATTTTTGGAGTAAATACAGATTCTCCTCCCGCTAAAATTGCCGTTGCAGAATTTGATAAAGAAGAAGATATGTGGGATCAAGAGAAGTGGAAAGAATGGTACAAAGATTTAGATAAACACACAATTGATCCTAGACGCTGTGATACAGATCACGTGGAAGTAGGAGCTGCTCCTATTAAAACTGAGCACGGTTGGTTGTTGGTTTATTCGCATATTAATAATTATTTTGGAGATAAACAAAGGGTTTTCGGTATAGAAGCTTTATTGCTTGATTCCAATGATCCTAGAAAAATAATTGGGAGAACCAAAGGGTCAATTATGGTGCCTGAAGTGACTTATGAAATGTATGGACATCTTCCTAATATTATTTTTCCTTCTGGGGCTATGATTCGTGGTAAAAATTTGGAAATTTATTATGGAGGGGCAGATACAGCAGCTTGTCGAGCTAAAGTTAATTTAGAAAATTTGATAGGTAGTATGTTACCAAAAATTTCTGAAAGGAAAATAAAAAGATTTGAAAATAATCCTATTTTATTACCCAGACCTGAAAATAGATGGGAAAGTAAATATGTTTTTAACCCAGCTGCAATTGATATAGATGGAATGGTATATATTTTATATAGAGCTATGGGGGAAGATAATATATCAACAATAGGGTTAGCTATGAGCAAAGATGGTATTCATATAGACGAAAGGTTAGATACTCCCATTTATTCTCCCCGAGAATCTTTTGAATCTAAAGGTTGCGAAGATGCTCGAGTGGTAGAAACTGACGGGCGAATTTATATGACATATACTGCTTTTGATGGAGTTAACTTTCCTAGAATTGCTATTACTTCAATAGCTAGAGAAGATTTTTTAAATCGTCGCTGGGAAAAATGGAAGAGTCCATCTTTAATTTCTTATGCTTCATCCATGGATAAAAATGCTTGCATTTTACCTATCAAAACTGAGAAAGGTTATATGGTTTACCATAGAATGGGGCAAAGTATTTGTTCTGATTTTGTGGATGATTTAGATTTTGTTAAAGAAAAATTAGATAAATGTATTCAACTTTTATCGCCTCGTTATGGAATGTGGGATAGTAAAAAAGTTGGAATTTCAGCTCCCCCTTTTTTGACAGAAGTAGGATGGATGCTTTTATATCATGGGGTAGATGAAAATCATGTTTATAGAGTGGGAGTAGCCCTTTTCGATAAAAATAAACCTACTAATTTAATTGCTACCACTTCAGCCTCTATTCTTGAGCCAGAATTTGATTACGAAAAAAAAGGGCAAGTTCCTAATGTAGTTTTTCCTTGTGGAGCAGTAATAAGAGATGGTTTGGTCTATATTTATTATGGAGCAGCAGATTCGGTGGTGGCAGGAGCCACTGTAAAAATAGAGGATTTAATTAATATGTTTGATAATTTATGGGAATATATAGACGAAAAGAAATAATAGTTTTTGATTTAGATGGTACCTTGGCAGAATCCAAAGGTGTTATTGATAATGAAATGTTAGATTTGTTGGAAGAATTACTTAAAATTAAAAAAATAGCTGTGATTACAGGCGGGGCCTATCCCCAAATAGAAAAAGCTTTATTAAGTAGAATTAATATTAGTGAACCTTTTTTATCTAATTTATATTTATTTCCTACTGATGCTACTAGTTTTTATAGATATGAAAATAATACATGGACAAATATTTATAAAGAGGATTTAGAATTAGAAGGAAAAGAAAAGATTATTAAAGCTCTAAAGGAATCTATGGATGAAGCAGATTATCAAAAATATGAAAAAACTTATGGAGAAATTATAGAAGATAGAGGATCACAAATTACTTTTTCGGGTTTAGGACAACAAGCACCTTTAGAAGAAAAATTAAAGTGGGATCCTAATCAAATTTTAAGAAGAAAAATTATTAAAGCTTTTGAAAAACGCATATTTAATTATAATGCTAAAATAGGGGGTTCTACTTCCATAGATATAAATAGAAAGGGGATTGATAAAGCGTATGGGATAAAGCAAATTGAAAAAACTCTAAATATCCCTATAGATAAAATGCTTTTTATTGGAGATGCACTTTTTGAAGGAGGAAATGATCAAGCAGTTATTAGAACTGGAATAGAAACTATTGCAGTAAAAGAACCTAAGGAAACTAAAAAAATAATTCAAAAAATAATATTATAATTAATAAAGATGACTAAAAAAATAATTTCAATTCCTCCTAATTATTTTTTTCTATGTATTATAGTAAGTATTGCTTTGTTTTTTGCTTGCAAACAATTTAACATAATAGAATTTCCTTTGAATATAATATTTGGGATGCCGTTATTAATATTAGGAATATATTTAATTATAATTTCACATTTTCTTCTAGAAAAAAATAATACTCCTGAAAAGTTTCAAAAAACTACCTATCTAGTGAAAGGTGGAATATATAAATATTCAAGAAATCCTATGTATTTAGGATTTGTTATTTTATTGTTTGGAATATCATTTGTTTTAGGTAATTTAATATCATTTATTTCCCCAGTATTTTTCTTTGTAGTAATTAACTGGATGTTTATTCCTTATGAAGAAGAAAAAATGAAAGTTGAAATAGGATTAGAATATTTAGAATATATTAAGAAAGTCAGAAGATGGATTTAGAAATAAATAAAAACAAGAATTATATTTATATGATACAATAATTAATTATGTTATCTACTTCAACAAAAGATTTTATAAAAGATTTACCTAAGGCAGAACTTCATTTACATATTGAAGGAACTTTTGAACCTGAACTAATGTTAAAGATTGCTAGTCGTAATAATAAAAAAATTAAATATCATACAGTTGAAGAATTAAGACAAGCGTATAACTTTAATAATTTGCAGGAATTTTTAGATATTTATTACGAGGGGGCTGGGGTTTTAATTGAAGAACAAGATTTTTATGATTTGACATGGGCTTATTTAGAAAAAATACATTTAGAGAATGTTATTCATACAGAAATGTTTTTTGATCCTCAAACTCATACAGAAAGAGGTATAAAATTTGAGACGGTTGTTAGGGGAATTCAAAGAGCCTTAGAAGATGGTCAAAATAAATTAGGGATAAGTTCAAGACTTATTATGTGTTTTTTGCGACATCTTGATGAAAAGTCTGCTATGGAAACCTTATTAGAAGCTTTGGTTTATAAAGATTTAATTGTGGCTGTTGGATTAGATTCATCTGAAGTGGGGAACCCACCATCTAAATTTCAATCTGTTTTTGAACGAGCTAAGAAAGAAGGTTTTTTGACCGTGGCTCATGCAGGAGAAGAAGGTCCAGCTGAATATATTTGGGAAGCTCTTGATTTATTAAAAGTATCACGGATAGACCATGGTAACCATTCTCTTGATGACGAAAAATTAGTTCAAGAATTGGTGAACAGTAAAATACCGTTGACCCTTTGCCCTTTATCTAATCTTAAACTTAAAGTTGTCAAAAATCTTAAAGATTATCCATTAAAAAATATGATAGAAAAGGGATTGTTGGTAACAATAAATTCTGATGATCCAGCTTATTTTGGAGGATATCTTAATAAAAATTATTTAGCAATTGCGGAGGCCTTAGATTTATCTATTAAAGATATTTGTGAGTTAGCAAAAAATTCATTTACTGCTAGTTTTTTAGATGAAGAAATAAAACAGCAAATGATTAAAAAAGTTGAAGTATATTATCAAAAAAATAAATAAACCCCAATGCTAATGTAATGAGGTTTTTTTGCTTTTTCTAGCAGATGATGTTTAAATTTTTGTTTGTTGAATAAAAGGTAAAAAATTTTCTCTCTAACCATTTTCCTTTTTGTTATTTATTTTTTAAATTATCCAATTTTTTTCTAATTTTAATATTTTCCTTTTCTACTGTTCCTGAGTCTATATCTTTTTGCATCCCAATTCTCATAGTATAAAAATCATCTAAAGTTTCTTCTAACTCTTGTGTGCGATCTTTTACCTTTTTTTCTAAATTTTTATGTGATTTCTCTAAATTATTTGTCATCTCATTGAATGCTTTGGCTAATTGTCCAATCTCACCCTTATTTTTAATGTTAATTCTATGTTTAAGGTTGCCCTGTTTTATTATTTCTGTACTCTCAATCAGTTTTTTTAGTGGACCTGATAGACTTCTAGAGATAAAAAAAGCAATTAAAATAACTAAAATAAGTGTAATTACACTTGTAGTGATAACAATTTTTGTTACTCCGTCTATAGCTGTCATAGCTTCTGACTGATCCATTTCTATAATAACGAACCATTTTGCTAATTTCCATTTCTCTCCAGATACTCCTTTTTTCTCGCCCGCACTTGGGATTCTTGAAAAGAGTTTTGTGGTAATAGCAGCATATCCAGTAATAGTCTCTTCTCCTTCAACTAAATACTCTTCATAACCAGCTCCTTCTTTTGTAAGTATATCCTGTTCAATACGCTTAGTTTTATTAGTTGAAATCTCCCTAGATGTAGCTAAGATATTTCCGTGCGATCTTACAAGTGCAGTAAAATCAGTTTTCCCATAAGGGCTTCCTATGACGTCTAAAATTTCTTGTATCTTATAATTTATTTTTAACATACCGATGACGCTGTCACCCTCCCTTACAGGAACAATAACACCCACAACTAACGTTTTAACACTAGAATCAAAACCTCTGTCATCGATAAAGATGTCACCTTTACCTTCATTAAAACCGTCTATCCACCACTGTTCATCTGCCTGATAATAATCGGAAAGTATTTTAGTCATAGTAACTGTGACTCCTTTTTTGTCAGTAACAAAAATCTCGCCATATTTTTCTGGATTTTTATCTCTATATCCTCTTAAAAAATTAGATGTTTCATTATTTACAATTCTATTCGCATATTCATTTGTTTCTTTTGATTCAATCCAGCTCTCATCTATTCTTTCTATTTCAGATGTGATTTCTTCTTCATTCCTTTCAGTATAAGTAGAATTTGATTTCTTTATGATATTTTTTATTTCATTCATTTCAGCTAAAAGTTCTACTTCTGCAACTCTATCATTCATTATATTTTTAATAGAATCTGCTTTTTCCTGCGCTATTTTTTCAAAATTAGAACCGATAACATCTTTTAGAATAATTCTAGAATTAACAATATAAATACTTGATACTGA
>Ga0075113_1000269_pt1 | contig 16505 bp, 17 predicted proteins | sample AntAceMetag02UKA_FD_69788 | JGI IMG/M metagenome (GOLD analysis project Ga0075113, IMG submission 69788) | Saline lake microbial communities from Ace Lake, Antarctica - Antarctic Ace Lake Metagenome 02UKA | ecosystem: Environmental > Aquatic > Non-marine Saline and Alkaline > Saline | place...
CTCATTTCTTTGATGGTTTCAATCATTTCTTTTTCGGTTCGTCCAAATATCATTTCATAAGAAAATTTTGATCTTTTTTCTTTTAATTGTTGAAATTCGTTTAAGAATTCTGATTTTAATTTAATCACGTTCCAAGCCTGATTGCTTTCGTTGTAGTGGATTCTTCCTTTCACTTTGATTATTTTCCTTGGGACAAGTGGTCGCTTGTATGGGATTTTTACCATGGTGTGGTTTGTCACCTCACACCTTTTAATTAACAAGAAAACATTTTTATTAAATGTACTTATTGTGTTTTTTTGGCAATACGGGAAAGATTTATAAAATAGTCACGTTATGAGCTACAATGGAAAAAACTAGAAAATATGATCTTTCTTGGAAAGAGAGAAAAATCTTGAAGGAATTGGACGTGGATGCTAGACAGAGTGCTTCTATTATTGGGAAAAAGCTTAGGATGTCGAAACAGGTTGTTAGTTATCATATTAAAAATATGGTTAGAAAGGGTTTTATTAAAGAATTTATAACTTATATTGATACCAATAAATTGGGTTATACTTTTTATAATATCGTTATAAAATTAAAATATAATACTAAAGAAGATAGAAAAAACATTGTACTAAAACTAAAATCTATTTCTAATGTTGTTTGGGTTTCTTCTTTAATAGGTGAATGGCAGATGATTGTTTCTATTTTAGCTAAGGACAGTAGAGAGTTTAGCATGTATTTAGAAAAAGTATTAAATTCTCTTAAAGGTAAGATGTTGGATTATAACTTCTTTATTGTTATAAGTGCTTCTCAGTTAGGTTATAAAAAAATTCACAGCAAGAAGCGGGAAAACAATAACATTAAACTCTCTAAAATAAGTGGAGATAATTTAATTAATCTTTCTGATAATGACTTGAATGTTTTGAGATTTCTTGCTAATGATGCTAGATTATCTATTGTTGATATTGCTAAGAAGACTAAATTGACTATTGAGAAAGTTAGGTATTCTTTAAAGAAGCTTGATAGAGAGAAAGTTATTCAGGGATATAAGCCTCTTATGGATATCTCTAGATCGAATTATCTTTGGCATATTATGTTTTTACGACTGAAATCTTCTAGTGAAGAAGAAAAAGAGGAAATGATTGATTTTTTGAAAGATTTTCATGAAGTTTTCTATATTGTTAGGGGCGTTGGGAATTGTAATCTAATGGTTGAGTTTCAGACTAATACTTTGGACGAATTTGAAGAAGCTAAGGATAGAATGTCTAAAAAGTTTAGTAGAATGATAGCTGACGAGAAGACGGTTCAACTAACTGAAGAGCATAAATGCACTTATTTTCCAGGTAGTTTGGGGAAGTAAGATTTGTTGTTGATCTGAAAGTTTGGGTTGGTGGTGAAAAGTTTTTTAAAGAGTATTGGTTATGTGATTTTATGAATTATGATGAAGCTAAAAAGGGATTTTTGGATGTCTGTTCCAATAAGAAATATCAATGGATTGCGACGATAACTGTTTTATTTGTTGTGTTGATGATGAGTTCTTCGATTCGGCTTTCTAATTGGGACTTGTTAACTGATTCTACTACTGGGGAGAAGATTCCTTTGGCGCTTGATCCTTATTATTTTTTGAGGATATCTGAAACTATTGTTGAGAATGATGGAAGTTTGCCGGAGTTTGATGAGATGAGAGTTGCTGGATTTAATACATCTTGGCATACCGAGATTATGCCGCAGGTTGTTGTTTGGATGTGGAAAACGTCTAGTGTTTTTGGAAATTATAGCTTACAAGAAGTTAATGTTTTTTCGCCTGTTTTCTTTTATGGGATTGGATTGATTTTGTTTTTTATTTTGGTTTATGTTTTGACAAATAGTAAGTTTGCAGGTGTTTTGGCTTCGACTTTTTTGGCTTTTACTCCTGCTTATTTGTATCGTACTATGGCTGGATTCTCGGATCATGAATCTATTGGAATGGTCGGATTTTTTGCTGTTATGCTTGGATTTGTTTTAGTTATGAAGTATTTGGATGGTATAAAGAAAAGAGATTTGATTAGAGCTGGAGTTACTGGGATTATTGTTGGGGCTTTGACGGTTTTGACTCTTTTGTTTTGGGCTGGTGTTACTACTTTTGTTTTTATGATTGTGCCTATTGCTTTTGCATTACTTTGGATAATTAGATTGAGAGATGAAAAAAATTATATTAGAGATAATGGACTTATGTTTTATTCTATGTGGATGGCTTCTAGTGTTGGGATGGCTTCGTTAGTTGGACTTAGTTCTTCTAATATTGTTTCAAGATATATATTAGGTTCCAATGGGATTATCAGCTTGGCTGTTTTGGGATTCATTGTTATAGATAGACTTATTCTCTCTTTTGGTAAACTTTTAAAAAGTTATGATAAAAAGTACAGAATTGTTTATAGTTCGGTAGTATCTGCTGTTGTTGGAATAGTTGCATTGCCGTTTGTTGGAAAGAACTTTTTTAGTTTGTTGTGGGAATTACTTAATCGACTTCTTAATCCTGCGTGGGGATATGCAAGGGTTGGGTCAACTATTGCTGAAAATGCTCAACCTTATTTGGTTAATTGGATTGGAACTGTAGGAAGCCAAATATTTTGGTTGTTTGTTGCTGGTGCAGTTTTGATTGGATTTGAATTTTCTAAAAATATAAAATCTAGAAAAAATAGGTATCTCTTGATTTTTGGATTTGTTGCAATGATTTTTGGGATATTATTCAGTCGTATTTCTGCTGATTCAATTTTGAATGGAATTGGAATTTTTAGTTTAAGTGGATTGGTTTATTTGGGAGGTATTGTTATTTTTGGGTATGCTTTTTTAAGGAATTATTTTTACAAAAAAATAAAAGTTGAGTCTTCTGTTATTGTTTTGTTCGCCTGGTTAATTGTAATGCTTGTTGTTGGAAGATCTACTACTCGTTTGTTTTTTGTTATTGCTCCGTTTATGTGTTTGATTGCTGGATATTTTGTTATTAAAATGTTTAATGTTTTAAAAGAAGGAAAACTTGAAGAAATTTCTAAGATTTTGGTTATTTGTATTCTGATTGTTTCTGTTGTGGCTAGTGGAATTAATATTTATGATTCTTATAACTCTATTTCAAATCAAGCTAAATATACTGGGCCTTCGGCTAATGAACAGTGGCAAGGTGCTATGGAATGGGTTAGAAATAATACGACTGAAGATGGGGTTTTTTCTCATTGGTGGGATTATGGATATTGGGTTCAAACCTTAGGCAAGAGGGCTACTGTTGCAGATGGTGGACATGGACAGGGAATTTATGATGGAAATTTTAAAATTGGTAGATATGTTTTGACTACGCCTCAGCCTGAGACTGCGCTTAGTTTTTTTAAGACTATGGATGTTGATTACCTACTAATTGATCAGACTGATTTGGGAAAATATCCAGCTTATTCTAAAATTGGTGGTGGAAACGATGCGGATGGTTTGACTAGTGATAGATATGCTGCTATTCCTGTGATGCCTAATGACCCTGCGCAGACCAAAGAAACGGCGAATGGGACTATGATTGTTTTTAGTGGTGGGATGTATTTGTTTGAAGATATTGTTTATGAGGATGTGTTTTTGCCTGCGGGAAAAGCAGTTGTTGCTGGCATTGTTATGAGTCTAGAAGGAACTTCCTTGAAGCAGCCTGAGGTAGTTTATATTTATAATAATGTTCAGACTAGGCTGCCTGCTCGATATGTTTATGTAAACGGAGAGCTTGTTGATTTTGGTAGTGGGTTGGATGTGGTTATTGATGTTATTCCTGCGTTTACTGGGAGTAATATAAACCAGATGGGAGCTGCTATTTATTTGTCTCAGAAGGTCTCTAAGAGCTTGTTCGCTAGGCTTTATTTGCTAGATGATGTGTTTGATGAGTATGGGACTTTGGAGCTTATTCACGCTGAGGATGATCAGGTTGTTGAGAGCTTAAGGGCGCAGGGTGTTCCGCTTGGAGATTTTATTTATTATCAGGGATTTAGGGGTCCGATTAAGATTTGGGATGTTTCCAGTATTCCTGAAGGAATTAAAATTGTTGACGAATTTAAGGAAGGGCCTGTTGGAGAGTATGGGACTTTGGATGATTTGGATTTTGGTGTTAGATAATGAAGCATTCTGGGATTGTTATTATTATTGGAACAAAAGCGGAATTGATTAAGTGTATGCCGATTATGAAATTGTTGCAGGAGAGGGGGCAGGATTATTGGTTTGTTAGTACGGGGCAGCATCCTTTGAAGGAGATGGCTAAGGAGTTTGAGATTAAGCAGCCTGATTTTATCCTAACCGATGAGCCTGAAATTTCTACTAAATTTTGGAGTATAATAAATGCTAATTCTCTCTTTTGGAACCTTGCTATGCCATTTAGAATCCGAAAACTTGTTCGTGAATTACGTCCTAAGTATGTCTTTTTTCATGGCGATACGATGAGTGCCGCTGATGCCGCAATTGGATCCTCAAAACTTTTCAATTTTTTTGGTAAAACATGGAAGAATGTTCATCTTGAAGCTGGACTTAGAAGTGGGAATTGGTTGCAGCCTTTTCCTGAGGAAATTTCTCGGCAGATTTGTGATAGGTTTTCTGATGTGCTTTTGGCTGTCAGTGATTTTAGCGAGGGGCACTTGAAGAAATCTAGATGGAAAGGTATTTTTGGGAAGATCTACAATATTGGGAATACTAACGTTGATGCCGTTCATATTATTTCCAAGCAGGCGGAAAAGAAAACTAAGATGAAAAAATTGCCGGGGAAATTTGCTTTAATTAATGTTCATAGATATGAAAATTTAAGGAGCAAGAAGGAAATGAGAAAAATTGTTGATATTATTAAGTCGATTAAATTTGAGGCTATCTGGCCGTTGCACGATAATACTAGGCGTTATTTGGAGGAGTATGGTTTGATGGAGGAATTGGAGGCTTGTAAAAATATTAAGATTACTCCGTTGACTGACTATCATACGTTTATTCATTTGATTGCGAAGTGTAGTTATCTTGTGACGGATGGGGGGAGTATTCAGGAAGAGAGTTTGGTTTTTGGGAAGCCTTGTGTTATTCTTAGACATGTGACGGAGAGGCAGGAGGGGTTGCAGAGTGGGATTAATTTTTTGACGAAGTTGGATGTTGGGAAAACTCGGAAGTTGATTAAGAGGATTGAGGCTGGGAAGATTAAGGTTAGGGATTTTGTTAATCCTTATGGTGAAGTTGGGGTTAGTGAGAGGGTTTTGGAGGTTTTAGGGTGAGAACTAAGGAAGAAATACTGAAAGGTAATGTGGAATATTCTGATAAGTTTATTCAGTCTGTAGAAAATCCGGCATTATCAAAAGAAATTTTAAATCTAATTAGTAATAATAACATAGAATCCTTAATAGACTTGGGATGTGGAGATGGCGCTTTTATTTTTGCGATAAAAAAAGAATTTCCAAAAATGGAAGTGGTTGGCATTGATATTTCTCCTAGAAGAATCTTTGGATTAAAGAAAAAATTTCCTAGAAATAAATTTTATGTGAAGGATGTATGTGACACCAAACTGAAGAATAAATTTGATTTTGTGCATTCATCACAAGTTATTGAACATGTTCCTTCTGATAAAGAGATGGCTAAGGAGATGAGGAGATTACTAAAAGATGGTGGGATAATGTTTTGCTCTTCTGTTATTAAGAAGCCTTTTGCTGTGTATAAATACAGATGTAATGGGAAGTTTGCGCTAGATCCTACGCATGTTCGGGAATATGGGAGTCAGGAAGAATTTTTGAATTTGTTTAGGAAGAATTTTAAACTGCTTCAGTCTTGGACATATCCAGTTAAGAGAAAAATTTTGGGAATACACGTTCGAATTCCTGGATATTACTTGGTGTTTGGAATATGGGAGAAAAGAAAATGATGAGAAAACTTGGAGGAAAAATTAGGAGCTCTAGAATAGGGTTTCATGTTCTTAATCGTATTTTCGACAGTAGACTTACTGAAACTAAACTTTATAAAAAACTTTATTATAAAAAAATCAACAGTGTGGCTAAGAAACTTTCTAATGTTTTGCCTAAATCTATTGAGATTGGAATAACTAACGTTTGTAATGCTAACTGCATAATGTGCCCTCATCATAAATTAAAAAAGATGGGTTTTATGGATATGGGTCTGTATCGGAAAATTGTTGATGACGCTGTTTCTTGTGGGATGGAAAGAGTTGCGCTTTCTTTTTTTGGTGAGGCGATGCTAGATAAAGATCTGGAGGAGAGGATACAATATGCAAAGAGTAAAGGACTAAAAGTTTCTTTTTTTACTAATGCTTCTAAAATGGATAAGGAAAAATCTCAAATGATCATACGAAATAAAGTTGATGATGTTTCGGTTAGTCTGGATTCCCCAAATAAGGAGACATATGAGAAGATTAGACGGAACTTAAAGTTTGAGGACGTTCGGGATAATATTTTAGGGCTCATAGAGCTAAAGAAGAAAATGAAAAGTGATCTTCCTGCTATTGGATTGGCCATAGTTGAAATGGATGAGAATACGAATGAGCTTAAGGATTTTTATAGTGATTGGAAGGATCGAGTTAATTCTATAAATATTATTAATATGAGAAATTGGTCAGGAAAATCTAAGGAGAGAAAGTCCAAGACTAAATATCCTTGTGCTCTTTTGTGGCAAATGATAGTAGTTGATTGGGACGGGGAAGTTGTTTTATGCTGTAACGATTGGAATCATGAGGAAGTTGTTGGGAATTTGAACGTGGAATCTATTCGAGATGTTTGGGATGGAAAGAAGCTCGATAAAGTTCGAAAAATGCATTTGGCTGATAAGGTGAATTGTGTTCCGGTTTGTGCCAAGTGTGATAAGAAGACGGATTGGTGGTTACTTTGAACTTGTTAACGGAAAGGACATAAATTATTCGTCAAAATATTCTCCATATGTTTCCAGGTGATTGAAGAAATCTTTTCCAAGTTTTCCACCTATCTTCATTTTTCTTTTTTCAATATCAAAAATGGAAGTATTTTTTTCTTTTGTGTTACTTATATTTTCCCCAAAAAGTATGACTTCATCATATTTTTGTATTTGTATTTTTGATATTCCTTTTTGTATTTGTATTTTCATGTCTTTAATATTTTTACTTCTCATAAAATCTTCTATTATTTCAGATATTCTTTCTTGTAATTTTTCTTCGGTCATTTTTGCTTTAACATAACTTGCTTTTGAGATTCTTTTTGCGGGGTTTCCTGAAATCAGACTGTTCTTGGGAAAGGAGCTGTTAATTAAAGAACCTGCAGATATTATCGAATCATCGCCTATATTTACTCCTGGTAGAATTGTGACGTGGGCTGGGGACCATACATTTTTACCTAGTTTTATTTTTCCGAATTTCCTTGGATGCCCCTCTGTGTATGGGAGATAGACTCCGTGAGTATAAAAAATGGAATGAGAACCAAGTCCGCTTCTATCTCCGAGCTCTATATCTTCTGCCAGATTCATAAAAGTAAAGGGTCCTACTATCTGTACTCGCTCTCCTAATTTGAGACTTTTTGGTCCGATTATCATATTTAAGCTTCTTATGGTACTGTTTTTTCCCACTTCTAATTTATTCATTTTAAATATATTTAAGGCTCCTATATTTACGTTATCTCCTATATTTACTTTATTTGCTAGTAGTAATGTAAGAGGTTTTATTTTTACGTTTTTTCCAATTTTGTATCCCACTAATTTATACATAGGTATTTTGAGAAAGTTCGGAGCCAAAGAGGCTGCAATTGCAATTATTTTTTTTATCATTTTATATTTGGGGCCAACTTTAGTGAATTGAAATTTACTAATCGTGTTAATAGTAGTTTTCCATCCCATGGGGCATCATGGTAATTCATTTGTCCGAGTGGAACTATTCTAGAGACGCCTTTGAGGTTTAAGTCTTTTGCTAAAGTTGTTAGTTTTTGCTTGTCTTTGAAGGCATATCCTATTGTTTGTATTTTTGGTGTTATTAATCTACTCACTTCTTTGATGTTGTCACAAGATTTTATGAATATTGTTCTTGATTTGACTGGCTCTTCTAATCTTAATTTATCATCCAGAAGAATTGTCCAAGAATTATCTTTGGATGCAATTACATCTTTATTTGGATTTAAAGCATAAGAACTTTTGACTTTTAGAATATTGCTTGCCTGGAACATTGTTATTTCTTTTTTCTCATATCTCTCTGGTAGATTTTCGAAACTGTTTTTTATTTCTGTTGCGATTTTTTTTAATTTAGAATATTTTACTTCGCAAAATAGAACGTGAGGTGATGTGCAACTATTTTGTTCGGAAAAGAATATGTCGTAAACTAAATTGTTCATATTTTTCCTAAGATATTCTGTGTCATTTATTGCATCCTTATCTATTATAGAAAAAGAGTATTTCGGTCCGAAAATTATGTCTTCACAGGTCTCCTTTTTTGCGGTGTTGGATATTGCATCTATAGCTTCTTTTCCACCCCAAATAATTCTTGCATCGCTTAATTTAGATAATTCTTCATTGTAAATATGGTCTTCTTTTGGATAATATATTATTGCAGTTGGAGAAATAAGAGTTGAACCATCTAAATCTTTATATTTTGTTTCTTGAAAAACCTTTAATAGTTTGGTCATTGTCGGGATACTTTTTATTGGGATTCTTAGTATATTCGCGTTTCTCACTAAAATGGATTGGATAAGGGAAAACATGCCTAGGAGGACTACGTTTCCTGCCATCCAATGTCCAACTAATCCTTTTGGTTGTGATATTAGAAGAATTCCTTTTTTCTCCACATATTCTGTAAGTATTTTGGGATCTTCAAAATTTCTTTCTATTAATTTTCTTAGGTTTGTTCTTCTTGCCCATTGACTTAAGAATGCTACTCCTTCTAATCCTCTTGTTCTTGGATCGGTTAAAATATTTTGGCTAAACTTATGAAATAAATTAAGAATATCTTCTTGACTGACTTTATCCAACTCTTTTCTTTTATTTAGAATGTTTTTGGTTAATTCTTGCAAACTCTCTATTTGATTGTCTTTATAGAAGCTCTTTCCGTCAAAAAATAATTGTATCATTTTTCCCCTCCATAAAAGTATCTCCACATCCCCTTATCTCACTTTTTTCTACCCTAGATACAAATCTAAAATATTTACCTTTTCTACCACATTCGCAATCATCTACTCCTGCTAATAAACCGATGTCTTCCGTAATTAATGCTTGTCCAGGATAACTGCTTGGAAGAACTGATAGTATTTCTATTAATCCTGTCTCTCCTATTTCTGACTCGTTCATTGTGAGAGGATTTCGTATTATCACTTCTGCAAAGTTTGGCATATGTTTATTCCCTTTTTCGCAGTCTATAAAGACTACTCCGACTTGCTCTACCATTCCATACATATCATAAACGCTTGTTGGACTAATCCCTAGAGTCTCTCCTATTTCTTTTCCGAAAACTTCTTTGCTGACTTTTTGACTTTCTAATTTTTTCCAACCTCCGCTATGAATTAGTTCGGCTTTTAGGTTAAATTTCTTTTTTAACTTTTTTAACTCATTATGAAATTTTGTCCATACAATATAGGTGAAACCGAAAATTATAATCTCTTGATTTTTATACTTTTCTGCAAACTCTTCTAGTTTTTTCTGATTTAATATTAAGCTTTCTTCCCCATCTAGGATATAGGTCACGTCTTTTCCAAATTGAGCTATTCCTCTTATGGCCACACCTCTTGCACTTATTTTATTATTTTTTGGGTTATTGACTTCCTCTGTGTCTATTATTAGCATTGGTTTTCTTTTCTTTCCAATGTGATTTTTGAGAATATTCGCCAGAGCTTTGCTTTGTCTAAATGATGTTGTTTTGTCTATTGGTATTTTACTTTTTATCTGACTAGTTGTCCCAGATGAAGTTAATGTTCGGACTAACTCTTCTTCTGAAACTAAACTCAAATCATTTTCTTTGAAAAGACTTACTGGGATTGGTGGAACATCTAATAAACTTTTTATTTCGTTCAGTGGCTTTAGTTTCTTATAAAAAGAATCCATTATTTTATTTTTGGTTTGATTTTTTAATTGCTCTAGAAGAATTGGGAACATTTCTTTTTCTTTTTCTTTTGCACTTAAAGAATATTGCTCGCCTACTATTAACTCGTTTATTTTTTTATTGATATCCATGTTATTAAATCTTGAATTTTCTCTTCGTTAAAAATAATAGGTGATGTTTTTATTGAGGGATCTGCAAGAGTTTTTTTAGCCAGGTCTTCCTTGTTAATATTTTCAAAAATATTTTCTCGATATTCATCGAATCTTAATTCATCGAATTGATTTATGAATTTTTTAAATACTTCTTTATCAAGATTTTTATTATACCACTCTAGAACTGGTTTTATTATATTTAGCAGGGCTCTCGAGTGACTTATTCCTGTAATCATTTCTAGCTGATGCGATAATGAGTGCATGACTCCGACAAATGCATTCCCTTGACAGATACCGCCTGTTTGTCCGTTTATTGAAATATTTTCTAAAGAGATTAAATCTCCTTCGCTTTCTAAATATTTTTTCCAGTTTTCTAAGAGTGACTCTATGTTCATCTCTGCTAGATTTTTAATGAAAGAGTTTGATAATCTTGATAGATAAGCTTCTGCTGAGTGTGCGAATATATCGCAGATAAATTCTGCCATTTGTTTTTTTGAAATGGTCTTTAGGAGTTTTGATGAGAGAATTACTTCGTCCGGAATGTTTAATTCATGAAGTATTATTAATTTGGTGCTTTCTTCCTTATTGTGAGTTATCGCCACTGGGGTTACTTGGGATCCAGTGGAAGGTGTAGTTGGTATAATTATTAGGTTTGTTTGTTTGTTTAGTTCTGTAGAGTTATTTATTTCTTCCAATATAGTCTCTGGATTATCTAATGTTATCCTTAATAGTTTTGAAAAGTCCATTATATTCCCGCCTCCGATTGAAATTATTAATTCTGTTTTTTTTATTTTGTCTGTCACTCTTTTTATTTCGGATAGATTATTTTCTAAAGGGTTTATGCAGACGACTTCTTTTTCTGGAAGCAAGGCTTTTATTTTTTCTAATTCTCCAGAACTTTCTAGCGTTTTTCCAAAAATAATTACAATCTTATTCTCCTTGATAGATTTTAAATATCCTAGACTTCTTCTTCCATAGTGAGTCCTCGGAACTTTGTTTAAATATTGCTGCATCATTTTAATTTTAAGATGTCTTCCTTTTTTAATTTTGTGTAGTCTATTTTTAGTGACTTATTTTTTGGAAGGGTGTCTAAGAATACTATTTCTGAAGGAATTTCGTAACTTTGTAGTCTTGATGTGCAATAGTTTTTGATATATTCTCTAGATATCTCTTTGTTGGTGGATACGTATGCTATTATCTTTTCTCCTAGTAATCTATCTTCTATTCCTATTACAGCTACCTCTACTATCTCTAGTATTTCTGCTATTATCTTTTCTATCCGCTGCCCGCTCACTCTGTATCCTCTGGACTTTATGAAATCTTTATTTCTTCCTTTAATAAAAATAAAGCCATCTTTATCCATTACCCCAAGATCTCCTGTTTTTAAGATGTCATTGATTAAATACTTTTTTGTCTCTTCTTTATTTTTATAATACCCTCTCATTACGTTTCCTCCTATTGCATATATCTCTCCTGTTTCTCCTATTTTTGACGGAACTCCTTCCTTATCTAATACTTTTAATTCTGTTTCCTCTAATCCCTTCCCTACTGATCCCAATTTAGTGTCTAGATATTTTGGATCTAATATTGATAATCTTGATGTAGCTTCTGTTTGTCCATACATCACAAAAATTTTCTCTTTGCCGAATATAGCTATAAGCTCTTTTAGATAAGGATCCGCTAGCTTTCCGCCTGCTTGTTGTACACATCTCATATAAGGGAAAACCGTCTCTTTCATCTTTGTTCTTCTTAATAGCATTTGAAAAACTGTTGGAACTCCTGCAATTCCTGTGCATTTTTTATCAATCATTTCTTGAAGTATCTTTTGAGGAAATAGTATTTTGTTGTTTAAGGTTAAGGTCCCGCCGGCTCTTATATGGGTATGGAGGAGGGATGCCCCGAAACAATAATAGAAAGGTAGAACTGTCATGACGTTATCATTTTTTGTTATATTTAATCCTTTTACTATCGATCTTGTGTTTGATATTATGTTGCCATGAGTTAGCATGACTCCCTTTGGTTCTCCTGTGGAGCCAGAAGTAAAAATTATTACTGCAAGTTTTTCTTTAGAATATTCTTTTATTTGGTAAAATTCTTTTTCTTTCTCTTCTATGTTTTTTTCTGAGAATATGTTTGCAAACTTTGAATCATTGGTGATTCCTAGATATTTTTCTTGAATAAAAACGTTTTTTGAATTTGTTTTTGCTCTTATTTTCTCCAGGTTTAGATTTTTATCATATTTTAATGGTATACATATATTCCCACTTGCTATTATGGAAAAGTAACTTATTATAAAAAATGGCGAATTATCTGCAACAAGGATTATGTTTTCTTCCTCTCCTGCTAAATTATGAATCATCTTAGAAGTGCCAATAATACTCTCATATAATTTCTTATAAGTCATTTCTTCTAATCCAAAAGAAATTGCTATTCTTTTGCTATTCTTTGTGTTCTCGAATAGCCATCTTACTAAATTGCTCATAGTACAACTTCTTGTTTTTTTAGGGCATCTTTTATCTTTGCTACCGTATCCATCTCGTTTATCTCGTCTACATCAAACTCTATGTCAAAATTTTCCTCTATTTTTGAAATCATTTCCATATGCGTAATGGAATCCCAGTTGACTATTTGATCTGGACCGTTTTCATTTTTCAGGTCAGATTTAGAACAACTAAGAGTATCTGCTAGTAATTCTTCTAGTTTTTGTAAATTTTCATTTGTCATTTTTTATATATATTTTCATACAAGTTGCTTTGCACTCTAAAACTCTTTCGGCTTTTAAATTAATTGCAACTATTTGTATTTCATTTATATCCTTCTTTATCTTTTTAATATTTTCTGTCACTAATTCTATGATATCTCCTATATATACTGGTTTTAGAAATTTTATTTCTTCTGTTAGTAGTATGTTCCCTTCTCCAAACTCTTTAGTAAGTAGTTGGGAAACCTTTGCTAGAATAATAGTTCCATGGGCTATTCTTTTTTTGAATGGTGTTCTTGATGCGAATGATTCGTCCATATGGATTGGATTATTGTCTCCGCTGAATTTTGCGAAATCTTCTATTAGATTTTCGGTTATTGATATTTTTATGTTTTCCATTACAATATTATTTAAATCATTAGCCTTTATTAAAATTATGGAAATTGGAATTGATATTCAAAAAATAGATGCATTTAAAGATTTTGAGGAAAATAAGAAATTTTACGAGAAGGTTTTTAGTGAGAGAGAGATTGAATATTGTATGAAGAGGGAAGGATATAAATCGTGTTTTTGTGGCAAGTTTTGCGTTAAAGAGGCAGTAATAAAAGCATTGAATAAGAAAGTGAGCTTTTCTAATATTGAAGTTTTAAATAGTGAATCTGGAAAACCTTATGTTGAAATTGATTCTTGTAGGAGGAATGATTTTAATGTTTCGCTTTCTCATTCTGGAGATGTTTGTGTAGGGGTCGCTATTAAGGTTTGAGATGGGGAGGGTTTCTATTTCTGTGCATGTTGATGGATATTATGGTTTAGTTAATGGGATTCCTCGTATGTTGAAGTTGTTTGATAGGTATGGTTTGAAGGCTACTTTTTTTGTTAACATGGGAAGAGAGGCTAATATTTTTGAAATATTTAAATATAGAAGAGGTTCTCAGATTTCTGCGGCCGATAAAAAAGTTGTGAGTAGATATAGTAAAAAACAAAAATTGGCCATGCTTTTGCTTAATCGACCGCTTGGACATAATTATGGTAAACTGTTGAGATATATGGAAAGTAAAGGGCATGAAGTTGAGCCACATTGTTGGAGCCATTTGCTTTGGTCGAAAAACTTTAATGGAGTGGATATTCTTAAGCAAGTGAAAAAAATGAAAAAATCTTATAGGGAAATTTTTGGGAAGAATCCTCGTGGGTTTGCTCCTCCGACTTGGAAGTTTAATGATAAGGTTATTAATATCTTGAGAGATGAAGGTTTTGAATATTTGGCCGTGGATGCTTGTATGAATAGAACCAGTGAAGTGAATGGATTGAAAATTATTCCTCTTTCTTTTGAGAAGAACATTGAAGAGTTGGAGGATGAAGGGAAGAATTCTTCTGAGATTTTGGAGATTTTTAGGAAGGAGTTGGGGAAGGATGATGCTGATATTTATTTTCATGCGGATTATGAGGGTATTGCTGGGATTGGATTGTTTGAGGAGATTTTGAAAATGATTGATAAGGAGAAGATTTTGACTTATGGTGAGATTGCGGAAGGGATTTAAATGTTGGTTTGTTAGGTAGATTATGAAGAAGATTAGGGTTTATTTGCAATATCCATTGGGGATTTCTGATTCTCAATATTATAAATCTATGATTGATAATCCCCCTGAGAGGATTGAATTTGTTAGTGGGGGTAATCGAGTTGGAATGATTTCTAGTAGGAAATTTTTTTGGTTGTCGAATTTTTTAAAAAAACAAATTAGATTCTGGACTGACAAGTTAGGACTTGTTATCGTAAATGTACATTCATCTCCCGTGGGAAAATCTGATTTAATCCATTGCGCGCACTGCTTAAGTAAGGAAAAAAAGGAACCTTGGATTTTAGATGTTGAATCTTTGTGGCAACTATGGATATCCGGAAGAGATAAATCGGGGGCCAGGGAGAAAGTTTTGAAATATTTAATGAGAGATAATTGTAAAAAAATAATTGCATGGACAGAGGCCACCAAGAAAGATATTGTTGAGACCTTTCCTGAAGTTGCTGATAAAGTTGAGGTTGTTTACTATGGAATGAAGATGCATGAATTAGGAAAGAAAAAGGATAAGGGGAACATTACTTTGTTTTTTTCTGGTAGACATTTCTACGCAAAGGGTGGACTTCATGCAACTGAGGTTATGGATAAGCTAACTAGAAAACATAATAATGTTTGTGGGGTAATTAATGGTGCGATTCCTAATGATATAATTAAAAAATATTCTGGCAATGAAAAACTTAAATTTTATCAATTGATGCCCTATGAAGATGTTTTGAAATTATATCGTGATTCTGATATCTTTGTTTATCCTGGATATAGTGACTCCTTTGGTTTTATCTTTATGGATGCCATGGCCTTTGGAGTTCCTATTATTACGGTTGATGGGTATGCTCGAAAAGAGATTATTGAGGATGGAGTGACTGGATTTGTTTTGAAAAGAAGTGAGGATGTGAGATATAGGGATATTGAAAAAAGGATTATTGGAAGACTTGTTGAAAAAGTGGAAATATTAATAAGGGACAAAAAATTAAGAAAAAGAATGGGACAAAAATGTATTGAAAATATTAGAGATGGGAAATTTTCTGTTAAAAAAAGAAATGAGAAACTAAAGTTAATTTACAAAGAGGCCCTGATGATATGAAAGAAAAAGTGTCTATAATTATACCTGTATATAAACCCAAAATGGAAATTTTTGATAAGTTGAAAAGGTACCTTAAAAAAAATGCTGGGGCTTTTGAAATTATTGAAATTGATGGTTCTGCCGGACTAGCTAATACTTATAACGAAGGAGTAAAAAGAGCAAAGGGTGATATTGTAATAACTCTTCATCAGGATTGCATTCCTTTGGAAACCAATTCTATTGATAAAATAATAAAGCCTTTTAGGGAGCCTAATGTTGTTCTGGCATATTCTTGGATTATTGATGATGAGTCTAAAGAAAAATATTATTGTGTCTATCCCGATGGGAAGTTTATTGCCTATAGAAAATCTGCTCTAGAAAAGGTTGGGATGTTTGATTCTCAAACTTTTTTTACGGGTGGGGAAGATATTGATATGTGGCTTAAATTAAAAGGTATTGGAAAAATTGCGGAGGTTGACACCGGAATTGTTCATATTCATCCCGGTTACTTCTCAAATAAAACACTAGAAAAAAGACGTCAAAATGGGAGCATTAATGGGGCTCTTTTCAGAGTTTGGGGTGTGAAAAATCCTAAATGGATAAGGTCTTTAGTTATGTGTTTACGGCATCCTAATTCTTATGGGATATATTTTATTAGGGCTTTTTTTAGTAGGAAGCAGAATTACAGGAGAATAGAATGATTGAGAAACTGAAGAACTACAGAAGAAAATATATTTTATCGAAACCACTTCCTAAATATGAAAAAATATTTTCATTTTTACCTAAGTCCGGAATAATTATTGATGCGGGGTGTGGAAGTGCAGCGCTTTCGAAATATATTCTTTCAAGGAATCCAAAACTTAAATTAATTGGGTGTGATATTGGTAAAAGTTCTGAGGTGACGTGCTCCCCACCCTAAAGGCTCGCCCTTCGGACGAGTTTTTCGCTACGCGAAAAAGTGGGGCTTCATATATGTGTAACTAGCAAGCCCAAACAGTCTCGTGGTGCTCGTCCTGAT
>Ga0075113_1000270_pt1 | contig 16480 bp, 17 predicted proteins | sample AntAceMetag02UKA_FD_69788 | JGI IMG/M metagenome (GOLD analysis project Ga0075113, IMG submission 69788) | Saline lake microbial communities from Ace Lake, Antarctica - Antarctic Ace Lake Metagenome 02UKA | ecosystem: Environmental > Aquatic > Non-marine Saline and Alkaline > Saline | place...
ACATAAGGTGGGCTGTTTTTTTATGTTTATATCAGGACCTGTATACCGATAGATAGGTTTTAATAAACTAATAAAAGTTATCTACACCTTTGTTTTTTTAAATCTATTTTTGTAGTAAAATATATGGTATATGATAGAAAATTTTGTCAGTATGCTTCCTGGGGGTTACCAGGGTCTAGCTTTAAATACTATAAACTATTTAATTTTATTTATGCCGGTTTGGTTGCCTATATTTCTTATTTTTATTTTGTGGCATAAGTGGTTAGAATATGTGAGAACTAAATTTGCTAATAAGCAGGATTATAAGTTATTGGAAATTAAATTACCCAATGAAATTAAAAAAACTCCGTTGGCAATGGAATTATTTTTGAATGCTTTAATCCAGCCAGGAGGAGCAGGAACTTGGCATAAGAAATATGTAGAAGGGAAATCCAGAGCAGAATTTTCTTTAGAGATGGTTTCTTTAGAAGGTCAAGTTAAATTTTTTATTTGGACTAGAGGTGTTTGGAAAGATTTAATTGAAACTCAAATTTATGCTCAATATCCAGATGTCGAAATTTTTGAAGTTCCTAATTATACTTCATTCATTAAATTTGATCCTAGTGCTCTAAGTATGTGGGGAGCTGAGTTTAAATTAAGTAGAGAAGACTTTTACCCAATTAAAACCTATGTAGATTATGATATGGAAGCAAAGGGAGTAAAGGAAGAAGAGAAAATAGATCCCATCACACCTATAATAGAATTTTTAGGTTCTGTTGGACAAGGACAACAAGTCTGGTTGCAAATTATAGTGAGAGCTCACAAAAAAGAAAGAAGAAAAGCTTTAACTTGGAAAGAACGTTGGAATAAAAAAGTTTGGAGTGAAGAAGAAGATTGGGGAGGTCAGTCAAAGAAAGCTATTAAGGATTTAATTAAAGAAGCTGTAAAAACTGATGATGAAAATTCAATAATGCCTAGAATGATGACCAAAGGAGAAACTAATATAATTTCAGCTATAGAAAGATCAGTGGCTAAATTAGGATTTGATTGTAACATTAGGGGTATGTATTTATCTGAGTATGATAAATTTAATGTTATAAATATTAGTTCTTTGGTAGGGACTTTTAGACAATTTAATTCAAACGAATTAAATGGATTTAAAATAGCTAAAGCAGTAGATTATGATTATCCTTGGCAGGATTTTAGGAAGATAAGAGAAAATAGGAATAAAATAAAAATGTTTAATGAATATAAAAGAAGAGATTTTTCAGCAGATTATAGTCCTTTTGTGTTGAATATAGAAGAGTTGGCCACAATTTATCATTTCCCAGGAGGAGTAGCTCAAACACCATCTTTTGCAAGATTATTATCAAAGAAAGCTGAAGCTCCATTTAATTTACCAATTTAATTTTCTGAAGAAATTTAAGGTAAATCAAAAGTTTTTATTTTAGAAAACTTTTGATTAATTATATTATGTTCAATTTCCAAAATTATAATCCTAGAAATTTTAAAGCAAAAATAAAATATGTTTTAAATGAAGCCTACTATAAGAGTAGGTCAGTTTTGCATTATTTAAGGTTACGTTTAAATAATTTTAAAAAAATTTCTAATTTAAAAACTAAAATTTTTGTAGGAGTTTTTATAATGATATTTTTGTTTTATCATATGTTGATAGTTGCTCCTAGAAATTTTCCCGTTGGTTCAATCGTCACTATAGAAGAAGGTCTAACTTTATCAGAAATATCTAATTATCTAGAAAATGAGAATGTGATTAAATCAGAAATGATGTTTGAATTTTTTGCTAATTTATTAATGAACGGGAAAGGAGTAATGGCTGGAGGTTATTTTTTTGAGAAGGATTACACTGTGGTTAAAATTGTTTGGAGAACAATCAGAGGAGATTGTGGAATTACTCCAACCAGGGTAACTGTAATAGAAGGTCATACCATTTTTGATATTGCTGAAACTTTTAAAAAGAAGTTTGATTATTTTGATGAGATGAAATTTTTAAAATTAGCTGAAAATGAGGAAGGGTATTTATTCCCAGATACTTATTATTTCTTACCAAATGTAACTCCTAAAATAATCATCAACACAATGAAAGAAAACTTTTATTTAAAAATAGATGAAATCAGTTCTGAAATAGAAGAATCGGGTAAGACTTTAGAAGAAGTTGTGATCATGGCATCTATTCTAGAGAAAGAAGCCCGAACCTTAAAATCTAAGCAAATGATAGCTGGTCTTTTGTGGAAAAGGATTGATATTGGTATGCCTCTACAAGTAGATGCAGTTTTTCCTTATATCAACGGGAAAAATACTTATCAACTTAGTTTAGATGATTTAAAAATAGAATCTCCTTATAATACTTATGCTAATAAAGGGTTACCAATAGGTCCGATTGCTAATCCAAGTATTTACTCGTTATTGGCTGCTGTAACCCCTATAGAATCAGATTATTTGTTTTATTTGTCTGATAGAGCAGGAAACATGTATTATGCAGAAGATTTTGAAGGTCATAAGAAAAATAGAATATTATATATGGATTAAATTAGTTAGTTTAAATTAAAAAAGACGATCGCTAAAGCGATCGTCTTTTTTTATAAATTAACTATTTTACTTTCAAGGTAGATTTTCTTTCTCGATCTATTTTGGGAAGAGTAATGGTTAAAAGTCCGTGTTTTTCAATTGCTACTGAATTATCAATATCTATTTCAGAAGGAAGATTAATAGTTCTAGAAAAAGAGCCCCAATAAAGTTCTTGTGTATGATAAGAATCTTTGCTGGTTTCTCTTTCTTCTTGGCGAGTTCCTCGGACTGTGACAGCTTCTCTAGTTATGGAAATTTCTAAATCTTCAGGTTTTACTCCAGCGACCATAGTTTTAAGAACAAGAGCATCTCCTTCGTCAAATATATCTATAGCTAGTTCACCATCCCTGTCTTCCTCAGGAGTTATGGAAATATCTTCTTCAGAATGGTCTAAGCTTAAAATGTCTTCGCTTTCCTCATTTCCATTATCAGAAGCAGTTAATTTATCAAAAAAAGATTTCATAAAATAATTTAAAAGTCTATAAAGCCCATAAAGTCGAAAATTAAAAATTTTACTTTGTAAAATTTTAATAAATCTTCTTTCTATTCTTTGACTTTTGTTAGTTAATTAATAATTAGATTTGTTTTAATGTTCAGTGTTTTTATTTTCTTGCTTTTAAATGTTTAATTTTTTCTATAATGAGAATCATTATTATTATAGCTACCCATATTCCTAAGAAAACAATTAATATCCCATCACTGTTTTTAATTATAAATAAATTAAACAGAGTGTGCAACATAGCTGATAGGATAAACCCTGTGAAAAGATATCTTTTTTTTAATTTTTTCTTTTTGTAGAAAGAAAAAGCTATGAATAGTCCTATTATGCCAGAACAAAGAGTATGTAATAAAGTTGCTCCTATAAAACGCATATTTCCCACTATAACAATTCGGTTAATTTCAATTCCTACAGATTTTAAGGCACTAAGTAGAAATAATGAATTCTCTAAAGCCGCAAAACCTAAAGCTACTGTAATTAAATAAATAACAGCATCTATAGGTTCGTCCATATATTTTTTATTTAAAGCACTAAAATAAGCTCCTAAATATTTAAATAATTCTTCAGAAGAGGCCAGAGCCGCAATAGTTATAAGTCCAGTTCCAGGAATCAGACTAAATATAAATTCCTCAAAAGGTAAGACTAACAGAGCTGAAAAAATTCCAAAAATAAAAGAATAGGCAATATATTTTTTTGGTTCAGGGTGAAGTTTATCTTCTTTTAGCCAAAACCATAGCCAAAAAATTGTTGGTAATATTCCTCCTAAGAATGCGTATAAGATTAAATCGTTGGTCATAAAATATGTAGTATGTATTAAGTATTATGTATTATGAAAAATTTGCAGAGCAAATTTTTTCTAACAAGCTAAAAACCTAATATCTTAATAACCTAAACAGGCCATTTTTCTATTATTAATAATTTTTTGTCTTTAATTGGTATTTCTTTCCAAATTTCTTCTGTAATAAAAGGCATAAAAGGATGGAGAACTTTTAAAATCTTTTGTAAAATATTAAATAATACTAATTGAGTTTCAGAACTATCTAATTTATTTTTTGATTCTTCTATTATTTTATCAGCAAATTCGTGCCATGCATAATGATATATTTTTTCACTAGCTAAATGAAATTGAAAATTTTCCATTTCCTTAGTTATTTCTGAAATTATTTTATCTAAGTTTTTTAATTCTGAATTTGAATGGTTCAATTTGGTGAGTCGTTCGTCATTTAAATTAATTTCTCCTAAATCTTTAGTATTGTCTAAGACAAAACGACTAATATTCCATAATTTATTAGCAAATTTTTTGTAGGCTCGGATTTTTTCTTCAGATAAATTCATGTCAGTTCCGGGAGTGTTACCTACTAATAAAGACATTCGTAGAGCGTCTGTCCCATATTTACCACTTAACTCAAGAGGGTTTAAAACATTTCCTTTAGATTTACTCATTTTTTTACCTTTGGAATCTCGTACCATTCCGTGTAAGTAAATAGTTTTAAAAGGGATTTCATTAGTTCGATAAATTCCCAACATTATCATCCTGGCTACCCAAAAAAATATAATATCATGTCCAGTTTCCATTACATCAGTAGGGTAAAAGTTTTTGAAATCTTGTCCTTCAGGAAAATTAAGAGTAGCAAAAGGCCATTGTCCAGAAGAAAACCAAGTATCAAAAGTATCAGGATCTTCCACTAAATTTTCTTTTTCCCCACACTTAGGACATTCTGTTATTTTATTATCTATATCAACAAAAGCTTCTTTACAATTTTGGCAAAGTTTAGCTGGAATTGGAATTCCCCAAATAATTTGTCTCGAAATATTCCAATCGTTTATATTTTTAAGCCAATGGAAAAATATCTTTTCATGCCTTTTTGTGACAAATTTTATTTTCTTATCTTTCACAGCTTGCATAGCTTTTTCAGCTAAAGGTTTCATTTTAATAAACCATTGAGCCTTGATTTGGGGTTCAATAGGGCGGTTACATTTATAACAGACTTTAACCGCATGTTTGAAATTTTCTTCAACTTTTACCAGGAGATTTTTCTCATCTAATTTTTTAACTATTTCTTCTCGGGCTATATTAATATTTTTGCCTTCAAATTCAGGACCAGCCACAGGTAATAATTTTCCATAGAAATCTATAATTTGTTCATATTCTAAATCATGTCTTTGAGCTATTTCAAAATCAACAGTATCGTGCCAAGGAGTAATTGTCATAGCTCCTGTTCCAAATTCCATATCTATTACGTCATCCTTGATTAGGGTGGCTGTAATCGGTCCATTTATCCATTCTAATTCAAATTTTTGACCATGTTTATACTCTTTATATCTTTTATCATCAGGGTGGACTACGACGTATTTATCACCGAATTTAGTTTCTGGGCGAGTAGTTCCAATTTGGAAAGGCCCATATTGAAAAGTGTAAAATTTATCTTCTTTTTCTATGGATTCAGTTTCTAATTCAGATAGGGAAGTTTGATGTTTTGAACACCAATTAACAATTCTTTTGCCTCGATAAAGCAAATTATCATCAGAAAGTTTTTTGAAAGTTTCTTGAACAGTTTTAACTATTTCAGGTTCTAAAGTAAATCTTTCTCGGGACCAATCACAAGAAGCTCCAAGAGAACGTACTTGTTCTTCCATAAAAGATTTGTTGTCTAAGGTAAATTGCATTATTTCTTCATACAATTCTTTGGGATCCATTTTAAATCTAGAACGGCCTTCTTTCTCTAATTTCTTTTCGTACACCACCTGAGTTTCAAAACCAGCATGATCAGCTCCTGGAAGCCAAAGAGTTTTAAATCCTTGCATTCGTTTATATCGAATCATTAAATCCTCTAGAGTTACAAAAAGAGCATGTCCACAGTGAAGAGATCCATTAGCATTAGGAGGAGGCATTATTATAGTAAAAGGATTTTTGTGTCGTTCGGGAAGATTATCAGGATTAAAAAACCCACTTTCTTCCCAAAGTGAGTAAATATTTTTTTCAGTTTCTTGAGGATCGTAAGGTTTTTGAAATTTTTCGGACATGTTTTTATTAATATTTTTTATTTATATAAACAAATTATATCATATATTGATTATTTAGTAGCATTTTTTGTTTTTCTTGTATATAGTTAATTTAGAATATTAAATAGGAGAAAAATAATGTCAAATAAAAAATTTTGTTCAAAGGGTGTTGTTTCGTCTAAAGAACAAAAAAGATTTTTAATTTTGAAAATTGTTATTTGGGTACTTTCTTTATTCTTTGTTTTTAAATATTGTATTTTTAATTAAAATAGAGAGGTAAAAAATGAAATTTTTTCTTTATAGAGAAAACGGTATAGAATATCAAGGGGGAGGTTGTTTTAAAGGATTGGTTAACGTTTTATTGATTTTGGTTTATTTTTTAATTATTTCTTTCGGGGTGTGTCGATTATGGAAATTCTTTTAATCTAATATTTTAAAAATCCCAGTAATTTTTAGTTTTCTAAGGTCAGTTGCATTTTGTAACTGACCTTTTTTTGTCCCTCTTGACATTATTCTTTTTATATTCTATAATATATATAGAAAGTAATTATTTAAAATTAAAAAGGAGATAAAAATGAAAACAATGAAAGAAGTTAGAATTCAGCGAATAGTTTTCGGTGGGTCAATCTGGATAGTTAGTATGGCCATCTTGGCGTATTGTTTTTTTGTTATCTAAGAGCTTCATCTATTGGAAACTTAGGTTTCCATTTGCTTGAAGTTCTTCAAGGTCAGCTGCATCTAGCAACTGACCTGATTTTTTTTGTTTGAGATATTTAAAATATCCAGCAATCCCAATCATAACTGCATTATCAGTAGAAAATGCCTTATCTGGCATCAAAACTTCTAATTTGGAGGCCTTGCTTCCAAATTTTAATTCGGAGGTTGAACCTCCTAGAGATTGGAAGGATTGGCGGATGTGGTTGTTAGCGGTTACTCCTCCTCCAATGATTAAAGTCTTGGCTCCAAATTTTTCAATAGCTTTTTGAGTTTTCTTTAGTAAAATTTCAGTTACAGCTTCTTCAAACTCAAGAGCAATTTGTTGTTTAATTTCTTGAGGCAATTCTACCCAATTATTTTCTTTTTTCAAATTTTTAATTAAATATAAAACAGCTGTCTTTAATCCAGAAAAAGAAAAATCAAAATCATCAGTATTCAACATCGGTCTTGGTAATTTAATTTCACACCTAGTCCTCAAAGGACTAAGTGATTTGTTTTCTTGTTGTAGGTGGGCGAGTTTGGAAATTTTAGGTCCTCCTGGATAAGGAAGGTCCATCATTCTCGCTATTTTATCAAAAGCTTCTCCCACAGCATCATCACGAGTTTGTCCGATTTTTTCATAGGAATTCCATTTTTTCATTAAAACTAGTTCAGTGTGTCCTCCAGAAATAAGTAATCCAATAGCAGGGAAGTTAACATTGTTAATTTTTGAACTTTGAACTTTGGATTTTGGATTTACGAGAGAAGCGAGTAGGTGTCCTTTCATATGATTGACTGGAATTAAGGTTTTATTCCAAACTAGACTTAGGGCTTTAGCAAAATTGATGCCAACCCATAGAGCTGGTTCTAAACCAGGACCTTGAGTAACCGCAATAGCGTCTATATCAGGAATTTCAATAGTAGGAATATATTCAAGAAAAAGTTTCAATAATTCTGGCTCCCTTTCTAAAATTTTATAAATCTTGTCATTTATTTCATAATACTTGGTAGCTTGATTACCAAGTAATGCTTTGGTTAGGGTTTTGCGGAGGATGGGGATTAGATTTTTTGAATGTTCACGTTTTGCTAAGGCAGGGAAGACTCCCCCATATTCTTTATGGATATCGATTTGAGAAATAAGATTGTCCGATAGAATATGGAACTTAACAGGATTATCTACATCATCAAAATTACCTTCAGCTTCTAAAATACTGATAGCAGTTTCATCACAACTTGTTTCTATTGATAAAATTTTCATGATATAATATATATAAATATATTATAAATAGGCATAATATACAAATTAAAATTCATTAGAAAAATAATATTATTAATTTTAATCTTACTAAAGTATATGACTACAAAAGAAATAACTTGCAATTATTATTTGTCTCCATTTAGTTCATATGGGGGAAAATTAATTTTCAATAAAAATGAAATGAATTATACATCTCCTCATTTTAAAAAAATAGGAATAAATACTGTTAGCATAAACTATAAGGATGTAAAAGAAATTAAAAGATTCAAAGCGATTTATTCTTTGTTAAATTTTATATTGATTCCAACGGGTATTTTCCTAATCATGAAAGATGGAACAATTCATACATTTTCAACTTTTAAAAGAAAATCAGTAGTTAATTTAATTAAAGAAAGAATATAGATATTTTACTGTCGGTGTTTTTTATCAACCCTATGCTTTGCTTGGGTTTGTTATGCTTAAAATTCTTCGAATTTTGTCCTTATTTAGCAAGAGATAAAAGGAAAATTTATCGGCTTTAGATTTTCCCAAATTTTGAATACGTCAAAAATTTCTTCTAAGTGCGATGTTAGAAGAATGAAAATAGAAGATAAATATTTGACAGAAAAAATAGGTAAGAAATATTTAGACTATTAGAAAAGTACATGGTTTTAAGTATTTAAATTTGGTATAGCATCATTAAAATTACCCTGCCTATCGGCAGGCAGGCTTTCAGCTTCTAAAATACTGATAGCAGTTTCGTCACAACTTGTTTCTATGGATAATATTTTCATAAGGTTTATTCTAAATGCGGAAGTGAGAGGATTCGAACCCCTGATACGGTTTCCCGCATACTGCTTTTCGAAAGCAGCGCCTTCAACCACTCAGCCACACTTCCAGCCACTTAAATCTACCATTTTTTTGCATTTTTGACAAAAACTGGTATAATTTCGAACGAGTGTTTATAAAAACAAATATGTCAATGTTTATTTTTATATAACAGAAGTGATGGAAATATATGCTTGCTTCATATAATTCGTTCCAATTATGGTCTATCATTTAAAGGATATCGTAATTATGGCCTATCGTCTAATCGGTATTGGAATGAAAAATAAATAGTTTTATTTTTCATCCGATTTTTCAGAAAGAAAAAATTTCCGTTATTGAACGAAGTGAAATAGGAAATAGGGTAAGGCTTTGTAAAAGCCGATGTCTATACAAAAAAGATAGGCAATGTTAATTAAAAATAAAATATAACAATGGCCCTATCGTCTAATGGTTAGGACATCGGCTTTTCAAGCCGGCAATCCGGGTTCGACTCCCGGTAGGGTCACAAATAGCATTAAAGCGATTTTCAAAACATAAAAATCCATTTTGGAGTTTATATTCCAACGTATTTTTAGAAATATAAAGTTCTGAAAAGATAATCTTAATTATTACTTCTTTTTCTCGTGGATTAGCAAAATTGTAATAAGGCACAGCATTTTTTAATAGTTCTGAAAGTTTCGTTATGTCTTCCATTGTTTCTCTCATTGCTTCGTCTGATGTATTTTCTCTTTCCTTCAAAGTGTTTAGTTCATCATTCAGTTTTTGCTCCTCTTCTAAAAACCCCTCTGGTGTATAAGCACCAGTTCTTAATAAAATTAACTTGTTCGTGTTTAGATATTTTAAGTCTTCTCTAATTTTCTTTTTACGACGTTCTATTTTATCAATATCTTTTTGCCTCTTCTCTTCAACCAAAGAGATTTCAGTGCTAAGTCTTGCGTCTACTTCAGCAAGTTCGTCTTCAGTGAAATATAAACTCTTTATAAGTTTTTCTATCTTATTTTCTATAAAATTAAAATTAAAATTTTTGAACTTATTTTCACAACCATTTACACATCTTGCATTATAGTATTGTATTCCTTTTTTAACATATGGAGTATAAGCCCTGTTACATTTAGAACATCTCATAAATCCACGAAGTGGTAAATCTAATTTTTCGTCATAGTGAAGACTAACTTTTCTTCTTTTTAATTGTTCTTGAACTTTATTAAATAATTCTTCACTCACAAGGGCTTTATGGCTGTTACTTTTTATATAATTTCCATCACTATCAATTATTTTTCCAGTATAAAATGGATTAGTAAGCATTCTACTAATATGGTTTTGTGTTATTGGGCGAGAAACTTTTTCTATTTCTACCATCTCATCTTCTTCTGCTAACTTTTCCTCTTCTGTTCGTTTCCTCCTCATTGGCACAGTTGTAAGCCCTTGCTCGTTTGCATATCTTGCGAGGTCAGACAAAGTCCAATCTCCCTCAGCACACAGTTCATATATTTTTTTGATGATAGAGGCTCTCTCTGGATCAAAGGGCTTACTATCCATATTCCCTTGATTTAGATAACCTATAGGTGCTTTGTATGTGCAAATACCACGTTCTCTACAATTCCGTGTAGCCACAGAAACTTTTTCACTTGTAACTCTTGAATGATGTGCTGAAAACATACTATCAACGTCCATATGTAAAGCCCCTGCACTTGTTTTGTCATAATGAGCATAAACAAATCTTATGTCTACACTCCTACGCATAAGTTTTCTAATAATAGTATCATCTGCTCTATTCCTACTTATTCTATCCCAACATAAACAAACCACTCCCTTAAAATATCCTTGATTAAGAAATTGAAGCATTTTTTGAAATTTAGGTCTTTCAATATAGTATTTTACTGCTCCATCATCGTCTATAACAAACTCGTCGCTCTCCTTAAAACCAGAATGTCTTTCGGAAATTACACCATTTAAGCATAAATTTTTTATGCTTAAAGGTGCTATTTGAAAGAGTTTATTTTTAGCAAAACGAGTATTTTCTGCTCGTTGATATTGTATAGAGTTCTTTTGGTTATTTGCTTCGTCCGTGCTTTTACGATTATAAACAAGATAGTGGTTACTGTATTTACCACTTTCAATTTCCTTAAATAATTTTTTTTCGTCTTTATTTATTTTCATTTTTAATAATTATACCATCTTTAATTATATATCCACAATTTATCATTCTCTCGTGGATACTTCTTAAAACATTTCCGAGGTCTCCGAGTGATTTAAGTGTTTCATTTGAAAAGATATTATTGTCTCTTATTTCACTCTCTGGTTGTCTTTGTAAGATATTTTCATTCACACACAAAAACCGAAATTTCTTATTATTCTGAGTTGTTTGAGTATTCGGTTTTATGTGTAGAGTATTCATTTTTTCTAATCCTCTTATTTATTTAAGTCAAATTTATCTGCTATTTTTTTACTTTCATTTGAAAGTATTTTGGTTTCAGTATTTTCAAGTTCTGGTATTTCAACATTTTGTCCAATAAGATGTTTTTGATTATTTTTAATTAAATACTCAACTTTTCTACTCACTTCGGTTAAAAGACCTTTATACCTTTTTTCTACCCCAGTTCTTTTTATTTCAGCACGGTCAAAACCGTCAATTTTATGCTCTGGGTTGTATCCCATTGCCTTGTTCCAGTCCTCTTGAATAGCAATTATGTCTTGACCTCTAACTATACCGTTCTTAAAAATACCTTTTCCGTCTGCTATGAAAACAGCAAAGGCTTTTTCCAATTCAGTTTCTTCAATAGAAATATATTCATTATCTCCATACCCAACTTTAATCTTAAAATGCTTCATACAAAAATTTGTTTTTTAGTTCCAGTAACTTGATTATCCGACTGTAATCGTGGAATTAAATCATTAAACTTTTCTCTTAATTTAGCGGTTGATAAGATATTCTTGTGCCAGAAGTTATGTCCTTGAACCCACCTAATCATAAATTCAATTTGTTCGTAACTTCTTTCGTCTATACGGTTTAATTTCTCAATGTTCTCCGCCCAAGTATCTTTATTCCCTCTCATTTGCCACTCTGGGCTGTTTTTCTGGATAAGGCTTACAAGTAAATCAGTCATTTCTATATCTTTTGCTGAAAATTTAACAATTTTTTCTTTTTTCTCCGACTTAACTAAACTATCCTTACTCTTATCTAACCTAACCTTACCTGTGGATACATTTTGGATATATTTTGTATCCAAAGTATAAGAACGGTTTTCTTTTGTATGTAGGAGAGCCTTTTCTTCAAGATAAGTTGTCTTGGTGTATCGGTCTTTTTGTATATAGTTATGTATTTTCCAGTGCTTTATGACACAAATTCCATTATTAAATGGAATAATAAACTTTTTGGTAATTAAAACTTTCAAGTCATCTTCGTTAATTCCAGTCATTCGCATTATTTTTTTAGGATTTGATACAAACCCATCATCATCTGCTCTCATTGAGAGATGAAAATACAGAAGTTGTGAACTTTGTGGCATATCTAAAAAACTGTCTGTATCTACAATTTTTAGACTAAACATTCTACGTTGTGCCATAATTTTTTTTATTGTTATCCGAATAAATTATTGTTTTCAAAAACTTCTGCGAATAAGCAAATTTTTGAGGTTCAATGCAAAGTTCTTCCTGTTGATATTTTTTAATAACAATCTTTAGACGAGCATCTTTAGTAAAACAAAAAATAACCCTGCCGTTTTCTTCACGTTTAATTTCATTGAATTTGTGGTTCAATGAATGAAGAGTTGCGACAAGATTAAAATCTGATGTTTCAAATATATTTTTCATATTCATTATTTTTAATTTTTAATAAGTTTTATGTTTTTTATATAATTAAAAACATACGTATAGATTACGTATGTTTCCACTTTTTTGGTATGAAGTTATTTTGAACTTATTTGGAAGTATTTTAGGACGATTTTGGTCTTACCAATTTATATCCAATACCTCTTATATTTTTTATAATTTTACCAGTTTCTTTATTATTCGTTGCTTTATTTATCATAGTTTTCAAATCTCTTACCATTGGAAATACAATCTCACTTTTAGGAACTTTTAGAAATTCAATGTCTTTTCCATTTTTTATATGAAGTTTGATAATTTCAAGATATTTTGTGTTGTTAGGGTATCTATTTATCAATAACTGTAATAGTTTATACTCACGAGTAACGATAGATATATTCCCTTGAAGATTAAAAATGTTAAAATCACCCGTCTCTTGATCTAAAAACATATCAGTTTTTTGTATTTTTGGCATTTCATAATCAGAAAAGTCTCCAATAAAATCATCTAAAATTTCAAACATTTTTAAGGTATCGTTTATTGGTTTTATATTTTGCAGTTTTGTATTTTCAGGAAAAGTTAAACTCTCGCTCTTTAGATTTAATTTAATCATTTGAAAACCGTCCAAAATATCTTTCCTGTATTTTTCATTTTTAATATGTCCTTTAACATTTCTTAATAGAGATAAAAAATCTATTTCATTTAGAATTAGATTGAAATAAGCATATAAAAGTTCAAAATTTTTTTCTTCAATTTTATCTATATTTTTTACAAGAGTATCAAAAATACCAATTAACTTTCCTAAAAAGAAAATAACAAGTTCTGGTTTTGGTAATTCAACTGATGATATTACAGCAGGTTTGGGGTTTTTTGATAGAAAGTTATGACTGTAATCTTTATTTCCAAGTGAAAAATTAAAGCATTTCCTGTTTTGTAATACTTGAAGTTGCTTCAAAGTTTCCTCATAAATCGTTTTTTTAATTTTCATTTTCATTTTTATATTTAATGTTATAATAATACTACAATTAAATAAGTAAATCCGAAAGGATAATGCCTAACCCTATTATTTTTATAATAGATATGGTGTAAAAAACCGAACCAATGTTAAAAACCTGTCATATGGGATCGTTGGTTCGGTTACTACTGGAAACGGTAGTAGAGAGTGTTCGTAAGACCTCTTCCTATGTGGCAGGCTTTTAGTTTGCCTACTAAAGCAAATAAAAATATGAAAATAAACCCGAACCAACACTATCAATGTGGCTTTATACAAGTCCCGTTAATTCTTATTACGATTGCAATTCTTACAACAGTAGGAATTACTGGCAATTACTATATTAAAAATAATCACTCAACTAATACTGATACTGCTAATACTGATATTGCCACAAGCACAGAGAAAGAATTGATAAAAAATAATAATCTCAAAAAAGACCCTATTACCAGTTTTATGGAGAAAGGAATGGAGGGGCAAGATATTTGTGTTTTACAAGAGATATTAAAGAAAGAAGATGTTTTTGACGGCACTGTTACTTGTTACTATGGTTCAGTAACTCACTGGGCTGTATCAAAATTAGTTGGTAAATATGGTTATTTTCAAACACCAGATAATTTTGGGAAAATAGATGAAACGGCTATGAATTTAATCAATCAACTATATGTTATTGATGAAGACGGTTTTATCCAAAAAAATTTAACTACAAATATCCAAGAAGTTGAATTGACCTTTCAAGATAAAATAAAACCAGTGATTTCCGAAACAGAGGAAAAAGAACCATTAGATCTTTCTAAATACAAACTTGAAAATAATGAACAATTAAATCAAGAGGAGATTGTAGAAACTAACGATACAAAAGAAGAAGCCAGACTAAAAATAATTAGTTGGTTAAAAGAAGATATAGAAGAACTAAATGCAATTCTCCAAGAGACTGAACGAAGCCGAGAAAGATATATTGATTTTGCAGAAGAAATAACAACACAAAGAAAACAATCACTTGCTTCACTATTGTCCCTTGCTCCAGATAACGATATTAAAAATTTTATTCAAAAAGGTGTAGATAACCAACAAAAAAGATTAGATGATATAAGAAATGATTATGAAACTTCTTTTGGTATTCTTGGAGACGGAATGAAAGAATATATAGAAAAGATTTCTTTTGTTTATAATCAGTTAAGTATTGAAAATGAAGTTGATGATCTTGATGAGTATCTTTTTGGAGCGGATAAAGAAATAAAAAGTTTTTTGAATTTACTTCAAGAAATAAATAAAATGGCGAGTAACCGTGAAGAATTATATTCTACTGGTTATTCAAAATATCTTGGTTATATAAAAGATTTGAATTCAGTTGCTCAAATGAGTTATTCTATATCTTCTAAACTTAGTGAAATTGAAAACAAAATATCACAAGAACCAGAAAACTTAGAAATAAAATGTTGGTCAACAACTGAAAGTATAGATGGAATTTTCAGTGGTAAAAGCCAAACATTTATTAGATGTGAATAAATAAAATTATGCTTTCTCTTAAAGAAACAAAGAAAATAATGGAAGAAGACGATAAAAAATACTCTGATGAAGAATTAGAGAAAATTCGTGATGGAGCATATATGTTGGCAGATATTTTTATTGAGGGGGTTCTTGATAAGCATCAAAAGAAAAAAACTGACTTAGAAGATAAGGATTAAAAAGGTTAGAAATATATGGCTAAAAGTGTTATTATTAGATCTAAATAATAACAACTAATTATGAAAATATCAGAACTTATAAAATCTAATGGTAAATATGATTTAATTGTATTTTCGTCAGAAAGTATAGATAGAATTGAAAAAAATATCTTTGAAAATAAAGGTAAATTTTTTGTTAAATGTCTTATTAGGGAAAAAGATATACAGGTAAAACCAGAGGAAATTGTAAGGCAGTTGATGATAGACAAACTAATCAATGACTATGGTTACTCAAAAGATTTGCTTAGAGTTGAATATACAGTTACTTTTGGAAAGGAAAAGAAATTCGCTGACATAGTTATCTTAAATAAAGCCGATAAAACCAGTATTTATTGTGTGCTTGAAATCAAAAAGCACAATCTTAAAGATGGAAAAGAACAGTTGAAGAGTTATACAAATGCAACAGGGTCTCCTCTTGCTGTTTGGACTAACGGAACAGAAATAGATTTCTATGAAAGACTTGATCCGAATTACTTTGAACCTCTTTCAGATATTCCAAAAGCAAATGAAACAATAGATGATATAAAGAATGAAAGGTTTACATACCTTGAACTTATGCAGAAAGACAGGCTTTTGGAAGAAAGAAAAAGTCTGAAAGCATTGATACAAGAGATTGAAGATGAGGTTTTGGCTAATGCAGGAGTAGACGTTTTTGAGGAAGTCTTCAAACTTATTTTTACAAAACTTTACGACGAAATGCAAAGTTCTGAAGATAGAATTGTTATTGAAAGAGACTTTAAGAAACTTAAAAAAGAAAACCCTGATTTATCTGATAAAGAGATTTTAGAGAAAATTGATAATAGTGATTTTACAAAACTTGAATTTAGAAGCCGTGGAGACGCACATCACACAAAAGAAGTAATCAACGAACTCTTTCAGAAAGCCAAGAACAAGTGGCAAGGTATTTTTAATCAAGGTGAACCACTAAGAATTACAGATGAAAATCACTTACAAATTTGTGTAGGTTTTTTGCAGAATGTAAAACTTTTCAATTCAAATCTTCAAGTTATTGATGAAGCCTTTGAGTATTTAGTAAATAAATCTGCCAAAGGAGAAAAAGGACAATACTTCACACCAAGGAATGTGATTGATATGTGTGTTTATATGATGAACCCACAGTCAAGTGA
>Ga0075113_1000273_pt1 | contig 16411 bp, 17 predicted proteins | sample AntAceMetag02UKA_FD_69788 | JGI IMG/M metagenome (GOLD analysis project Ga0075113, IMG submission 69788) | Saline lake microbial communities from Ace Lake, Antarctica - Antarctic Ace Lake Metagenome 02UKA | ecosystem: Environmental > Aquatic > Non-marine Saline and Alkaline > Saline | place...
TGAAAATTATAATTCAAAACCAGAAGAACTGTTAGTAGCTGTAGGACCGCATGCTGACGGAGAAAGATTTGAAGTCGATGAAAAAGTTCGCCAAGAATTTTTAAATGCCAAGGACCAGGAAGGTGAACAGATTTATGATCTAGAAGAAATTGAAACATTTTTTAAGATTAATCCAGATAAGTCGGGATCTTACTTTCTCGATACTGGGCTGGCCATCAAGATATCACTTATAAAGAGCGGCATCTTAGAAGAGCACATACAGCTTTCTGAGTACTCAACAATGAGCCAGGAAGGTAATCGACTGTTTTCTTCAGAACGTCTTGAAGGTAAAGACGCAAGGGACTCTTTCGCGTTCATTATGGCGCTGAAATAATTTTGTATGTTTTTTTATTCATCTTTAATAAGAACTCCAGGATTATCTGAGAACCTTGAGTAAATAATTATAAGGACCTCTCGTTTATCTCGAGGACCTTGACCAAACACATAAAAATAACATTAATTAGAATACAAGAATCATGAAAAGAACATTAATAGGAGATACCCCAAAACACATCGGTGAAACCATAGAGCTTTGTGGTTGGGTTAGAACCAGAAGAGATCACGGAAAAATTACTTTTATTGATCTTTGGGATACAACTGGAACTATTCAGTGCATTTTGGCACCTGATCATCCAGATGCTTATAACGATGGCCAAAAACTAAGGTCGGAATGGGTTGTTCGTCTTGAAGGCGAAGTTAAGCAACGACCAGAGAAAATGATTAATAAAAACATTAAAACTGGTGGAGTTGAATTTTTGGTAACTAAAACTGAGATTATTTCTGAGGCCAAAGAGTTGCCAATCGATATTAAGGGAGATGGGTTAGATATCAAAGAAGAGCATAGACTTAAGTATCGTTATCTTGATCTAAGGAGAGATAGGATGCAAGAAATTGTTAAGCTTCGTTCATGCGCTAAGGTTTGGATGACAAATTATCTCGCAGAAAAAGATTTTATTGAAGTTGAAACGCCCTTACTGACTAAATCGACTCCAGAAGGAGCAAGAGATTTTGTCGTACCATCAAGAACCCAAAAAGGAAAATTTTATGCACTTCCTCAGAGTCCACAACAATACAAACAGCTTTTAATGATAGCAGGACTTGAAAAATATTTTCAGTTTGCTAGAGACTTTAGGGATGAGGACTTAAGGGCAGATCGGCTTTTTGAATTTACACAACTTGATATAGAAATGAGCTTTATAGAGCAAGAAGACGTTTTGAATCTTATGGAAGAATTAATGATCGGGCTCTGTGAAAATGTTTTTGATAAGAAAATTCAAGAAAAACCGTTTCCTCGTATTAGCTATAAAGAGTCAATGGACAAATACGGGAATGATAGGCCTGATTTAAGAAAAGATAAAGATGATTTAGACACTTTAGCTTTTTGTTGGATTGTTGATTTCCCGATGTTTGAAGTATTAGAGGATGGGTCAATTGATGCGACTCATCATCCTTTTACAGGAATGAGTGATGAGGGTCTAGAAATTTTCAAAAAAATAAACCCAGAGAAGATTACAGATGAAGACAAGAAGAATCTTCTCAATATTAAGGCCAAACAATATGACCTAGCTCTAAATGGTATGGAAGTTATGGGAGGCTCAATCAGGACTCATGATAGAGGAATCCTTAAAAAAGCTTTTCAGGTTTTAGGGCATAGCGCTGAAGAAGTTGAAGCCAAATTTGGACACCTCCTTGAAGCCTTTGATTATGGAGTCCCTCCACATGGTGGTATTGCTTGTGGTTTTGACAGGTTGATTCAAACTGTTTTAAGCCAAAAAAGCATTCGCGAGACAGTTGCTTTTCCAACCTCGACTTCAGGCACAACTTCTGTAATGAATGGTCCATCAAAACTTGACGAAACTCAACTTAAGGATTTAGGTATAAAGATTATAGAAGAAGATGAATGATGGGTTGGTGTTTAGTGTATAATTCTTAGCATTTTGTATATTAAATCTCGAAGCATTGCTTCGAGATTTTTTTAAACATTTTTTCATTTTTAAGTTTTTGAAAGTTATCCTCTTGTATCTATGAGTATAAAATTGATATAATTAAGTTAAATATGTGTGTTTTTTTATTATGAGTTTTTTAGATAAAATCATGAGTTATGTGAAAAAGCCCTTACCAGCAAAAGAAGGGAGAATCGAAATGGATTCAGGTTCTCAAATTTTACAAGGAGGCGTTGACGGATCTGAAATATCTGACAACCCCATTACTTCGCAGGGAGATGTAAATATCCCTCCTTTGGTTAAAGAAGACGCGCCAATCATTTCTGAAGATTCTTTATCGACAGAGTCGCCCGTTAACGAACAAAAGCCTGCGGGAGAAGCTGTACCTGAAAAGCCAATCAATGAAAGCGTGGTTGAAGAAAAAACTTCTGATGTTCCAGCATCGCCAGAGGTTTCTGTTGCAGAACCAGAATTAGAAGTGTCTCCTGATGTTTTAGTGGAACAATCTGTTCCAGAAGCTCCTGTAATTAAATCAGAGAAAGCTATAGAACCCGTTGAAGAACTGATTGTGCCCGATTCTGTTCCAGAAGTGTCAATTACTCCTGAGGAACCAACAACAGGTACATCAATTTCTCCAGAGTCTATCACGGAGCCAGCTAAAGAAGAAATGACTCCTTCCAAATCTTCTATTACTCCAGAGTCAGTGGCTGAGCCAGTTGTGTCAGAGCATACCTTGACTGATCCAATTGAGCCTGTCCCTGACCAAATTCAAGAAGAATTGACTACTAAGGGACCTGATACAGTGGACGCAACTCCGGCGACTTCAATTGAGGAGCTTGAGAAAAGAATGGATGGACCCGCACCAAATATCGTAGCACAAGAAGGTGCTCCTGAAGCCGAAGACCCAAAGCCAGAATAATCAAATTTAAATTCATATTTGTAATTGAAAGCTTTTCTCTTCAAGAAAGGTAGTCAGTTGTGCCAGAAAAAAATATCAACGACCAGGAGGGATAATATTAATTGGTCATTACTAAAATAAATTTATGTCAAATGAAAACCCAGAGAGAACCCCTCAAGAAACAGAGAGAACAATCGATGATGTGAGAGATCTTATAAGAAAGGTAACTGAAAACCAACCAGAAACAACTGAAGCTACTATGGTTGCACAAGCCCAAGAAACTGAAACTGATATTGAAGAACGAAGAGATGGGCGCGCACAAAGTATAAGGGCTCATTTCGGACTCGATCAAGACCCTAAGAGCAACACTCAGAACGACATAAAATCCGCAATAGCTTTCTTAAAAAATAAGTTAATTATTGGATATCATGCTGATGCACGAGAAAAAAATAAAGAACAATTTTTAAGCGATTTCAATGAATCTCCTGCTATTAGAGAGGCTATCTATGAAGGAATAGAGCGTTTTGTCACTAAAGTTGAAGCAGGTACAGAAAGTCGTGAAGAATTTAATGAATTTATACAAGCGCTAAAAGATGTTTTGGGTGGATCAATAGGAGAACAAGAATAACATGTCAGAAAAAAATATTAATAACCAGGAGGGAATCGAGAAAGAGAGAGATTTAGGTCGTCAAGAAATTGAACCTATTAAAACAGAAGTTGAAGAACAGGCTATTTCTGAAACAGAGAAGGTAAGGAGAAAAGAAGAACTTGAAAAAATTACTCAAGAGGCAAAAGTCGAAGAAGATACGGATGAGCAAATAGAACAAAAAAAAACATTTAGACAAATTGTTAAAAGTGCTCGTGAAGGCTTTCCAATCGAAGACAACAAAAGGATTGTTCAAACCGTAGGAGAGAGAATTCTTGACCCAAAAGAGAGAGTGGGTGTAAGAAAGGCGCTAGAAGAAGCCCTAAATGTTGATCCTGCATTATTTGACGAACTTAATGACTGGTGCGTTGAACATTATCACGAACTAATAGAAGCAGGAGAAATTATTGAATTAAAATAATCAAAATATTGTAATTAATCATGCTAAAGTTTTTGTTTTGGCTCATATTTATTTTATTTATAGGAGGATCGGCATATACGCTAGGTCTCATATTTAATAAACGCAGAAAAGGACATCTGGGAAATCTTCTAGGAATGTCCCTTTTTTTAATTCGCTTACCTAAGCACCAGAAAAAGACAGAAGGAGAAGCAACTAAAAATTTCAAAGAAAACATTGCAAAAATTGAGCAATTTTATGCAAATATATCTACCCTTAAAAGAAGTGGCTGGAATAGATTCATATATGGTTCACCTCGCATAACAGTTGAAATAGCGAACACAATCAATCAAGAAGAGGTCGGTTTTTATATTTCTGTTCCTAGGAGCTTTGCCTCGCAAGCTAAAAAATATTTACAGGGGATTTATGCTGACGCAGAGATATCTCCTTGCGCCAGTGATTACAATCCATTTGTTCCTCAAGGATATACTGTGGGTGGATATCTAAGGTTTGAAAATAGTCAGTTTTTACCAATAAATACCTATCAATCTCTAAGCGTTGATCCATTAGCTCAAATAACAAATACCCTTTCTATTATTTCACCTGAAGAAGGTGGAGCAGTTCAGTTAATTATTAAGCCGGCTAGCAAAAAATGGACATCAGGAGCTAAGGAAACCGTAAAAGCAATCTCTGAAGGGAGAAGCTTTAAAGAAGCGAGTAAGAGCATTAGTCTGTTGGGTGGAGTTGCAAATGAAGCAACTGAACTAGCTAAGATGAAAGGAAAAGAAGAAGAGAACCCTGTCCAAAAAGAAGTTGACCAAATAGCTTTAGAAAATGTTAAATATAAAACCCAGAAGGTACTTTTTGAAGTTAATTTTAGAATTCTTGCATCTTCGAAAAACAAAGAATCAGCTAATAAAATTCTAGATAGCTTAATAGGTGTTTTTGGTCAATATGAATTAGTTGGGGGAAATGCCTTTAAGTATTCTAATCTTAAAAAACAATCACTAAAAAGAATGTTTTATAATTTTAGTTTAAGAGCGTTTAATGATAATGAAACGATTATTTTAAATAGCGAAGAATTGGCAAGCCTTTACCATCTTTCTACTGAGAATCTAAAAACACCAAAAATAAAAACTTTAAAGTCGATTAAAACAGAGATACCTGTTGAACTTCCAAGCGAAGGACCAGTGCTTTTAGGAGAGGCTAGTTTTAGAGATGAAACTAAAAAAGTTTTCTTTGCTTCAGACAAAGACAGGAGACGACATACATATATAATAGGACAAACAGGTACAGGTAAAACATCCTTGCTTAGAGAGATGATTAGGCATGACATAGAAGCAGGAAGAGGTGTTGCGGTCATAGATCCTCATGGAGACCTGATTGAAGATACACTTGCTAATATTCCAGAATCAAGAAGAAAAGATGTCGTTCTGTTTGAGCCTCATGACATTGAACATCCAGCTGGACTCAATATGCTTGAATATGACACAGAAGAACAAAAAGATTTTGCTGTTCAAGAAATGATTACGATTTTTCAAAAACTTTTCCCACCAGAAGTAATAGGACCAATGTTTGAACACTATATGAGAAATGCCATGTTAGCTCTCATGACAGACAAATCTGACCCAGGAACCCTTGTCGAGATTCCACGTATTTTTACAGATGACAAGTTTATGGAAGAAAAACTTTCTAAGGTTCAAGATCCTATTGTTAGACAATTTTGGGAAAAAGAATGGAAGAAAACAACTAGTCAAACAAGATCAGATATGCTTGGCTATGTAGTCTCAAAAATTGGTCGCTTCATTGAAAATGGTATGATGCGAAACATTATTGGTCAATCTCATTCTAAATTTGATCTTGCCAAGATAATGGATGAGGGAAAAATATTCTTAGCTAATCTTTCAAAGGGACAAACAGGTGAAGTTAACAGTTCCCTCTTGGGACTTATTTTGGTAAGCAAATTCCAAATGGCAGCAATGAAGAGAGGGAGTATTCCGGAAGAACAAAGAAAAGATTTTTATCTTTATGCTGATGAGTTTCAGAATTTTACAACTGATTCAATTCCGACGATTCTTTCAGAAGCGAGGAAATATAAACTTAACCTTATTTTATCTCATCAATTCATTGCTCAGCTTCAAGACAATATTAAAGATGCAGTTTTTGGTAATGTTGGCTCAATTCTATCATTTAGAGTTGGAGTTGAAGATGCAGAAAAACTAGGAAAACAATTTGCTCCTCAATTTGAAAGACAAGACATCATTAATCTTCCTAATTTTGAATCAATAGTTAAATTAATGATTAATGGTCAAGTTTCATCAGCATTTAGAATGAAATCGATAAAGCCAAGCGAGGGAAATCGTGAGCAGATCCAGGCAATCAAAGATATCTCAAAACAAAAATACGCGTGTTCTAAAGGTGAGGTTGAAAAAGATATTATTAAACGCGCTAACTTGGATACATATCAACCTAAGGTTGATGAGAAAACTATCAATAAAACTAATTAAATTTTTATTCAATCAATACTATGCCATCACCAGCAGAAATGGGATTTAGAGAGCCTCGAACCGAAAAACCAAAGAATTGGGAAAGTAAAGAATACGAACAAGATTCTTTTGGGCATGAGGCAGAAAGAATTCTTATAGAGGCATTGAGAAAGCATCCATACATTGAAAGTATAGAGCGAGATGACTATAGCGACGAAAGAGAAGAGACAGATTTTCTCATTACCTTTAAGGGGACAAAAGAACCAATCAGAGTTCAATTTTCATTAAGAGAAAAAAGTAATTTGCCCCCAGACGTAGTTTTTGTTAGAGGAAAAAATAGTGCTTTCAATGATGCTATAAGAAGATATGAAGAAAAAAGTGGCGAAGACTCTAACGTCACTCCAGCTGACTGTCTTGCGAAACAAGACCTTAATGAAATGATTGGAATGATTTTTGATAATCTTCCTTCTTATAAAAGAAAAGATATTCTAGCTAGATTAGCTGCTTCAGTTCGTGGATAAAAAAAGACTAACCTATCTTCGGTTAGTCTTTTGAGTACCTCTGATACTCAATTCTACTTCTCCTGCCACTGTTGTTACGATGATACTTCTGTTTTTTTCTTTGACCTGCTGAATGCGAGAGTCAATTCCTGGAAGATCTTTGACGATTTTTGCAAGCGATTGCTGAGGTGTTTCGGCAACGTTTCTTTGCATTTCTCCCCTTTGAGCAACTTCTATTTTAAGGTTAACATTTCTAATCTGATTTGTCAACCAGAGACTTGTTAAGAAAAAAAATTTGTATTATATTGCAAAAAAAGTGAAATTTGTTACGTAGCATGTTACGTAACAACAATAATTAATACTATGATCAAAGAAATAATTAGAAAAATCACTCGTGTTGGAAAAAGAAGCTTGTGTGTTGTTCTTCCAGCTGCTTTCGTTGATAAGCTGGGGTGGAGAGAAAGACAGAAATTAGTTATTGAGAGAAAGGGAGAAAAGCTAAGCATCAAAGACTGGAAAAAGTAAGTTTTTGTAAAGAATAAAATCTAGGTATTTAATGCTCATATTCTTTTAAACACAATATTAATATTAAATCTTTATGTTTAAAGAAAGCAAAGAATTAGAAGTAGAAATAACAGAGATCAATCTTGATAATCTTTGTTTTAAATTTCCTGATAGAAGTGAAATAAGAGAAGAAATAGTACAAACTATTAAGGATGAGGGTGGGTCGAGCGAAGAAAATGAACTAATAGATGAAAAAGAAAAAGAATTAATAGATATGGTCACTGAGATAGAACCTGTTGTCTCCGAAATGAAAGAAGAAATAACTAATCTTTTAAAAAAATACTTACCGAATTGGCAAGTACCTGAGATAAAAATAGTTTTTGAAATTAATCCTGATAGTGATTATTCAATAAGAGATGAAGGGGACATATCGATAGACATTGCTAAGCTTTTAAAGAAAGATGATATTAAAAAAGACATAATTCATGGATTGACTCATGAGCTTGTTCATTTATGGATGATGGAGAACACAGAAAATGGCAAAGAAACAGAGAGCTTAGAAGATCAAAAGAACAAATTTAAAGTGAGGGCCATAGAAGAGGGATTAGCTTTTCTTATTTCTGATCAAAGAATTTCTGATTATAAAGGAGAGAAAACTTATCAGGAGTTAAATAGTCAAAACCTGAACGCGAAAGAACAGGTTGATACAGTTCTTGCGATAGAAGATAAAGATGAATTTAAAAGAAGAAGTAATGATTTGTTTGAAAATATTGGTCCTGCTTATATTGTTGGACTGGAATCAATTAGATCTATTAAAGCAGAATTACTAGAAGAGGAATTCAGAGAATTTATAATTGAATTTCGTGAAGATTCTGAAGAAACGATTCTAAAATATCAGAAAATTTTAGAAGAAAAGTCCAAACAAACTAGTGAAGATGAGAAAGAGTCAGACATTAAAGATGGAATGAGATTGATGGATGAAATTGAGACAGGCGTGAGAATAGGAGGATTTTTTATTCAACACGAAGAACTCAGACAAGAGCTTGAGAGGAGAGAAATAGACTATATAGAGACAGATAGTTTTTCGGACGAGATGGAGCTTCCACCGCAATACACAATAGGCAAAAAAGAAAAACTATCAGAAGCATTGAAGGAAGTAGATTTAAGTATTCTGGATATTCCTGAGCTTGAAAATGAGATAAGTACACTTTACGGAAAAATTAAAAATATGACTGTTGTAAGAGCAGTAAATTTTCTTAATTCACTTTCTAGACTAAAAGGTGGATGGGAGTTGCCAGAAGTAGCAGCCCTAGAGGGGTTACTTTTTGGCTATCGACCCTGTTGCGTTAAATATTATATAGATAGTCGTTATCTGGGTAAGCCGAGTTACGAAGAAGAGAGACACTGTTTTGACGATGAAGAAGAGTATGTTATGTGTAAGGAATGTGCGAGAGAAAAAGGTAAAATATAAACTTATGTTTAAAGAGAATAGAGAGCAAGAGGTTGATATGGAAGCCGGAAATGAAAAGGAAATTTTATGGAACGAAAAATTACAAGAAGTAAATGAAATAGGAGATAGACTTGGACGTGGAATTGAAGATGGAGTGAGAGAAGTTGTTGCTGGTTTGCAATTTTTAGGAGTCGAGACATGTCAGTCTTGCGAGGGACATGACGAAAAGGAGGATGGTAGTGGTTCGCCATGGGTGTCAATGGTAGCTCTCGACAAACCTAAGTACAGATTTAATGGACAACAAGAAATTACCAGAAGAGTTGCTGATGAGCAAAATGTTTTAATTGACGAACTAGAGAAAGATCCTAAATATGGTGATTTAATTAATGAAGTAGATACTGAAGCCATGGATAATGGTCCAACAGAAGAATATGAAAAGTGGCGAGCAAAAAATAAATTGACCCAAGAAAAGATACAAGGATTATTGAAAGAATTCAATGATATTTCTAATCTATCTGAAGAAGATCAACTTCAAATTTTTTATACAGGAGCAAATAGTTTTGCAGTTACAGTTGGAGAACAAGATTTCAGATCAATAAAGAGCGATCGTGAAGAAATGAATGAAAAAGAAAAACAGACTTCAAGCGAGAGACTTGCAGGTCATCAGAATACAATGAAATTGTTTGGAGAATTTTTAAAGGAAAAATTTTTCAACTAACTTTTTTGCTTCTTTATAATCATTTACCCAATTGATTTCACTGTCGCGTTTGAACCAGGTGATTTGTCTCCGTGCGTATGCATGAGTGGCATTTTTTATTTTTCGTATCATCTCGTTCTTTAAACACTGTCCATTTAAACATTCTATTGCTTGCTTATATCCAATCCCTGAAAATGCAGGAGATGATTTATCGTGAAATTTAAGAAGATCTTCAGTCTCTCTTACTAGTCCGTCTTCAATCATTTTATCAATCCTTTGATCGATTCTTTTATAAAGCTCTGGTCGCTGAATTTTTAGACCTATTTTTAGCGTATCAAAAAGTTTAGGATTTTGTTTGTTTATAGAAGAGAAGGTGTTACCCGATAAACAAACCTCAATAGCACGAATTAAACGGCGTTTATTTTTCACATCAATAACCTTAGAAGACTCAGGATCTAATATCTTTAATTGATTATTTAATTCGTCAAGAGATTTTTTTTCAAGTTTTTTTCTTAAAGCTTCATTTGGTTTTGGTCCAGTTAGGGATAAATTTTTTAAAATAGAATCGATGTAAAGTCCCGTACCTCCAACCAAAAATGGCAACTTATTGTTTTTATGAATTTTTTTTATTTTCTCTATTGCAAGTTTTTTAAATTCTGAAACAGAAAAAATTTTCTCAGGATCTAAGAACTGAACTAAATGATGGGGAATATTTTTTGAGAGAAAAATATTGTTTTCAAGATTGCCTTCAACTAGCCCTGATCCAATAACAAAACCATTATAAATTTGGCGAGAATCAGCAGAAACAATCTCTCCATGAAAGTCTTTGGCTAGTTTTATGGCAAGACTTGATTTACCAGAACCAGTTGGTCCTAAAATAGTAATAATTTTTTTCATGATATATATGTGAAGTTAGTTTCTAATATTGCAATTTAATTTTACGCAATTATTATCATTTTGACAATATTTGGAAGTCCAGAACTTAGTCAATGCTTACTAGGAGCACTCCTTTCGAATATTGAATGAGAATACGGGGTGATGAGAATTAGATGTAAAGATTTTGACGATAGGAAATTATCTGATAAGATTAATAGGTAAGCTTTATTAAATACGTAAGCGAGCTTGGTAAAATTTGTAGTAAAATAAATGGAAGAATTAAAAAAGATTTCACCAAAATTACATAAAATAGTCAAGGAAGAAGAAAAAAGACAACAAGAGATGATTGATCTTATTCCTTCTGAAAACTATGCTTCTAGAGCCGTGCTTGAGGCAGCTGGTTCTGTTTTGACCAATAAATATTCTGAGGGTTATCCTGGAAAACGTTATTATCCTGGTAATATTTTCATAGACAAAGTTGAGACCATTTGTCAGGAAAATGCAAAAAAAGTTTTTAATCTTGGCGACGATTGGCAGGTAAATGTTCAGCCATTCTCTGGCGGGCCTGCTAATTTTGAAATTTATTGTGCCCTTCTTGAGCCACAAGACACAATCCTCTCCCTTAAGCTTTCTCATGGAGGACACTTAAGTCATGGGCACAAAGTTAATATTTCTTCAAAGTTTTTTAATATTATTCATTATGGATTAGATGACAAAGGATTGATTGATTATGATGAAATTGAGCGCTTAGCGATAAAAAACGGACCAAAAATTATAGTCTCAGGAGCCACAGCTTATCCAAGAGAAATAGATTTTAAGAGGATTAGTAAAATCGCTAAAGAGATTGAGGCTTATCATTTAGCTGATATTTCTCATATCGCTGGTCTTATTTCAGCAGGACTACATGTTTCGCCCTTTGAAGGTGCTGATATTGTAATGACAACAACTCACAAAACTTTAGGTGGACCGAGATCTGCCGTTATATATTCTAAGAATGAAATTTCATCCAAAATTGATAAAGCAATTTTTCCTGGACTTCAAGGAGGCCCTCACGAACATATCATCTTAGCAAAGGCTATCGCCTTTGAAGAGGCACTAAGGCCCGAATTTAAAGAAAGGCAAAAACAGACAATTAAAAATGCCAAAATTTTAGCTGATGATCTTATCAATTATGGATTTAATCTTATCTCAGGAGGAACTGACAATCATTTAATACTGATTGATCTTGGCGGCGTTATTGACGCCTCTGAAGCGGAGAAACTTCTGGAGGATGCCAATATTCTAGCCAATAGAAATACTATCCCAGACGACGAATCACCATTTAAACCATCGGGATTGAGATTGGGAACACCAGCGATGACAACAAGAGGAATGAGAGAGAATGAAATGAAGCAAATTGCACTTTGGATAAAACAAATACTTAAGAAAGAAGAGGTTCCTGAAAAAATAAAATTTCAGGTGATTGAATTGTGTAAAAAATTTCCTATTTATGAGAATTAAATTAATCTCTGCTACTCCTAAGGCAGAAAAACTAGTTTATTTGGCTGCTCGCCAGAGCCGTTTTTCTGATGGAGTAGATAAATTGTCTCAAAAAGAAATAACAGATATTCGTATTAAAAATTTAATAAAAAAACTTTTAGAATGGGGCCATTTTGGGCCGTTTGAGCATCCTCATTTTACTTTTGTTATTTCTGATGTATCTAGAACATTCACGCATCAATTGGTTAGGCATAGAGTTGCAACTTTTGATCAGCAGTCCTTGAGATATGTTAATAAGAGTGGATCAGGAATAGATATTTGTTTGCCAAAGAAAAAATCTAAAGAGATTGAAAGAGAAATAGAGAAATTTAAAGATGAATCTTTCGAACTTTATAAAAACCTTACTTCTAAAGGTGTGCCAGCTGAGGACGCGAGATTTGTTCTGCCGATGGGTACAAAGACAGCGATTGTTGTAACTATGAACGCAAGATCAATGATGCATTTTTTAAAACTAAGACTAGACAAGCATGCTCAGTGGGAAATCAGAGAATGCTCAGAAGAAATACTCAAAATAATGAAAAAACAAATGCCAACAACGTTTAATTGGTTTTCAAAAAACTGGAAAAAGCTACAGTTAACACCGTAAAGTGTTTGACATTTAAGACACTAGACGTGACAATAAGCAAAGCTTGGGATTTCTCATTTCATTCGAAATTTAAGCAAAGCTTGGGATTTCTCATTTCATTCGAAATTTAAGCAAAGCTTGGGATTTCTCATTTCATTCGAAATTTAGAAAAGTTCCTTACAATTTAATAACAAAGGGATTTGTTTGAACAATTTGCCTTACTTACATGCAGGCAGGTGCGGCGAGACAAAGGAGGAGAAATGAGAAAAAGAAAATCGGCAACCTTGATCGATCCTGCAACTATCAACACTCTAGATATCAGGCCTAGTGAAGAATTCAAAAGAAGGATGCAGAAAGATCCAAAAGAGTTTATGGAAAAAATGCAGCAATATACCGATGCACTGTATGATGAAGCCAGGAGAAAAACTGCTCGACTTGAGATAATTTCTCTCGAAAAGAGAAGTTTGATTCTTAAAAGAGGCCTTGCGTAAGGAGGGTAGGATGACACCAGTAAAACCTGTCCGAGTAGATCCTGATCTTATGAGAAAAAATCCTAAAGGCAAATGCACGGTAATTAAGGGAAGTGGATCCAAGTCAGGACCGACAGCCTTTGACAAAAGGTTTGCCGCAAACAGAGAGAGATCTGAACGATTGCAGGCGAAAATGGAAGTTACACCGCTAGGATCTAGTCAGCTAATGGTTGATGGTTGAGGAGGCAGTTGATGAGTCGAGAGAAAAAGCGACGAAAATCAGATGCGATCGAAAGAAGGGTCAGGCGAAAGAAAGGAAAAGAAAGAATACTTCTTAAAACCAATCCTCTGCTAGAAAAAGATCCAGAGGAGTTTTTTAGACAACTCAATCAATCAGCAGAAAGAGTTGTTGGGAGTTATTTTGATGATCAGGAATTTGGTTTTGTACCTGATTGTTTTCCTCACAGACGGCTTTAATAATACCTTATCCTTAAAGAGAGACCAAAGCTCACATAAAGAAATGTGAGCTTTTTTAATTCTCTGGATATTTTTGACTTTTCTTAATTTCTGTATAGAATTAAGGAATATCGCTTAAAAGGAGTCCTTCGACAAGCTCAGGACGTAAAATTTTGTATTTTTTCGTAAATTCAAAAATAATATTTAAAGGAGGATTATAATGAAAACAAAATTTGGAGAAATCAAATTTGCTTTTCTTGATTGCAGCGGGGTAATCAGTGATGACCGAAGACCTGTTTTTAGGTGCAGTCAACTTATTGCAGAGTCTAAGGGAAATACTCTTTCCACTAATTTTGAGAATGCTTTTGCTAGAGACAAAACTTTTGACGATTTCTTGAGAGAGCAGGGCATTGAACTAGACGAGCTGTCTGACAGACAGGCAATCTTTAGAAAATATTATGAGCTTGCTTGCGCAGAGGGTATAGTTCCGACTATCATTCCTGGTATTATACCTTTTCTTATAAGTATTCGTGAAAAAGGCGTGCCTATGATTGTCATCAGCGCCCACCTTCAAGAGTTTATAGAAAGAGAAATTGAAAGTTATCACATTACTTCTTTTTTCAAGGAACTGAAAGGTGGTACAGGAGAAGAAAAAGCACTTGTACTCAAAAAATCCTGTAGAGAGCTTAAAATTGATCCATGCGAAGCCATTTTCTTTGGTGATATGATTTTTGATGTGCGATCAGGAAAAGAAGCTGGTGTAAAAACAGTTGCAGTCACAACAGGTTATCACACTAAAGAAATGCTTAGAAAAGAGAATCCTGATGTGTTGGCATCAAGCCTTGTAGATGCATACAATCAGCTAGAAATTAAGTAATACAAAAGCGCGTGAGATACACGCGCTTTTTTTGTTTATATAATCTTTATTCTTCCGTCAAGCTTTGCTTCTTCTCCCATCAAGGTTCTTTGGTAGTCCAAGGGTTTTTATTTTGCCGTCAAGATTTTTTTCAATGAATTGAAAGAAATCTTACTCGGAAAGTTCTTTTATAAAATCTTTGAGTTTTTTTTCACCAATGTCGCCCTTGCTTCTCTCTCTGACTCTGACAGATTTATTTTTTATTTCCTCATCTCCAACAACAAAAACATAAGGAATCTTATTCATCTCTGCTTCTCTAATTTTTTTACCAACAGTTATATTCTTGTCACTGATTTCTATTCGATAACCATTTTCTTTAAGTTTATTAGAGATTTGTTTGGCATATTCTAAGTGTTTATCGGAGATAGGAATAATTTGAACTTGAACGGGAGCGAGCCACACAGGAAAATTACCACCATAATGTTCAATTAAAATACCCATAAATCTTTCGAGAGAACCAAGTAAAGCTCGATGGATAACGAAAGGTCTTTCTTTTTCACCTTTTTCGTTTATATAAGAAAGATCAAATTTTTCCGGCAAATTAAAATCAATTTGAATAGTAGAGATTTGCCACATTCTTCCTAAGTCATCCTTAACCTTAATATCAATTTTTGGTCCGTAAAAAACTGCCTCACCTTCATCTCTTTCATATTTCCATTTTTCTTCTTTAAGTGCTTTTTCTAGCATGCCCTCGGCATCCCTCCAACCATCTTCACTACCAAGATATTTCTTTGTATTCTCTGGGTCACGCACACTTAGTTTCACAGAGTAATCATTAAAATCGAACTTACCTAATATTTCTTTTGTAAGTTTTATAATATTTTTTATTTCACTAAGTAATTGATTCTTATCTGAACAAAAAATATGAGCATCATCTTGAGTGAATCCTCTAACCCTTACTAACCCGTGAAGTGTCCCTGATTTTTCATAGCGATAAACCGTACCAAGTTCTGTGTATCTGATTGGTAAGTCTCGATAGCTTTTTAATGAAGACTTATAAATTTTCATATGGAAAGGACAGTTCATTGGTTTTAACTGATAATCTCCTTTTTCTTGCTTGTCAATTTCTTCCATATGAAATGCGGGGAACATACCGTCTTTGTAAAAATTAGTGTGTCCAGAGGTTTTCCAGAGACCAAGGCGGGCGATATGAGGAGTATTGACCAGCTGATAGCCTTCTTCTAAGTATCGGTCCAAAACATAGGTTTCTATAATCCTTTTCAATAGAGCTCCTTTGGGGTGCCACAAAACCAATCCAGGACCAACTTCATCATCAATATGAAATAGATCGAGCTTTTGTCCTAAGAGTCGATGATCTCTTTTTTCAATTTCTTCTTGGAGTTTTAAGAATATATCCAACTTTTCTTTTGATTCAAAGGCAACTGCATATATTCTTTGAAGTTGAGCGTTGTTTTCACTGCCCTTCCAGTAGGCGCCAGCAAGTTTAGTTAGCTTGAATCCGTCAATAGAAATTTCTTTGGTGCTGTCTATGTGTGGTCCCTTACAGAGATCAGTAAATTCTCCAGAAGAGTAGATTGTAACATTCTTTTCTCCGCTTTCTTTAAGGTCACTTATTAAGTCTAATTTGTAGGGTTCATTTTTAAATAATCTTTCTGCTTCTTCAAAACTTTCTTCTTCTTTATTAAATCTAATATTTTGTTTTAAAATTTTTCTCATCTCTTTTTCAATTTTTACAAGATCAGTTTCTGTTATTTTTGAAGTCAAGTCAAAATCATAATAAAAACCATTCTCAATCGTTGGACCAATACCTAAAATTGCATCAGGAAAAAGTTTTTTTACAGCCATAGCCATGATATGAGACAGGCTGTGTCTAATTTTTTCTAAATTTTTCATGTATTTATAAAATATTTTAAAACAAAAAACAACTACAAATCTTATGGTCGAAGCCTCTTAAATGAGAGGATGTTGTTCGTCAATATCCGAACCCAAGGTTCTGGCATAGCCAGGTTCTTAAATGAGAGGATGTTGTTCGTCAATATCCGAACCCAAGGTTCTGGCATAGCCAGGT
>Ga0075113_1000276_pt1 | contig 16325 bp, 30 predicted proteins | sample AntAceMetag02UKA_FD_69788 | JGI IMG/M metagenome (GOLD analysis project Ga0075113, IMG submission 69788) | Saline lake microbial communities from Ace Lake, Antarctica - Antarctic Ace Lake Metagenome 02UKA | ecosystem: Environmental > Aquatic > Non-marine Saline and Alkaline > Saline | place...
TAATATTGTCAATGATTCTTTCAGCTGAAATATTTAAGTTAAGTTCAGCTATTAGTTTGTTGTTTTGTTGTTGTAAATTAACTAATGTAGCATTTGAAAAAGAGGCTCCTAAATTTTTAAAATGATTTACAATTGTATTTAAAACGAATTCAATTTTATGAATAGATATTTCAAAAAAAGTATCAGAATAATTAGTAGTAAGTTTTTTAAGTAGCTTTTTATCTACAAGTCCATTCCTATAATATACACGTATACTGTCAACTTTCTTATTTAATGCGTATGTACAATTAAAAATAGTATCGTCTTGGGTTAATGTATAGTTGTTATTTATAAACCCTTTGAGTGCTAATTTCTTTGAAAAAATACCAATCTCTTTAATGATATTATTCTTCGTATGATGTTTTTTTAAATAATCTAAATAATCTATGATAGTTGAATTAACACTATCTTTTGAGTGAATTTTTAACTCATAGTTTTGAGCATACATTTCAACAAAAGAAATAGTAATTAATAAGGTGTAAATAATGGTTTTAAATACTATTTTCAAATCTTTACTAATTAAGGGTTGAATATACAAGATATATATGTGTAAAATCATTTGAAAATAAAATATAATCATATTTGATTAAGAAGAAATTATTTGTACATTTGCGCACTCTTAGAAATAAGCTAAGAGATTAAATATAATTAATAACAAGATTTTAGTATGCCAACAATTTCGCAATTAGTACGAAAAGGAAGAACCAAAATAACTAAGAAGAGTAAATCGGCTGCTTTAAATTCATGTCCTCAAAGAAGAGGAGTGTGTACACGTGTTTATACTACAACACCTAAAAAACCTAACTCTGCAATGCGTAAAGTAGCAAGGGTAAGGTTAACAAATGGTAATGAAGTAAATGCGTACATCCCAGGAGAAGGGCATAATTTACAAGAGCACTCGATAGTATTAGTTAGAGGTGGAAGGGTTAAAGATTTACCAGGGGTTAGATATCATATTGTTCGTGGAGCACTAGATACTGCAGGTGTTGATGGAAGAACACAACGCCGCTCTAAATATGGTACAAAAGCACCTAAAAAGTAATTTTAAAAACTTTAATGTAAAGACATGAGAAAAAGAGCAGCGAAAAAAAGAGTGCTTTTACCGGATCCTAAATTTAACGATCAGTTAGTTACACGTTTTGTGAACAACTTAATGTGGGCTGGTAAAAAATCTGTAGCTTTTAAAGTATTCTATGATGCATTAGACATTGTAGAACAGAAAAAACAAGACGAAGAAAAATCATCATTAGAAATTTGGAAAGACGCATTAAGTAATGTAATGCCACAAGTTGAGGTTCGTAGCCGAAGAGTTGGTGGAGCAACATTCCAAATTCCACAGCAAATTAGACCAGACCGTAAGGTGTCTATTGCTATTAAATGGTTGATTTCTTACTCAAGAAAAAGAAATGAAAAATCTATGGCTCAGCGTTTAGCTGCTGAAGTATTAGCTGCCGCTAAAGAAGAAGGTGCTGCAGTTAAGAAAAGAATGGATGTTCATAAAATGGCTGATGCTAATAAAGCATTCTCTCACCTTAGATTTTAATAAAATAGAATGGCAAGAGATTTAAAATATACAAGAAATATAGGAATAGCTGCTCATATTGATGCTGGTAAAACAACATGTACTGAGCGAATTCTATATTATACCGGAGTTTCACATAAGATAGGGGAAGTACATGATGGTGCTGCAACTATGGACTGGATGGAGCAAGAGCAAGAAAGAGGTATTACAATTACTTCTGCTGCAACTACCTGTGAATGGAAATTCCCTACCGAGAACGGAGAACCAACTGCTGAAGCAAAGGGTTATCATTTTAATATAATTGATACTCCCGGTCACGTTGATTTTACTGTTGAAGTAAATCGTTCCTTAAGAGTTTTAGATGGGTTAGTTTTCTTGTTTAGTGCAGTGGATGGTGTTGAGCCACAATCTGAAACTAACTGGAGATTAGCTGATAATTATAAAGTACCTAGAATTGGTTTTGTTAATAAAATGGACCGTCAAGGGTCTGATTTTTTAGGTGTTTGTAAGCAAGTGAGAGAAATGTTAGGTTCTAATGCAGTTCCTATCGTTATTAATATTGGAGACGAAGAAAACTTCAAAGGGATTGTAGATTTAATAAAAAATCGTGCAATTATATTCCATGATGATACCATGGGAGCTACTTTTGATGTTGTTGAAATACCAGAAGAATTAAAAGAAGAAGCTCGTGAATTACGTGGTAAACTTATTGAAGAAGTTGCTGCGTATGACGAAAATCTTTTGGAAAAATATATGGAAGATGAAGATTCTATTACTGAAGATGAAGTGCATGCTGCGCTTCGTGCTGCTGTAATGGATATGTCTATTATTCCTATGGTTTGTGGTTCAGCTTTTAAAAATAAAGGTGTGCAGTTTCTTTTAGATGCTGTTTGTCGTTATTTACCAGCTCCTACAGATAAAGAAGGTGTTGTAGGGATTAATCCTAAAACTGACGAAGAAGTATTACGTAAGCCTGATGTAAAGGAGCCTTTTGCTGCTTTAGCATTTAAAATTGCGACTGATCCTTTTGTTGGACGTTTAGCGTTTTTCCGTGCATATTCAGGTCGTTTAGATGCTGGTTCTTACATATTGAATACGCGTTCAGGTAAAAAAGAACGTATTTCACGTATTTACCAAATGCACTCTAATAAACAAAATGCTATTGATTACATCGAAGCAGGTGATATTGGAGCAGGTGTAGGGTTTAAAGATATTAGAACTGGAGATACTATGTGTGATGAGAAACACCCTATAGTATTAGAATCTATGGATTTTCCAGATCCTGTAATTGGTATAGCTGTTGAGCCTAAAACAAAAGCAGATGTAGATAAATTAGGTTTAGCTTTAGGTAAGTTATCTGAAGAAGATCCAACATTTACTGCTAAAACTGATGAAGCTTCTGGTCAAACTATTATTTCTGGAATGGGTGAATTACACTTAGAAATTATTGTTGATCGTTTAAAGCGTGAGTTTAAAGTTGAAGTAAACGAAGGGCAACCACAAGTTGAATATAAAGAAGCTATTACTGCAAAAGCAGATCATCGCGAAGTTTATAAAAAACAATCTGGTGGACGTGGTAAATTTGCTGATATCAAGTTTATTATGGAGCCTGTTGGTGAAGGAGAAACTGGATTGATATTTGAAAACAAAATCAAGGGAGGTAATGTACCTAAAGAATTTGTTCCATCTATTGAAAAAGGATTCAAAATGGCTATGAAAAATGGTCCTTTAGCAGGATTTGAAATGGATAGCATGAAAATAACGTTATATGATGGTTCGTTCCACGCTGTCGATTCGGATCAATTATCATTCGAATTAGCTGCAAAAATGGGTTATAAAGCTGCTGCAAAATCTGCAAAATCTGTAATTCTTGAGCCAATTATGAAAATTGACGTTGTAACTCCTGAAATAAACATGGGAGATATTGTAGGCGATTTAAATAGAAGAAGAGGTCAAGTTACCGCTATGGATGATAGAGCAGGAGCAAAAGTTGTAAAAGCAACTGTTCCATTATCAGAGATGTTTGGATATGTAACAACATTAAGAACATTATCATCTGGTAGAGCAACATCTTCAATGGAGTTTTCACATTATGAAGCTTGTCCATCAAGTATAGCAGAAGAAGTAATAGAAAAAGCAAAGGGTTAATCTCTAAATTATAAACGATGAGTCAAAAAATTAGAATAAAATTAAAATCGTACGATTACAATTTAGTAGATAAATCTGCTGAAAAAATCGTTAAAACGGTAAAAAATACGGGAGCAGTTGTAAACGGACCAATTCCATTACCAACTCATAAAAAGATTTTCACAGTATTACGTTCACCACACGTAAACAAAAAATCTAGAGAGCAATTCCAATTAAGTTCTTACAAAAGATTATTAGATATCTATAGTTCATCATCAAAAACTATTGATGCATTAATGAAGTTAGAATTACCAAGCGGAGTTGAGGTAGAAATTAAAGTTTAATTACTTTAAATATTGAAGGGAAACTTTCAATAACATGTCCGGAGCGGTTGACGAAGGAAAAACGAAAATACATTCAGAGCTGAAGTATTTTGGCTCTGTTTTTTTGAAATAAAAATAGAATAATAACAATTAATAATTAATTAAAATGTCTGGGTTAATAGGAAGAAAAATCGGAATGACCAGCTTATTTGATGAAAACGGGAAGAATATTCCTTGTACAGTAATCGAAGCAGGTCCATGCGTAGTTACCCAAGTCAGAACTGAAGAAGTAGATGGGTATAAAGCCCTTCAACTTGGTTTCGATGACAAGAAGGCAAAAAGCTCTAATAAAGCTTTAGATGGTCACTTTAAAAAAGCTGGAACCACTGCCAAAAGAAAAGTCGTTGAATTTCAAAGTTTTGATGAGGAGTACAATTTAGGAGATCAACTAACAGTTGAAATTTTTACTGAAGGTGAATTTGTTGATGTATCAGCAACTTCAAAAGGTAAAGGGTTTCAAGGTGTAGTTAAACGTCACGGTTTTGCCGGTGTTGGTCAAGCCACACACGGTCAACATAACCGTTTAAGAGCTCCAGGTTCAATTGGTGCTGCATCATATCCTGCAAGAGTATTCAAAGGAATGCGTATGGCAGGAAGAATGGGAGGAAGTAAAGTTACAGTTCAAAATTTAAGAGTTTTAAAAGTAGTTCCAGAAAAGAACTTACTTGTAATTAAGGGAGCAGTTCCTGGACATAAAAACGCTTATGTAATCATTCAGAAATAATGAAAGTAGCAGTTTTAGACATACAAGGAAAAGATACAGGAAGAAAAGTTGAACTTTCAGACACTGTATATGGAATTGAGCCAAATAAACACGCAGTATATTTAGATGTAAAGCAATATTTGGCAAATAAAAGACAAGGAACTAGTAAAGCTAAAGAAAGAGCTGAAATTTCTGGTAGTACTAGAAAAATCAAAAAACAAAAAGGAACTGGTACAGCCCGTGCGGGTAGTATTAAGTCTGGTGTTTTTAGAGGAGGTGGACGTATTTTTGGCCCAAGACCACAAGATCATTCTTTTAAATTAAACAAAAATTTAAAAAGATTAGCTCGTAAATCAGCCTTAAGTATTCAAGCAAAAGATAATAATATTGTAGTTGTTGAAGACTTTAATTTTGAGTCTCCAAAAACAAAATATTTTACTGCTGTTTTAGAAGCTTTTGGTGTTGAAAACAAAAAATCTTTATTTGTGTTTGCTGAACCAAATAATAATGTATATTTGTCATCGCGCAATTTAAAAGGCTCCAAAACCACAACAAACACAGGTTTAAGCACTTACGAATTGTTGAATGTAAATAAAATAATTCTTCTAGAAAGTTCTTTAGAAGGAATAGAGTCTAACTTAAGTAAATAGGTATCAGAGTATGAATATTTTAATTAAACCTATTATAACAGAAAAAGCAACAAATGATAGCGAAGTATTTAATCGTTATGCTTTTGTTGTGAATAAAAAAGCTAACAAGCTTGAGATTAAAAATGCTGTAGCAAAAGCTTACGGTGTTGAAATTGAAAGTGTTAAAACTATGAACTACCCAGTTCAGCGTAATACTAAATTCACAAAAAGTGGAATGGTTCATGCTATGAAAGGGGCTTATAAAAAAGCAATAGTTCAGTTAGCAGAAGGAGAAAGTATTGATTTTTATAGCAATATATAAGAAAAATGTCAGTTAGAAAATTAAAACCAGTAACACCAGGTCAGCGTTTTAGAGTAGTAAATGGGTTCGACACCATCACTACTGATAAGCCGGAGAAAAGTTTATTAGCTCCGAAAAAAAGATCTGGAGGTCGAAACAATAGTGGAAAAATGACTATGCGCTACATAGGTGGTGGTCATAAAAAGAAATATCGTATTATCGATTTTAAAAGAGATAAATATGGTATTCCTGCAATTGTAAAATCTATAGAATACGATCCAAACCGTACAGCATTTATTGCTTTATTGGCATATGTAGATGGTGAGAAACGTTATATTATAGCACAAAATGGATTAAAAGTTGGGCAAAAGATTATTGCAGGCATGGGAGCTACTCCTGATGTTGGTAATATGATGTTGTTAGGCGAAATACCATTAGGAACTACAATTTCTTGTATTGAGTTACATCCTGGACAAGGAGCTGTTTTAGCTCGAAGCGCAGGTGCATTTGCTCAATTAATGGCAAGAGATGGAAAGTATGCAACTATTAAATTGCCATCAGGGGAAACGAGATTAATTCTTGTTACTTGTAGTGCAGTAATAGGTGTAGTGTCAAACTCAGATCATCAATTATTAGTTTCTGGTAAAGCTGGTAGAAGTAGATGGTTAGGAAGAAGACCTAGAACAAGACCTGTAGTGATGAATCCTGTTGATCACCCAATGGGTGGTGGAGAAGGTAAATCTTCAGGTGGTCACCCAAGATCTAGAAATGGAATTCCTGCTAAAGGATTCAAAACAAGATCTAAGACCAAGGCGAGTAATAAATATATTATAGAACGTAGAAAAAAATAATTGATATATGGCACGTTCATTAAAAAAAGGACCTTACGTTTTTCGTAAACTTGATAAAAAAGTTCAAACAAATTTAGAATCTGGAAAAAAATCAGTAATCAAAACGTGGTCTAGAGCCTCAACGATTACGCCAGATTTTGTTGGACAAACTATAGCTGTTCATAACGGTCGTCAGTTTGTACCAGTTTATGTAACTGAAAACATGGTAGGGCATAAGTTAGGAGAATTTTCACCAACACGTTCTTATAGAGGACACGCAGGTGCAAAAAACAAAGGAAAAAAATAGTAGGTAATCATGGGAGTTCGTAAAAAATTAAGAGCACAACAGATAAAAGAGGAGAAAAAGCAAATAGCTTTTGCTAAACTTACAGGTTGTCCTACATCACCAAGAAAAATGCGTTTGGTAGCTGATTTAATTAGAGGAGTTGAAGTTGAAAAAGCACTTCATATCTTAAAATTTAACGTAAAGGAATCTTCAATAAATCTTGAGAAATTATTATTGAGTGCCATTGCAAACTGGCAAGCAAAAAATGAAGATGCAAGTATTGAAGATGCAGGGTTATTTGTTAAATCAATATTTGTAGATAGCGCAGGAATGTTAAAAAGATTGAGACCAGCACCTCAAGGGCGTGCACATCGTATTAGAAAACGTTCTAATCATGTAACTTTAGTCTTAGGAAGTAAAAACGTTAGCAAACAATCATAAGTAGAAATGGGACAAAAAACAAATCCAATAGGAAATCGTTTAGGAATTATCAGAGGATGGGATTCTAACTGGTATGGAGGAAGAAACTACGGCGATAAAATTGCTGAGGATGATAAAATAAGAAGGTATATTCATGCCCGATTATCAAAAGCAAGTGTTTCAACAGTAATTATTGAGCGTACACTTAAACTTGTAACCGTTACTATCACTACTGCAAGACCTGGTATTATTATTGGGAAAGGTGGGCAAGAGGTAGACAAGTTAAAAGAGGAGCTTAAAAAAATTACAGGCAAAGAAGTTCAAATCAACATTTTTGAAATTAAACGTCCAGAATTAGATGCACGTTTAGTAGGTTCAAGTATTGCTCGTCAAATTGAGAATAGAATCTCATATCGTAGAGCGATAAAAATGGCTATTGCTGCAACCATGAGAATGAATGCTGAAGGAATTAAAGTTCAAATTTCAGGTCGTTTAAATGGAGCAGAAATGGCACGATCAGAACACTATAAAGAAGGTAGAATCCCTCTATCTACTTTTAGAGCTGATATTGATTATGCACTTGTAGAAGCTCATACTACATACGGACGTTTAGGCGTGAAAGTATGGATTATGAAAGGCGAGGTTTATGGAAAAAGAGAATTATCACCACTAGTAGGTCTTTCTAAAAAACAAGGAAAAGGCGGTAATGATAGAGGTGGAAATTCTAAAAGACCACAACCACGTAGAAGAAAATAAATATTTAAAATTTAGAAGGTACAATGTTACAGCCAAAGAGAGTTAAATATCGTAAAGTACAGAAGGGTAAGGGGAACATGAATGGGAATTCTCAAAGAGGGCACCGACTTTCAAATGGAATGTTTGGTATCAAAGCTTTAGAACAAGACTTACTAACTTCTCGTCAAATCGAAGCAGCACGTATTGCAGCAACTCGTCATATGAAAAGAGAAGGTCAATTATGGATTAAAATATTTCCAGATAAGCCAATTACTAAAAAACCATTAGAAGTACGTATGGGTAAAGGTAAAGGAGCTCCAGAATATTTTGTAGCCGTAGTTAAACCAGGAAGAATTATGTTCGAAGTAGGTGGAGTACCTGCTCACATTGCAAAAGAAGCTTTACGTTTAGCAGCACAAAAATTACCTGTTAAAACAAAGTTTGTTGTAGCTAGAGATTTTGATAACGCTTAATAACCGATTAAGAAAATGAAACAATCTGAAATTATAGAATTATCAACTGAAGAGTTACAAGAAAAACTTGGAAGTTTAAAAAAGAGTTATACTGATCTGAAAATGGCTCACTCAATTTCACCATTGGAAACACCACTGCAATTGAGAGCACTTAGAAGAACTGTTGCACGTGTGGCTACAGAATTAACTAAAAGAGAATTACAATAATTGTAATTAGTAAAGATGGAAAAAAGAAATCTTAGAAAAGAGAGAATAGGAGTAGTTTCTAGTAACAAAATGGAAAAGTCTATTGTTGTTGCTGAAGTTAAAAAAGTGAAACACCCTATGTACGGAAAATTCGTGTTAAACACTAAAAAATATGTAGCGCACGATGAGACAAATGATTGTAATATTGGAGACACTGTTAGAATAATGGAAACTCGTCCAATGAGTAAATCTAAACGTTGGAGATTAGTAGAAATCCTAGAAAGAGCTAAATAATTATGTTACAGACAGAATCAAGATTAAGAGTAGCTGATAATACTGGAGCTAAAGAAGTTTTAGTAATACGAGTTTTAGGAGGAACCAGAAAGAGATACGCTTCAATTGGAGATAAAATTGTAGTAACTATTAAGGATGCTACTCCAAGCGGAACAGTAAAAAAAGGACAAGTTTCTAAGGCAGTAGTTGTTAGAACGAAGAAAGAAATTAGAAGAAAAGATGGATCTTATATAAGATTTGATGATAATGCTTGTGTATTATTAGATGCTACTTCTGGTGAAATGAAAGGAACACGTGTTTTTGGACCTGTTGCTAGAGAACTTCGTGAAAAACAATTTATGAAAATTGTATCATTAGCACCTGAAGTGCTTTAATAAACTATTAGAATGATGAAGTTAAAGATCAAATCAGGAGATACGGTAAGAGTTATGGCAGGAGACCATAAAGGAGAAGAAGGAAAAGTAGCAACTATTTTTCCAAGTAAAAACAGAGCAATTGTAGAAGGTGTCAATATGATATCTAAACATACAAAACCTAGCGCACAAAACCCTCAAGGTGGTATTGTAAAAAAGGAAGCATCAATTCATATTTCAAATTTAATGTTACTAGAAGATGGTGAAGTAACTAAAGTAGGATATAGAATGGAAGCTGACAAAAAAGTTAGAGTTTCTAAAAAAACTGATAAAGCAATTTAGTTATGAGTTATATACCAAGACTTAAAGAAGAATATAACACTAGAGTAATTAAAACTCTTACTGAAGAATTCAGTTACAAAAATGTAATGCAAGTTCCTAAATTACAAAAAATTGTAATTAGTAAAGGAGTTGGTGCTGCTGTAGCTGATAAGAAATTAATTGATTATGCCGTTGATGAATTGACTACAATTTCTGGTCAAAAGGCAATATCAACAATATCTAAAAAAGATGTTGCAGCTTTTAAATTACGTAAGGGTGTAGCAATTGGCGCTAAAGTTACTTTGCGTGGTGTAAAAATGTACGAATTTTTAGATAGATTAGTTACTGCATCTTTACCTCGTGTAAGAGATTTTAACGGTATCAAAGCGAATGGTTTTGACGGTAGAGGAAATTACAACTTAGGTATTACTGAGCAAATAATCTATCCAGAAATAGATATTGATAAAGTAAATAAAATTGGTGGTATGGATATTAGTTTTGTAACATCTGCTAGCACTGATAAGGAAGCAAAATCATTATTAAGTGAACTAGGTTTACCATTTAAAAAGAATTAAGAAATGGCTAAAGAATCAATGAAAGCCCGTGAGGTTAAGAGACAAAAGGTAGTTGCAAAGTATGCTGAAAAAAGAAAGGCTTTAAAAAAAGCTGGAGATTATGAAGCATTACAAAAATTACCAAAGAATGCATCACCAGTACGTTTACACAATCGTTGTAAATTAACTGGAAGACCAAAAGGGTATATTAGACAATTTGGTTTATCACGTGTAACATTTCGTGAAATGGCAAATCAAGGTTTAATACCAGGAGTAAGAAAAGCTAGCTGGTAAAATTATAAATTGGTTATAGGTTCAATACTATTGTTGAAAACCATAACCGCAAATTAATAAAAATGATTACAGATCCAATCGCAGACTATCTAACTAGAGTTAGAAACGCTATTATGGCGGGCCATAGAGTTGTTGAAATACCAGCATCTAAGGTGAAGAAAGAAATAACTAAGATTTTATTTGATCAAGGTTATGTGTTAAGCTATAAGTTTGAAGACGAAAGTGTTCAAGGAACTATTAAGATAGCTTTAAAATATGATAAAGCAACAAAAGCTTCAGTTATAAAAAAACTACAACGTGTAAGTACACCAGGTGTACGTAGATATGTTGGTGCAAATGAAATGCCACGTGTATTAAACGGATTAGGGATAGCTATAGTTTCAACATCACATGGTGTTATGACTGGTAAAAAAGCGACTCAAGAGCATATTGGTGGAGAAGTTTTATGTTACGTATATTAATAAAGAACTAAGCAAAGATGTCAAGAATAGGAAATAACCCAATTACTTTACCAGAAGGAATTGCATTTGATATTAAAGAAAATGTAGTTACTGTAAAAGGTAAGTTGGGAGAGTTATCTCAGGAAATAAAAGATGATATTATAGTTAAAGTTGAAGAAGGAAAGGTTGTTTTAGAACGTCCGTCTGATAGTAAAAACCATAAAGCAAAACACGGTTTATACAGAGCTTTATTAAATAATATGATTAAAGGAGTTTCTGAAGGATGGACTAAAGAATTAGAACTTGTTGGTGTAGGATATAGAGCAAGTAACCAAGGTCAAGTTTTAGACTTAGCTTTAGGTTTTTCACACAATATAGTTTTAGATATAGCTCCAGAAGTAAAAGTTGAAGCTGTTTCAGAAAAAGGAAAAAATCCAAAAATCAAATTAACTTCATTTGACAAACAACTTGTAGGTGCTGTTGCGGCTAAGATTCGTTCTTTCCGTCCACCAGAGCCGTACAAAGGAAAAGGAGTTAAGTTTGTAGGAGAAATATTAAGAAGAAAAGCAGGTAAATCTGCATAATAAGTTATAGTATTATGGCATTATCAAAGCTTCAAAGAAGGCAAAGAATTAAGCATAGAATCAGAAAAGTTATTTTTGGTACCGCTACTAAACCGAGATTATCGGTATTTAGAAGCAACAAAGAAATTTATGCTCAATTAGTAGATGACAACTCGGGTGCTACATTAGTATCAGTTTCATCTAGAAATAAAGAAATAGAAACAGCAGGTTCAAAATTAGACATTGCAAAATTGGTAGGTAAAAGTATCGCCGAAAAAGCAATAAAAGCTAATATTGAAACAGTTGCTTTTGATAGAAATGGATTTTTATATCACGGTAGAGTTAAAGCTCTAGCAGACGCTGCGAGAGAAGCAGGTTTAAAATTTTAATATATTATGTATCACAAATACAAAAACGTAGAAAGAGTTAAGCCTAGCGGGTTAGAACTACAAGATCATTTAGTTGGTGTACAAAGAGTTGTTAAGGTAACAAAGGGTGGTAGAGCTTTTGGTTTTTCAGCTATTGTTGTCGTAGGAGACAAAAATGGAGTTGTAGGTCAAGGACTAGGAAAATCTAAAGATGTTGCTTCAGCAATTGCAAAAGCAATTGAAGATGCAAAGAAAAATTTGGTTAGAATACCAATTATTAAGCAAACGTTACCACACGAGCAAAAAGGTAAATATGGAGGAGCAAGAGTGTTTTTAAAACCAGCTTCGCATGGTACTGGAGTTATTGCAGGTGGTGCAGTTCGTGCCGTACTTGAGTCAGTAGGTGTACATGATGTGCTTTCTAAATCTCAAGGATCATCAAATCCTCACAATGTTGTAAAAGCTACTTTTGATGCTTTATTACAATTGCGTAGTGCTAGTATGATTGCTAAAGAAAGAGGGATTTCTTTACAAAAAGTTTTTAACGGATAAAAGGGACTACGATGGCAAAAATAAAAGTAACACAAGTAAAAAGTAAAATTAGACGTCCTCAAAATCAAAAAAGAACTTTGGAGGCTCTTGGTTTAAAAAAGATTAATCAAGTTGTTGAACATAATGCTACTCCTGAAATTTTAGGAATGGTAAATACAGTTTCACACTTAGTTTCTGTAGAGGAAATTAAATAACATTTTATAAAGAGATGACATTAAATAACTTACAACCTGCTAAAGGATCGGTTAAAACACAAGGTAAGCGTATCGGTAGAGGTCAAGGATCTGGAAAAGGTGGAACTGCAACTAGAGGTCACAATGGCCAAAAGTCACGTTCAGGATATTCTAGAAAAGTTGGTTTTGAAGGTGGTCAAATGCCTTTACAAAGACGTGTACCAAAATTTGGTTTTACTAATATTAATCGTAAAGAATATGTTGGTGTAAACTTGCATAAGCTTCAAGAATTAGTTGATAATAAAAAAATAACAGACACTGTAACATTAGATGTTTTGGTTGAAAATCGTTTAGCTCGTAAAAATGACCTAGTTAAAATACTAGGTAATGGAGAGTTAAAAGCAAAATTAAATGTAACAGTTCATAAATTTACTGCAACTGCAAAAGCTGCAATTGAAAAAGCTGGAGGTTCAGCAGAAACGGTATAATAATTAGCTATAAGATGAAAAAATTTATTCAAACCATTAAAGACATTTGGAGTATAGAAGAACTTAGAAATAAGATTCTATTAACACTTGGATTTATGGCAATTTATCGTTTAGCTGCTCAAGTACCACTTCCTGGTATTGATATTACTGTTGCGCAGGCAGCTTTAAAAAGTCAAACAAGTGGTGGAGGAATATTAGGTTTACTTGATATGTTTACTGGAGGTGCGTTTGCACAAGCTTCTATTGTAGCTTTAGGTATTATGCCTTACATATCAGCTTCTATTGTAGTTCAATTAATGGGAATTGCGGTTCCTTATTTACAAAAACTACAAAAAGATGGTGAAAGTGGTAGAAAAAAAATAAATCAGATTACACGTTGGTTAACTATTGCAATTACAATGGTTCAAGGACCTGCGTATATTACCAATATTTATCAATTAATTCCTTCAGAAGCATTTTATATTAGTGGAAGTATGTTTTGGTTATCATCAATGGTAATTTTAACAGCTGGTACTATTTTTGCAATGTGGTTAGGTGAAAAAATTACTGATAAAGGAATAGGGAATGGTATCTCATTATTAATTATGATTGGTATTATTGCTCGTTTCCCTTCATCATTTATACAGGAAGTTGTTTCTAAGGTTACAGCTTCAAATGGAGGATTAATCATGATTTTATTGGAAGTAATCGTTTGGTTCTTAGTAATCTTGGTATGTGTATATTTAGTAACTGCGGTTCGTAGAATTGCAGTGCAATATGCAAGAAAAACGGTTGCTGGAAACATTAAAAATGTTGCTGGAGCAAGAGATTATATTCCATTAAAACTAAATTCATCTGGTGTAATGCCAATTATTTTTGCGCAAGCTATTATGTTTGCACCTGCTTTAATGGCTGGTTCAGAAAATGATACTGTAAAATCAATTGGTATTGAGTTTTCAAATATGTTTGGTTTGTGGTATAATTTGTTATTTGCATTTTTAATTATAATATTTAGTTATTTTTATACTGCAATTACAATTCCTACCAACAAAATGGCTGATGATTTAAAAAGAAGTGGCGGATTTATTCCAGGCATAAGACCCGGAAAAGATACGGGTGATTTATTAGATAGAATTTTATCTTTAATTACTTTCCCAGGATCTATATTTTTAGCATTGGTTGCTATTTTACCTTCTATTGTAATTAATTTTGGGTTAACTCAAGGTTGGGCATTGTTTTATGGAGGAACATCATTGTTAATTATGGTTGGTGTAGCAATAGATACTATACAACAAATTAATTCGCATTTATTGAATCGTCATTACGATGGTTTAATGAAGAAAGGAACTAAAAGAAAATCAGTATCATAATATGGCAAAACAACCAGCAATACAACAAGACGGAACAATTACAGAAGCATTGTCTAATGCAATGTTTCGTGTAGAGTTGGAAAATGGACACGTAGTAACTGCACATATTTCAGGTAAAATGCGTATGCATTACATTAAATTATTACCAGGAGATAAAGTGAAGTTAGAAATGAGTCCATACGATTTATCAAAAGCAAGAATTACTTACAGATATTAAAGTATAAACGATGAAAGTTAGAACATCAATAAAAAAGAGAAGTGCCGAGTGCAAGATTGTGCGTAGAAAAGGCAGATTATATGTAATCAATAAAAAGAATCCTAGATTTAAACAAAGACAAGGATAATTATGGCAAGAATAGCAGGTATTGATATTCCAAAAAATAAAAGAGGTGTTATTGCATTAACATATATTTTTGGAATTGGTAAAAGCAGAGCTAAAGAAATTTTAGCTGCAGCAAAAGTTGATGAAGGTACAAAAGTTCAAGATTGGACTGATGAAGAAATTCATGACATTAGAGAACAAGTAGGTGACTTCACTATTGAAGGTGAATTACGTTCTGAAACTCAATTAAACATTAAACGTTTAATGGATATTGGGTGTTACAGAGGTATTCGTCACAGATCAGGATTACCTTTAAGAGGTCAAAGAACCAAAAACAATTCTAGAACTAGAAAAGGTAAACGTAAAACTGTAGCTAACAAGAAAAAAGCAACTAAATAATAACTAATATATTATGGCGAAAGCAAGTTCAAAAAAACGTAAAGTTATTGTTGAGACAGTTGGTGAGGCTCATATCACAGCTTCATTCAACAATATAATTATATCATTAACCAATAAGAAGGGTGATGTAATTTCTTGGTCATCAGCTGGGAAAATGGGATTTAGAGGTTCTAAAAAGAACACTCCTTATGCTGCTCAATTAGCTGCAGAAGATTGTGCTAAAGTTGCACATGAAGCAGGTATGAGAAAAGTAAAAGTTTATGTGAAAGGACCAGGTAACGGTAGAGAATCAGCAATTAGATCAATTCACAATTTAGGAATTGAAGTTTCTGAAATTATCGATGTTACACCTGCACCACATAATGGTTGTAGACCTCCAAAAAGAAGAAGAGTATAATTAATTAATTTTAACAGATAGGAGTTAGATTATCGAAGGATTAGCCTTAATTCATAATCCCTATCATATAATAATAAAAGATGGCAAGATATACAGGACCAAAAACAAAAATTGCCCGTAAATTCGGAGAAGCAATATTTGGAGAAGATAAATCTTTTGAAAAAAGAAACTATCCTCCAGGACAACATGGTAACAACAGACGTAGAGGAAAAAAATCTGAATACGCAATGCAGTTGTTAGAAAAGCAAAAAGCTAAATATACGTATGGTATTTTAGAAAAACAATTTTCAAACTTATTTAAAAAAGCATCTAGTAGTAAAGGTATTACAGGTGAAATTTTATTACAACTTTGTGAATCTCGTTTAGATAACGTAGTGTACAGATTGGGTATAGCACCTAGCCGAAGTGCAGGACGTCAGTTAGTATCACACCGTCATATTACTGTAAATGGAGAGTTAGTAAATATTCCTTCATTTTCTTTAAATGCTGGTGATGTTGTAGCGGTAAGAGAAAAATCAAAATCATTAATTGCTATTGAAGATTCTTTAGCAGCTAGAAATGATGTTTACGAATGGCTTTCTTGGAATTCTGATACTAAACAAGGTAACTTTGTAAGTATTCCTGAAAGAATGCAAATTCCAGAGAATATCAAAGAGCAATTAATAGTAGAGTTATACTCTAAATAATCTTAAAGATACCAATTCAATTATGGCAATTTTAAATTTTCAAAAGCCCGATAAAGTAATAATGATCGATTCTACCGATTTTAATGGTAGGTTTGAGTTTAGACCGTTAGAACCAGGTTTTGGTTTAACTGTTGGTAA
>Ga0075113_1000284_pt1 | contig 16129 bp, 23 predicted proteins | sample AntAceMetag02UKA_FD_69788 | JGI IMG/M metagenome (GOLD analysis project Ga0075113, IMG submission 69788) | Saline lake microbial communities from Ace Lake, Antarctica - Antarctic Ace Lake Metagenome 02UKA | ecosystem: Environmental > Aquatic > Non-marine Saline and Alkaline > Saline | place...
GCAACAGCACTTCGTGAAAACGGTGATGAGGCTGGTGCTGTAGCAGTCGAGGCAAAAATTGCCGCAGCTTTTCCAAAGAAAATGAGTGGTGGAAAAGGAGGAGGTCGCAAGAAGGGAACTGATGTCAATACTCTGTTGGACGAACTATTGGCGTAAGATCAATTTTTAATTAAAAAAATAAAGGGGTATGTATTTATTGCATACCCCTTTATTAACATTTTATTTTTGAGGAAAATTTGAATGGTAACTGAATTTAAAGGTCAATACCGATTCTTATCAAATTTTTATTATTGCCCAGTTCAATTTGAAAATATAACTTATCCAAGTTCTGAACACGCATATCAAGCAGCAAAGACATTGGATCTTGCCGTTAGAAATCAAATATTAAAAATAGAAGAAGCAGGAGACACTAAAAAAGCTGGTCGAAATGTTATTATAAGATCTGATTGGGAAATAATAAAAATACAACTAATGGAACAAATAGTATATGCAAAATTTAAAAATAATATCACTTTACAAAATAAATTACTAGCAACTGGCGATAAGATACTTGTCGAAGGTAATTATTGGAAGGATACATTCTGGGGTGTTTGTAATGGTACTGGTTTAAATTATTTAGGCAAGATACTTATGGCAACTAGATATTTAATTTGGAGAGATCTTGAAATTATGAAAAGATGTGGGAATTAATATTAGTTTTGAACGGCAAAATTGCTTGTTTAAAGAAATCAATCACCGAATCTTCCTTAAATTTTAACATTTTATATATAGATATTATAACAATATAGGAGGATTATTTATTTTGAAAAAAACAATAAAAACAGGAATTGCAAAAAAAAGTACACGGGATTTAAGTATTAAACGTTTAAAACTATTAACAAAATATATCATTACCAGAAATGAAAAAATACTCAATCGATTATTACAATATGATGAGCATTATCAATCTCTCATAAACAGAGCATTTTCATATTTTATACCATTTCCCAAAGTAATCAATTATTTGAACATGCATTTAAACCATAAATTTGATCAGCCTCAGAGAAAAGATTTTAAAAAATGGCTCATAACATTCTCTGAAATTGCTCGATTATATGGCATTAATAGCACTAATGATCTGCATTATTCAAAATTTAAAATTTCAGACAGAGAAAGTTTTTACAAACTAATTAAACAATATTATAATACATTCGATCTTAATATAAGTTCTGCAGAAACTACCGCTTTATTTTTATTATACAACAATCAAATAATAACAGAATTACATATCAATGAAATGAAAAACATTATATCTGGTAAAGATAATATTACGGAGAATCAAAAGAAACTAGAAAATATCATTAAAACACCGCAACCATTTAGCAATACTAAAAAAGAAGTGAAAGAAGAATTTTCTTTAGAAGTTAAACAATTTATCGAATCTGCAAAAACATATATTAGAAACAGACCTATATGTAAAAATTGTCCAATGTATTCGAAAGGATCTGTGATTTTAGATACAAATGTTAATGTTCGTCAACCAGTTGATATTTCATTTATTAGTCTAAATTCTGGATATGAAGAATTTAAAGAACAAAAACCATTTGTTGGAAAATCAGGACAACTTTTACATAAGTTTGTCGATCCATTGGTTGCAAAATATAATTTGAGTTATACAATAACAAGTATAATATTATGCTGGTCTAAAAATTCAAGCGAAATTCCAAATAAATCAGCAGTTATTAAAAATTGTACACAACTAACAGATGAAATTCATAAAACATTCCCATCAAAGATTAAAGTATTTCTTGGTGCAGATTCAATGAAAGCTGCAGGAATTAAAGGTGGTATTACAAAAATGAATGGGCAAATGTATGATAATAATAATTTTATAATATTTCATCCAAGTGCCATTTTAAGAGACCCCAGGAAACTATCAAAATTTGAAGCAGCTTTTCTAAATCTTGAGGAATGTATCAAAAATATCAATACTTACAAAAGTACAGCTACAACAATTTATACTGATGAAGTTAAATTTTCAATTCCCAAAAACGCTATAATTACACAATTCGATAAAAATTTAACTCTATTCGATGTACAAGTAATAGGTGAAAATATTGTTTATATTATGGTTGATTCGAATGGGAATAAAAAATATCTATTAGAACAAGTACAATTTCCAGTACATCTTAAATATGGAAATTATACAGATTGCGAATATATTTCTAACAAAGTTGATAATGTTGTTTATTTAACAGCTCAAGAAAGAAAATTACTAAATCAAAAAATGTATTATGATTTACGGAACAAAACTAATTTAAACCCTAAATAGAGGATATCATGTGGAGCATAGTTAATAATGATAATGTTCAAAAGTTTTTAAAATTATATCCACAATTATTTATATTTGAAAAAGAAATTGCATTATATGCAAATGAAACTGTGACTTTTCTCCCACGATATTTTCATAAGTCATTTAATAAAGCACATCAATATATAACATTCTCCACAGACTTAAATTGGAAACCACAATTTTTTGATTGGATGACATTTAATGGAGAACTTCATGAAAATCAAATAAAACTTATTGGACCGGTACTTGATAGAATTAATTCAGATTCTAAAGTCGGGATTATTAAAGCTCGACCGGGTGCCGGCAAAACAGTTATTGGTGTATATTTAGCTGTTAAAACACAAAAGCGAACATTAATTATAATTGATAATTCGAATTTATTACAACAATGGAAAGAATCAATATTGGAATTTACAAATCTAGAAGAAGAAAATATTGGGCATATTCAAGGAAACATATTTAATGTAACTGACAAAACACCAATTGTTATTTGTATGGTACAAACCCTTGTGTCAAAAATCAAAAAAGATATCAAATCATTTTATCTTAAAATAAGAGATGCTGGATTCGATCTTGTATTATTTGACGAATGTCATAAAAGTTCTACTGGACCAAAGTATGCAACAGCTGCATTGTTGTTGAATACTAAAAATATTATTGGATTAAGTGCAACTCCTTTTGTCCAGTCATTGCACAAATTAATGTTAGAAAATACAATTGGTAAAACAATTGTCGAAGATAAAGAATATGAATTGATACCAAAGATCTTTTTTGTCAAATATGATTCTGGCCTTACTAAAAATTATGGCAAACGAATTGCATATAGTAGAGATTTTATTAGACAGAGAGCAATGTTTAATAAAGTAATTGTCAAAAGTGATGTTTATTTTCAAGTAATTTTTGAATTAACAAAAACATTAGTCGCGGATGGACATCGTATTATTATAATAGCATTTACAAAAAATCAAGTAGAGCAAATTAGTAACTGCTTAACAACAAATGGAATTGAAAATCGGCAGTTTTATTCACAAAAGCGAGAAATTGATAAAGAACATGACATAGTATTAGTTGCAACTTATGCATATGCTAGTCATGGTTTTGACATGCAAAAATTATCTGGAATCATTATTGCAAGTCCATTAAGTGGTAAGAAAAGTTTAATACAATGCACCGGTCGAATTCTGCGTTCAGACGATAGTAAAAAATCTCCTGTAGTGTATGATCTTATTGAAAAAGAATTTAATGGGATGTTTCTCAGAGATATACCAACAAAAAAGAAAATCTTTAAAGAAGAGTTTAATTGTGAAACCAAAGAGATTGAAATGTGATTTGTGGAGAATTTAAATGGGAACTGTCAAAAAACTAATGGTGTTGGACGATGAAGATATATTGAACCTCAAACAAGCATTAAGAATTTTGTATAAAGAAGCTGAAAAAACAACTTCTCTTGATTGTTTAGAAATTTTTACAATTCAAGAAATAATTAAAAAATGGGAGAATATTGGGAACCAACGAACACCAATAGCATGGAAAATAGTACAAACCTCTGGTAAAACTATATGTGTTAATCATGATGTTATAGAATCTATTCTGCAGCGAGAAAATTATCAAGGAGTAACCGTTGGGAATGTTATATCATGCTATAAATCAAATAATGTGGAGGCTTTGTATTCATGAAAAAATATAAAAAAACCCCCGTTAAAAAATTATCTGTAGAAGGTATCAAAAGTACTAAAGAGCTTCAAAAAAAGAGTAAGTTAAATGCTATTGAAAAAAGGAAGTTCTGGCAAGCTCTGAGAGGAATACCGAAAAATAAAATGGAGGAAAAATAAAATGCTAGACAAAACATTTATAGAAGTTAATCGAGACGCTAAAAAAATTCCTTATAATGCCGACGAACGAAAAAATGCGCTTTTAATAGAGATGCGACTATGTGCTGATGCTAGAAAAGGAGAATGTCCTTATTATGTAAAAGTTCATGTTAATTCTGACTTTGTATCTTTTAATCAAGGTTTTTGTGCATATGGATTTCGGAAAGATAAAAAAGATTGATGTGAGGTGTGATAAATGGGTTGTAATAAAATCAAAAATGGCGTCCTGTGCAGTTTCACAAAAAAATGGGGTTACGTTTGTTTTGAACACACTACATACAGAATGGAATTATCACGCTTTGGTCCGAGTTGGTTCACCGTACCTGGAGACAAAATGATTGACCCGGTGCATGGTGGATATATGTCAGTATTGTGGGATATTTTTAAAGAATGGGAAGGAATGCCAGATGAGAAAATTCTGTGAATATTGTGGAAAAACAATTGAGCACAATGACTTTGATCTATCAGCAAATTGCAATTGTATACATTATACCAAGCAGATGTGTAATAGTTGTTTTACTCTAAAGCGGTATCCTAAAACAACAGGAGAGAAAACTATTGAAATCAGTAGTCAACAAGTATTAAAGGAGATTGAAAGTTACAATGCCGAATTCCGAAAAACAACAAAATAAATTAAAAGTAAAGATGTTTTGTACATGTTCTAATTGTGGGACAGTAATAGTTTTAGGGAAAAAATGTCAATCGTGTAAGAAATCAAAAAGGAGATCCAAATGACAGAGAATACAACCGCGGTTTTAGATTTAAGTAATGTTTTAATTTTCAATAAAGATGCTCTTGATGTTATTGCTAATACACCTCTTTTTAATAAAGAAGAAAAAACAGAGCTCATGAACGTTACTGAAAATATGGAACGGGCATTTAAAGATTCTCAAATGTTTCGAACAGATACAGAAATGAGAATTAGTGTTTTAAATGATATTAAATTTCCAACACCTGCAAGTAAGTATTATCAGGCATTACGGGAAATGAATGTACATCAATGCGAACTTGTTGGATTATTATATGATTATGAACAGAAAAAAGAAGATATGAAAATCATACAAGCTGAAAAAATGGAATTTGAAAATTATCTTGCAGTAAATGGTGTTGAATCATCAAAACCGCTTAAAGATTATGAAATTATGAAATTGAAAGCTCAAATCAATAAAAAAGATATTGAATTGCGTAAAGAAACATTCAATTTAAAAACGCTAAAACGAGTCGCTGATGGACGAAAGGAAGAAATTAAAAATTGGAACAAAATTCTTAATGAACTTCGACCAGTTCTTGATGAACATAATATCCCAACAGATAATGTGGATGCCCATCAGAAAGTATCATATTGTATTCGTTTCATTCGTCAAGCAGTAAATGCAATTGGTTCGAATGCCCAAATGAGTGGTGCTGAAATGAATAACTTAATGGGTCAGTTGAGTACAAACCTAAAAGTAGTTGTTCAAGAGAATCTGATGTCAAGCGTTGTTTCATTTCTTGGTCAAAATGAAAAAGCATTTCTTATTAGTAATAAATTAATTCCACCAAATAGTATCAACCAACCACAACTGGACAAAAACAAAGAGTTAATGTAAAATTTTAAGGAGCATTATTGTTAAGTAACCGGGCGAGAGCACCCGGTTTCCCGAACAGTTTGAAAGTATTATAACTGTTTGGAATAGTTTGTTATTAATTCTAATATTGGGAGGCACTTCTATGGATATGTTAACAGTACATGAATGGGCAAGAACTGCGACTGTAGACGAACTTAAACAAGTCAATAAAATCTGTTGTGATTCATTAAATATACAAAAAAGACAGAAATATAGAATTGGAAACAAAATACGATTTGAGGCAACACATGGACAAATTGTTTCTGGAATTGTAGAGCGTATAAATAAAAAAACACTTTCATTAAGAGATTGTTCTGATGGGCAACAGTGGCGCGTTGGTTATACAAATGTGATTTGATTTAAATGATTCAGTTCTCTTTAAGTTATAAGAGAGCTGAATCAAAACCTTTTATTTTTGTAAATATTTTCTGTTACTTTTCTCTTTTTAAATATAGATATTAATTAACATAAGTTAGGTCGTTTTATTTGCGACTCTAACTGAATGAGAATGAAAATGATTGATTTTACCACACGAGATTGCAAGGTTCCGGGCGTATCGCCTTAAAAAGGACAGACTCAAAATCTCGTATGGAACAATAAAATTAATTGGATTCAATTCTCAAGTAATGTTAGGCTTAAGGAAATGGCCGAATGTATGTATAGGCGCATTATTTCAGTTAGAGTCGCAAGTAAAATGATTGAAGAGTCTCTAAGACTCTTCATAAACTTTTTATTTTTATTACTTTTTAAAAATTACATATAGATATTAATATAAGTGGTGGTTAAGTATCTCCCCCATATGGCATGGGATGCAGAGTTGCGGTAGAGAGACTGCTCTCGTAAAATACCTCTGAAAAGGTTGAGAGAGGAAGACCTCTGACCATCACATTTTACTTTAAATTCTAAGAGGAAAAAGAGAAATGAGAAAATCGGTTGTATGTTTATGTGTCTTTGGATTGATTATTATAACTGCTACTATTTCAGTAGTTAGTTATAAACAACAGAGGCAACTCAACTCAAAAGTAATTGAGCTGTTTCAAGCCGTTGATGAATTAACGGTAGAATTGAAACAGCTCAATGATAACATTAAAACTGCGAAGGTGATAGTAACTTATTATCACCCGAACAGTAAAGGAATAAATGCAGATTCCGATCCAGGAAAAACTGCATTTATGAAAACACCAATACCCGGACGTACAATCGCGATATCTCGCGAGTTGTATGAGAAGGGTTGGGGAGGTCATAAAATCTACATCCCCGGTTTCGGGGTTGGAGTAGCAGAAGATCTGATGGGGAGGTCTGTTAAGGGCCTCCACGTCGATATTTGCGTTGCCTCGAAAAAAGAGGCGATACAAAAAGGCAAAAGATCAGCTGTAATAACACGACTGGTACTCTAAAATATGTGACCCAGGACGGTAATACGTTCTGGGTCACCAATAATATTTTTATTTTTAATGACACAGAAATATACAGATATAATTATTATAAAAGGTAGTAGAAACACATTTAGCTTTTGAGGAGGAAACATGTCACAAGAAATTGTACCATATGATATATTTGATGTTGTTGATCGTCCAATGAAATTCATCATGTACGGCGATAGTGTTGCTGAATACACAATAACAACTATTCGAATAAACAATATGATTTTATTTATACCATTTAAAAAATTATGGAAACTCTTGAATAAAAATTATAAAATAGAATATGGATATAATAAAGAATATATGAGAATTCCAGATGTTGATATTTTTGGTTATAATGAAATTAAACAACAAATGGAGTTTATGAAATGTGAAAAACTAATTAGACATTATATAACAGATCAATTATGTAGGATCAAAACTAAAGATACTCAATTAGATTTGACGAATCAACACTCATTGTTGAATATGAATGATAGTAAATTAATTGAAATTAAACCAGAAACAGCTGAAACTGTTTTAACAATTCAAAAAGACAACAATCTATTGAAAACAGAAATTATAGAAAAAGAACAAATTAACTATAGTGGATATATTTATGATTTCAAAAATGTTGAAAATAATAATTTTACAGCAAATAACATTCTTGTACACAACACGGACAGCATGTACATTAATGTACCAACACTTAAACCAAAAACTACAGAAGAAGCAATAGAAAAAGCTGAAGAATTAAGTAATGAAATTAATTCAATAATTATTGATTTTCATAAAAAGTTTCTGATGCCAAAGTTAGGTATTGCTGAAGATCAATGTTATACAAATTTCGATACTGAAATTGTATGTGATCGATTTCTATTATTAGATGTCAAAAAACGATATGCATATAGAATGATCGCTGATAAAGGTAAAACCCTTAAAAAACCAAAAATAAAGTATACTGGCATTCCTGTTGTAAGAACCGATTATGCTGTACTGACAAAAACATTTATAAAGAGAATTGTCGAAGAAACAACAATCAACCAAATTGATAAACATTTGATAATGGCAAAACTTAATGAAATTGCAAAAGACATTATGGATGAAGTTAAATCATCTATTGAAGAATTTGAATTTGGTCCAATTGCAAGACCATGTAAATGGTCAACAAATTATAAAGGAGATGATCCATATCAAGTAATTGCAATGCGGTTATACAACACAATAGTTGACGATAATGTATTTACACCAATTTCATCAGCTCAATACGTTCCAATTAAAATAACTAACCCAGGGAATTTTGATTTGTTAATCTCACCGTTCAAAAATAAACATGAAAACTTTCTCAATAGTATCCCTATGACTAAACTCAACAATCTAGCACTTCCATATGGCTATGATAAAAATAAAGTTAAAACATTAATGAATAAATTAAGTATTATTGTAGATGTTAATGATGTTTGGTCGATCATTTATAATAAAGATTGCCAGCGAATAATCAATGCAATTAAACAAAGTTTAGGATAAAATATGCAAAACTTAACATTTCAAGATTTAGATGTTTTAATGAGAAATAAAGAGATATCGTTTTTTAACATTTATAATGCTGATATTTCTATACAAAGCCAAACAACTGCGAAATATTATCTAAAACATCAGTATGATACAATTGACACCCCTCAAAACTTATCAATTTATTTTATTGATATTGAACTGTTTCTCGATAATAAAAAACCACCACCATTTAAAGAGGCTTTATCATTAATTAATGCAATAACGGTTAGTAATACAAAATTCAAAAAGTACAAATCATATTTAGTTTTATTAAATAAAAATGTTGAAAAGTTTGGTATTGTTGATGGTATTGATTATAATAAGTTTATTATTGAACGGCAAAATGCTTACAAAGAACAGTTAGTTAAAACCAAGTATCTTGATCATGATTATGAAATAGAAATAGAAATTTTCAATGATGAATTAACAATGTTGAAAAAGTTTTGGGCAGACATGCATGCTGATGATCCATTCATTCTTAGCGGATGGAATTCTGATAATTTTGATGTTCCTTATTTATACAACAGAACTGCAAATTTAATTGGTACCAAATTACAAGCAAACCAGATTGTTAGTAAATTAGGACATGTCGAAGAGTATGGTGGTAGAATTCGCATTCCAGAAATAACTATTGCAGATCTTCTTTATTTGTATAAGCCTAGATCAGAAATGGGTCTCAACTTAGGTTCAACACAACCACAATACAGTCTCGATTTCATATCTGAATATGAATTGAAACTTAAAAAATTAGAATATAAAGAAGCTAATATAACATTAGATAATTTATATCTTAATGATCCTGAAACCTTTCTATTATATAATATTGTTGATGTTATACTTGTTCGAAAACTTAATGAAAAATTACAACATATTGATCTGCAAAATCTAATTCGACGAATAATGAGAACATCATTTAGTGGTAGTCTAATAGGTAGTTCAAATACATTTGATACATTTGTATTTAGTAAACTATCAGAAGATGAAAAATATGTTAGATATGGAATTACAAATGAAATGTCAAAATCAATTGATGCTGAACAATTAAAAGCATTTCCAATTCCACAAAACAAAAAATGGCCCATTAAACCAATTGTTATTTCAACAAAGCAATATCGAAAAATAATAACAAAATATCCAGGAGCAGCTGTTAGAAACTCTTACCCAACGATTATTAATGATGGTTCTATTGTTTTAGATCTTGATGCAAGTGCACTTTATCCAAATTCAATATTACAATCTAATATTTCATTCGATAGTTACAGAGCTAGAATTCTACCAACATGTACATATAAAACAATAATCTTATTAGATAATGTTCTGGCAAAAACAAATTTCCCAGAAGCTTTACCAACATCATTATTTAAAATGTGTGTTGATTATACTCAAAATAAATCAATCACAAGGAAATTACAAACAATAACAGAAATTTATTACATTATGATGCATCACTTTGAGACTCTATTTAAAAGCAATTTGCCGTTAAACAATATTCTAACTCCAAATTCAACACAAGCTGCGATATTGCTTAAAACGTATTTAATTCCATTATTAGATATTATCAATTTAATTCATCCATTGAACAAAGGATATAATCAATTTATTTATGATTACTTGTTTATAGATCAAGATAAATTATCAAATCAATACAAAACATTATATATTATACATGATACAAATTCACCGAAGATAAATGTACTGCAACATTCATTACCTGAAACACTAACATTTATGAAAGAACATAGCACTACTTTAGCAGGTACAATATTTACAAAACATGAAGATCATACCGGATTATTTGCAGATTTCTTAAAACAAACTGGGAATTTGCGGGAAGTTTACCGGAAGAAAATGAAGACAGTTTCAGAAGATTCGGAAGAATATAAGTTTAATAATGCTCGACAAAAATCAGTTAAAATTGTACGTAATACAAGTTATGGTCTTTATGGTATGTCAAGTTTTCGTTATAGTGATAATTGGCTAGCTCAGAGTATTACAAATCAAGCAATGCTAACAACTAAAACGGCACAGTATCTTGCTGAACAACATTTACAATTTAAGTTTGGAGAATAACCATGCATAAATTTGAAGAATTATTTAATAACGACTGGAAAAAATTACAATATAATTTAAGTGATTTGAAATGTATTATACAAAATGATATCTTAATACCTGAGGAAGGTATCGAACAATGGAAACACTTAGTTAATAAATTTAATATTAATTTCATCGAATTGTCTAGAAAAACAATTTTGGCAGTAATTCAAAACAATAAGGAAAAACGAAATGCAAAAATGGGTAAATAGTTTAATTAAAAGTTCCGATGTTCCAAGAACAGTCGTATTCGCGCAACATGCTACAGGTGCAGGAGATAAGATAAATCTTACACCAGCATTACGGGAATATAAAATTGATCATCCAGATCATGAAATTGTACTTGTAACTGATGAATTTTCATCTGATGTTTTTAAAAATAATCCAAATATTGATTACTTGGTACCATTCAGATCACTAACAAATTGGAACAGTCGTGTTAATGAAAAACAAATTGATATGCAATGGTCATTTTATGAACAACATCAATTTGGGCATGTGTGTTTATCATATATGTATCATTTAATTGGTGAAACTAACAGAAATTATCAAATGGAAATGTTCTGTAATGATTATGACAAAAAAGTTATTGATAATATTTGTGATCAATTACCAAAAAGTAAACCATTTGTTGCAATTTCACCAGCATATACGATGTATAATAGAATGTTACCAAGAAACAGTTGGCAAAGATTAGTTAATGAACTTGTTAAAAAATACACAGTACTATCATTTGGGAACAGATCTGCCGATTTTGATTTAGAAAATGTTGTTGATTTAAGAAGTCTAGTTAAAATAAATCAAATACCAGAAGTTCTTAATTTGTGCGATATGATTTTTACAATCTGTAGCGGTTTTCTACACATTGCTGGTTGCAGTAATGCAAAAATTATAATGTTGAGTATTGGTGAATTTCCATCAGAATTACATATTCCATATCGTCACAATAAATTGGGATACAATTCAGAAATTATTGAACATGATTGTAATCTAAAAGAAGAATGTTATCAAGGACACATTACTGAATCATTGTTTCAAAAACAGTGTTTTGATAATTATAAATTATACAGAGATCAATATCCTGGAGAATTGATTCAGAAATACACAGCATGGCATTATTGTGCTAAAAAGAATAACAAATATACATGTTCAAAAACAATATCTAATAAAATTATCAAACTTGCAAAGGAGGGCTATTTCTTTGGCAATTAGATCGTTAGAATATAAAATAGAACCCCTACCAGATATTGCTATTTGCAGTAAATGTAATTGGCGAGGTCCAGTATCGGAATGTATAACAGTTCAAGATGGGGATTGGGAAACAGGACACTTTGATGCACATGACTGTCCAAAATGTAAAGACGGTGGTTGTATTGATAATTATACCATGTCTATTAAACGTGCAATTAAATGGAATTATTGGAATATTAAACGGAGGAGTATTGCAGTATGAAAATCTTTTTTGACACTGAATTTACAGGACTACATCAAAACACAACTTTGATCAGTATTGGTTTAATAACAGAAGCAAATCAAACATTTTATGCTGAATTTACTGATTATAATAATTCTCAAGTTGATAATTGGATAAAAGATAATGTTATATCAAATTTAAAATTTAACAAACGGCAGCCACACAGTACAGTAGATCAAATTGAAATTAAAGGAAACGCGGCAATTGTAAAATCAGAACTAACCACATGGTTAAATGGATTTAGATTTGTTGAACTATGGTCAGATTGTTTGGCATATGATTGGGTATTGTTTAATCAACTTTGGGGACATGCATTTAATATTCCAAAGAATGTTTCTTACATTCCATTTGACATTTGTACATTATTTAAAATCAAGAACGTTGATCCAGATATTGATCGAGAAAAATTTGTCGGGGTAATTGAAAATGAAAAACATAATGCTTTATGGGATGCAAAAATAATTAAAGCGTGTTATAATAAATTAATTGAACAGGAGAAAAAAAACAAATGGACGTCAACGATGCTTTAAATGCAGTTAAGAAATATGCACCAATGATTGGGTCATTAATTCCCGGTCCAGGAACAGTAGTTGGTGCTGGTGTTAGCGGTGTTATATCAATGGTCCAGTCAATTTTCGGAATGGAATCCGAAGATGATGTAACTGTTCAGAATATTGCAACTGCAATACAACAGAATCCTGAACTAGGACTTAAACTCAAACAACTAGAAATGGAACATAAAGTACAATTACAGAACATTCTTTTAGAGCGCGATCGATTGGAATTACAAAATACAGACAGTGCTCGAACAATGCAAGTTGCTGCTCTTGAACAAAGAGATAGATTTTCAAAACGATTCGTTTACATATACGCTGGATTCACAACATTGTCTTCATTTATATATATCGCATGTGTAACATTTATGACAATACCAAAAGACAATATAAGAGTTGTTGATACTATTATTGGATTTCTTTTAGGTACATTAATCAGTACCATTGTGAATTTCTTCTTCGGTTCGTCTAGTTCAAGTCAAGCAAAAGACTCACCATTCAAACATCTTGCTGAAAAAGTTTTTAATGACAAAAAATAAAACACTTAATTTTTAAAAACTACATATAGATATTAATATACATGACTCTACTTTATGTTTTATTTGCCGTTACAAATATTATTGATTTAATACAAACGTGTAAGATTATCAAAGAGTATAGTATAAAAGGAGAAAGTAATATAATTATCAAATTTATTTACAAATTGTTCGGTTTTACTGGAATATTAATATTCAAGTTGTTGGTAGTTATTGGTATTATTACATTAATTGATAATTTAATAATATTAGTAATATTAAATTTGTTATATTTGCACATCGTTTATCATAATTATAAATGTTTAAAGGAGGAGATCAATGGATAACCCGTTTAATGAATTGGCAGGTTCAGTACAACAGCCGGAAACAGCTCCAGCTCAAACAACAATTTTTGACAACCCACCACCGGCAGAAGCAGCTCCAACACAAGTACCACCGACAGAAGCAGTACCAGCACCATTTACACCACCGACAGAAGCAGTACCAGCACCATTTACACCACCGGCAGATCCAGCACAAGCAGCTCCAGCACCATTTACACCACCGGCAGCTCCAGCACAAGCAGCTCAAGCACCATTTACACCACCGGCAGCTCCAGCACAAGCAGCTCAAGCACCATTTACACCACCGGCAGCTTCAGCACCTCAGCAACCAGTACAGCAACCAGTACAGCAAACGCAAGGAGGAGTAAATATGCAAAATCAGCAAGGTGGTCAGCCACAATTCGGACAAAATACACCAACTTTTGGTGGAGGACAGCAACCGTTTGGTGGAGGACAACAGCAACAATTTGGTGGAGGACAACAGCAACATCAAACACCTAAATATTATATTATCGATATGTTATGGTTGATTAATCAAAAAATTATCAAAAAAGAACAACTCCAACAGAACGACCGACACTTACTTAGTGTTGGAATAAACGCGTCATTTGGTAACATGAGGATGACATTTTACGATACTGAAAATAATGTTTTTACACCATCCAGTATCATTATTGCAAATGCAACACGAAAAACGGTTGCGAATGCATACCCAGAAGCATGCAGTGAAATATTATTTAATAAAGAAACGGGAAAAGCTGTGTTTCTATTTGAACGTGTTATTCGAGCAGATAACCGTTGGACACCCAATCAGACAAGCATCACCTGGGTGCCTAATAAAATTATAATCCAGTCGATGGATAGTCAAAACAATCAATCATTGTTTGAAATTGTCGATTGGCAAATAATCGCCTTTGAAAAGGTATTAACATTCATGACCACAGGTGGTAGTTGGATGGCAAATTTACAAGGTACAATTAACAGATAACTTTTAATATTAAACTAACAGGGGTAGTATATTTACTACTCCTGTTACATTAAGGAGATCTCAATATGTCAGATTTAGTAGTCGCAAAATTAGTTTGTAATAATTTGGTCATTGGAAAATTAACAGAAAAAAACATTGAAGGTGTATATGCGTTAAATCCAACACCTCAGAAATTGCCGAATGGACAACAAGTACTAGAACTATCGTTTATTCCATTTATGTTTCCAATCTCAACAGATGCAGTAACAATATCACTAGATAAAGTAATATTACATGTACCAGCTCCGAAAGACTTAGCAATGAAATATATTGAAATGACAAGCAATATCGTTATTCCTGATAAACAAACAACACAAAATATTTTAAATCATAAATTGAATTAATATTTTTTGGGAGTGTATAATGGCAATTGTTAAAAATCCAAGAGTTGGCGAATCGTTCAAATATCCAAATTTAAAATGTTCTATATGCCATGGGTTAAATTCATATTTACTACAACTTGAACCATATCAGTTATGCAAAAGTTGTTTAACTGATTTTATTAAAGAAATTGATACTGAAATTTTAAAAGATATTAAAAAATCTGATTGATTAAAAAATTTGAATGGAGAAATCAGAATTGCCAAAACTAGATGGTTTTGAAGAGATAACACTATGTATTTGCCCAAGGTGTCTTAAAAAACACAAAACAAAATTACATTGGATAGGAAACGGTATTCCAAGAATTTATTGTAACCGCTGCAATACGCAATCAAAACAAATTGAAGAAATGGGAATTAATTGTGGAAACCAAACTTCAAATCATAGAACAACACATGATACACAGTATTAAAATTGTGGAGATAATATGTCACTAATACAAACTTTCGAAAAGTACGGTATTATTAAACATGGTCATTTTAAATTAACATCAGGAAGACATTCAGATACTTATATTAATAAAAACAAGATAACAACTGATGCAGAACTGTTCAAAAGTATCATGCTTAAACTGATGTGTCGGACATTAAAATTTGATTGTGATGTTATTACTGGTCCAGCAATAGCAGGTGCAACATTAGCATCGGCGTTGGCGATAATGAAAAATAAAGCATTTGTATTTCCAGAAAAAAACACAAGTACAAACACAGGAAATTTCACAATGCAGTTTCGCCGTGGATATGATAAATTCATAAGAGATAAACAAATATTACTTATTGAAGATATTATAACAACCGGTGGAAGTGTACAGAAAACAATCGATTCTATTATAATAAATGGTGGAAAATTAGTTGGAGTTCTTGCAATTTGGAACAGATCTGGATGGAAACCTTCAAATTATCCAATAGAATCATTAATTAATCAACCAGTTGGTAGTTGGGAACCTAAAAACTGTCCATTGTGTAAAGATGGTATA
>Ga0075113_1000295_pt1 | contig 15740 bp, 17 predicted proteins | sample AntAceMetag02UKA_FD_69788 | JGI IMG/M metagenome (GOLD analysis project Ga0075113, IMG submission 69788) | Saline lake microbial communities from Ace Lake, Antarctica - Antarctic Ace Lake Metagenome 02UKA | ecosystem: Environmental > Aquatic > Non-marine Saline and Alkaline > Saline | place...
ACTTTTAGAATTGATTTTCCAAATAGTTCAATAGATATGGAAGATAAAGGAATGAATGTAGTTGAAGTAATTGAAGAAGCTATTAAAAAAGTTGTAATTCAAGAATTAAAGGATAAAAATTTAACAATATACTTATTAATTAGTAATATGATGATGGTAGAAACAGATGGCAATCCTCAAGTAGTTGTTTTATCAAAAATTAAGATAAACGAATAATGGAATTAAGTGACATAACTAATCAATTTATTGGTAATATTAAAGTCACAGATTTATTAAAAGATTCATTACAAAAAGAATTAGATAATGTTGTTGCTTTAATATCACCTCATGCTGGATATTATTTTTCAGGAAAAGTTGCAGCATCTGGTTTTAATCAAATTAATACATATGATAATGTGTTCATTATTGCAACAAGTCATAAAATCACATTTAATGGGATAGCTATATTAGATGACACCGAATATGATGGTTTATCATTAAATACCGATTTAATAACTGAATTAGAACAAAATGATTTATTTTTTAAAAATATAGATTTATTCAAAGATGATCACAATTTAGAAATACAATTACCTTTTTTAAAAGAAAAATTACCAACAACACCAATTATTCCATTAATGGTAGGAGAAACCAATGTAGATAATTTGATAAAAATATCTGAAACATTAAAACCTTATTTTAATGGTAAAAATTTATTTGTTATAAGTTCAGATTTTTCTCATTATCCATCATATGATGATGCAATAAAAATTGATTTTCAATCTGTAGAATCCATTTTAAGTTTAAATTTAGATAAATTAAAAAATTATATAACTGATGATATTAAAATTAATAAGTTAGTAACGAAAATGTGTGGTTGGTCTTCAATAATTATATTAATTAATATATTATCACAAATAAAAGAAATTGATAGTAAAGTATTAATGTATAAAAATTCTGGTCATGTTACAGGTGATAAAAGTGGAGTGGTTGGTTATTTTTCTATTGCTTTCACTAAAGAAAAAGAATTTGAATTATCTTATTCAGATAAAACAGAATTAATAAATATATCAAGAAATACTTTAGATACTTATATTAAAGATAATATGATACCAGATGCAAATTATGATGAAATATCAGATAATTTGAAAACGAATTTAGGAAGTTTTGTTACACTTAAAAAAGATGGAAATTTGAGAGGATGTATTGGTATATTTGGACCTAATTATTCTTTATGTGATGTTGTTAAAAATATGACAATTTCATCATCATCACATGATAATAGATTTCCAAAAGTAGTTGAAAATGAATTAAATAGTATAGAAATCGAAATATCGGTTTTAACACCGTTTAAGAAAATAGAATCTATTGATGAAATAGAATTAGGCAAACATGGAATTTATATACAAAAGGATGGTAAAAGTGGAACTTTTTTACCACAAGTTGCAACCGAAACTGGATGGAATAAAGAAGAATTTTTAGGACATTGTTCAGAATCAAAAGCAAATTTAGGATGGGATGGTTGGAAAGATGCAGATATATTTACATATGAAGCAATTGTTTTTAATGAAAATGAATTATTAAAAGAAGCATCTTATTATGAAAAATTAGATAGTAATAAAGTAAAATGTAATTTATGCCCACATTATTGTAAAATATCAGATGGGAAAATTGGTAATTGTATGGCAAGAAAAAATATAGATGGTAAATTATATTCTATGGGATATAACAACCCAGGTATAATAGGTGCAATTGATCCAATTGAAAAAAAACCTTTAAGACATTTTCAACCAGGAAAGATGATATATTCATTAAGTTGTAATGGGTGTAATTTTCATTGTGATAATTGTCAAAATGATGGTGTATCACAAATTAAAAAGGAAAAACATCAAAATATTAAACCAATTGATATTATAAATGATTGCACAAATCGTGGATTAGATATGATTGCTTTTACATATACTGAACCAACTATTTATTATGAATATATGTTGGATATTGCAAAATTGGCAAAAGAAAATGGAATAAAAACAGTTATGGTATCTAATGGATATATAAATCCAGAACCATTAAAAGAACTTATTCCTTATATAGATGCTGCGAATATAGATTTAAAATCTTTTGATCCGATTATACATAAAAAAGTCACTAAGGGGGAACTGGAACCTGTTTTAAATACTATTAAAACACTTTTTGATAGTGGGGTTCATATAGAAATAACTAACCTTATAATTGAAGATTTAACGGATAATGTAGATACTATAGATAGTATGTATCAATGGATAGTTGATAATGGAATGAAAAATATACCTATACATTTAATTCGTTTCTTTCCAACATTTAAAATGTCAGATAGAAAAGGAACATCTATAGAAATCGTGGATAAAATAAAAAGAATTGCTTTAAGTAAAGGAATTGAAAATATTTATGGGTAAAATAATTGATTAAATGCAATTATACTTGGATTTATAATCAAATTTTATATATTCTTTTATTTTACTTTCTTCTTTTTTCAATACTTCAAAATCATTCTGTTTTAATACAATTAAAGGTTTTTCAACTGCTTCCCATTTTGATATATCTCTTTTTCTTTCATAACCTTTAACTTCAATATATTTATCATATTCAATTAAATAAAAATCTGGAAAATACAAATGCCATTTTTCTTCCCAAAAATAAGGAATAGGTTTTATATCATTTGTCCACTTTATATTATATTTATCCAATAAAGTAGCAATTCTTACTTCCCAAGTACCTTTAAGTTTAACACCATTATATTCATATATTTTTGCTCTACCAGATACATTATTGGTAGAATAACTTTCAGGGTTTTGTTTTACTACTTTTTTCATCAAATCTGAATGTTTCTTTCTATTTTCTTCCGTCCAATATCCTTTATTAAAAGACTTTGATGATTGTCTCAGTTTTTCAATAGATTCTGTCTTCCAAACTCGTTGTGAATTAGTATTCACTTCTTTCATAACTTTAGATAATTTCTTTTTTGTTTCTTCTGAATGTTTAGTTCTAATCTTATCTGGATTTCTATTACACCTTATTTGATGTTGAACCAGAGAATTATTATTCAAACATTTTTTTTTACAAAATTTACAATTCATTTTTAATCTTTATTTTCATATACTATATATAAAAATTAAAAACTCACTTTTTTCTAAAATTAGAACCTATCAAGGTACTTATTTATTTAATTATTAATATGTTTAAGGACGATTTAGTAGCGGAGACGGGATTTGAACCACGTGACCTTGAGATTATGAGTCTCACGAGCTGACCTGACTGCTCTACTCCGCAATATGTTTTATTTGTGACATTTCCAGGAAAGGGCCATATTTAGTAAGGGATTTAGTTGTTACGGGAATCGATACCCGTGTTTCCTCCAAACCACTACTTTCATAGTGGATTCAAGAGGTGTCCTCTATTTAGACGAAACAATTAAATCTCCTGTGTAGTCCCAGGAGGATTCGAACCTCCATTACCAAGAAAACCTTGGCGTCCTTATCCTTCAAAGAAGGATTTCCTTTTTAGACGATAGGACCAATTACCGAAGTAATTTTGTAGCCTTTGCGGGACTCGAACCTCGCATTACCAGGATTACCTGGTGTCCTTACATTTCGTCAAAAATGTTCCGTTAGACGAAAAGGCCGTTTTTATTTTCAATATTTTTATGAACTAATTATAATACAAAGATACAACTTTTTTTTAAACTACCAAATTTTTCTTTGTTTTATTTTTTGTTGTCACCCGTACGGGACTCGAACCCGTGATTTCCAGGATGAAAACCTGGCGTCCTAGACCGACTAGACGAACGGGCGGTGACGTTTTATTTTAGTAAGGGATTTGATTGTTACGGAATTCGATATCCGTGTTTCTTAAAAGTGTCCTCAAATATTGGACGAAACAATTAAATCTCCTGTGTAGTCCCAAAAGGATTCGAACCTCTATTACCAAGAAAACCTTGGCGTCCTAATCCCTATAAAGGGACTTCCTATTTAGACTATAGGACCGTTTTATTTTCAATATTTTTATGAACTAATTACAATACAAAGATACAACTTTTTTTTAAATTACCAAGTATTTTTATATTTTTCTTTTTAAATTTCCAGCTTCATTTAGAATTAGAATTTTTCCATTTTTAAGATATACCTCTACCCAATCTTTTCCCATATCACTCCAGTATGCTCTTACAGCATCTCCACCTCTGTAATAAGGGGTTCTAGGATTGCCAGCTTCATTTACAGCTATTACATCTCCTTCTTTTACTTTTAAAAACAATTTATCTTTCATATTTATAAGTTTAGAATTTATTTTTAAATTTTATTTGATAAAGGTTGAGATTACACCTTATATACTAACACTTTTGTTACATTATCCCCATTGTTCCCACAGTAGGGTTCTTAACGTATCCACTATCCTCGATAGTTTGTTAGCGACGCTGCCATTTTATAGTTGGTGACTCAACTTTTACCATCAATCGTAATCAGCTTTCCAATTTCCTCCTACCTTGCGAGTAGTTCATGGTGGCTAAACCATTAAGTGCATCTTTCAACTAAACTCTTCTGCCTTGGGAGCTTCTGAGCTCTTGGTTTACCGTAGTACCAAGAATTAAGCGACTTTCAAATCGATGTTGAGTGGGACTTTCCGTTTTTAATAACAAGTGCAGTTTTGACACTACGACCTTTTCTTTAAGCGAGAAATGCTCTACTCTGAGCTAAATTGTTATGTCCACCGACAAGTGCCCACTCTACTGATACATACCCTTTTGAGGTACACAATACAACACTTATCATACGTTTCGGGCTACCAACCCTACTGTGCGGTTCTTCAAGATTCCTGATTACCCGTTTGATCGGGCAAACATTCATCTTTGGAACTATTAAATAGCCATCGCGTTGGTCTGCTTTGACAGTTTAACTACTCCTTATTCAATCGGATGTATCGGTCAGTTGACAAACGGCATCGGGTGTCACCCCTTATTAGAAAAGCTCCTTACCCTCCGTAGAGGGGGCTTACTTTTCATATTCTTCCCAAAGAACCGTAACTGATCTTCCATCTTAGTTCCACCGAAGTGAAACCCGCCACTGGGATGCGTTAGAATGAAGTTTGTTTAGATGGGCTATTCTAACAAGTTAGAATAGTAGGGGATTGTAAACATTTACCCCTCTTTTACGACTTACATCGTATTATCCTTTATCCAAACCCCGAAGGGTTTAAAATACTTTCCAAACAAAGTCTTTATATTTTCAATATTTCTATGAACTGTTATTTTTCGGGGGAGACATCCTCCCATTTTGGTAATCCGTATTTCAGATTTTTAATAACCCGTCTCCCTTTTGGTATTTTTAATCAAATTTTCTTTTACAAAGATACTGCAAATTTTTGAATTACCAAATCTTTTTTAATTTATTTTTAATTAAGATGAAACACCGTTGGATGACTTACTCAATCCACTACGTTTCTTTAAATGTGTCACTACTTCCATCTTATTGTAGTCCCAGAAGGGGTCGAACCTCCATTACCAAGAAAACCTTGGCGTCCTTATCTTAACGAATATAATGGGAGTCGAACCCATTTATTTATTCTTATATATTCTACTGGATGATACAGGATTCGAACCTGTATGATTTTTAGGGAATCACCCCGATTGTGTTACCATTCCACCAATCACCCAAAAAACAAGATTTCCATTTAGACTATAGGACCGTTTTATTTTTAAAATAACCATTAAACCACTGGTACGCTAGCGATACTAAGAATTTCTAAATCTGTTAAGACATTTAAACAAAAAACTTCATATGGGGATTAACCCGCCAAACCCGAACTTAATCTTAATGGTATTATTTTTTTTTTCAAAGAACGTTACAAATTTTGTTCTACAAAGATACTACAATTTTTTGAATTACCAAATTTATCTTAAGAATTTTTCAATTCTTTTATAATTCCAGATATTGTACTTTTTGAACAATTGAAATGTTTAACAATATCCTTTTGTTTCAATTTTTCTGTGAAGTACATTTTTTTAACTATATTCCTATCAATTTTTTTAGTCATTTTTCTTAAATTTTTAGATTTTTTTATTATATCTTTTTTATTCTTATCAAAAAAATCTAAATCACTATGTAATTCATTATGACAATTTTGACACAATACATCACACTTATTAAGTTCATCATTAATATTTTTTTTTAGTTTACTAATACTAGAAGTTCTACACATGGATAATTTAATGATTTTATCATCCCCATTTATATGATGAAATGTTAATGCATCATTACATTTATTATACCCACACAATTTACATTCATTAGTGTCTTTATAATCTAAGTATATGGATTTGCTTTTTTTATATATTGTATCAATATTAGTTGAATGTAATTCTGTATGGCAATTTTTACACAATAATTTACATTTACTTACTTCTTTTTTTAAAATATCCCATCTATAAAATTTTAATCTACATATTGTATCTTCTTTGTTATCATTTACATGATGAAAAACAAGTCTGAAAAATCTATTTTCACCACATTTTTCACATTTACCACCTAACATTTCTATGGATTTATATTTTTTGGCATATCTTAATATTTTTTCCGATTTTATCATAAAAGTTCATTTCCTTTTATTGTATATAGTAATATACAGAAATGAACTTTTGTAGAGTCCCAGATAGGAGTCGAACCTACAAGCCTCATAAGATGATGGCGGTGAATTCTTAATGAAAACTGTGTTTACCGTTTCACCACTGGGACATTTATTTTACTTCTTATCTTTCTTTTTGGATTTTGTTTCTTTAACTTTCTTTGGTTTTTCAAATGTTAATTTCCACTCTTTCCAATCCTTTTTAGGTGCAAAAAACCATCTGTCTCTATCAACCATAGTATCTACAATAGACATTTCTTTTTGAGTTGTGTAAGGCATTCTTACATATTCATTATCTTTTCTTAATGTTTTCATATTTTTAAATTTGTTTAATCAAATATAATACAAATATGTTAAGAAAAAAAATAAATATAGTTTTACATCCAATCATCATCGGAATCATCTTCTTCATCTAAAACACCCATTCGATAATATGGGACCTTTATTTTACTTCCATTATCATTAATAATAGACACTTTTTTTCTTCTACCATCAATTTCAATTACTTCATATTCTCCTTGTAATGTTAATCCAATAACTAATTCATCTCCAAATTGTCTGAATTTGTTTTTATAATCATAAGTTCTGGCAAATCTATTTTCAATACAAACTACTTTATCGTTAATTTTAAAATTTTGACTGTTTAATGGTAAATACATAATATTTTATATAATTTTTTATTATATATAATTTTTTGATAGTCAAAAACTAACTATTCTTTCAAATAATCCATCCTCTAATGAAACAACTCTTAATTTATACCAATCCTTACCATTTCCCATACTAAGAACCTTTTCACATTCTTCTTTATCAGCAGGACAATAATGTAAAAAATTATTTTTTAATTTTTCTTCAAGTTCTAATAATTTTAATATGTCACCATCTAATAATTTTAATAAAAATATAGTTTGACCTTTACCCCTATTAGTCACATCTGTTAGTTTATCTAATTTATCCTTTTCCATAATTTTAAGTTTTTAAAAATCTTTCTGTTATTAATAAGTCGGTTTTATCCCAACCCCCTAATTTATCTAATAATATTTTAGCATCAGTCTTACCACTTTCTAAAAAATCATCTACAATTTTTAAATGTCTTGCGGTTGCTCTGGTAATTCCTAATTTTAATAATAATTCTGTTGAACTTTTCATTTTGTTTCCTTTCGTTTTAGTTTTAATGTTAGTAGCGGGAGAGGGACTCGAACCCCCGATAGCTTTGAACACTATTCTGGCTTATGAGACCAGTGAGATGACCAACTTCTCTACCCCGCAATATGTCGGATAAGTAGGATTCGAACCTATCTCATGGATGTATATCGCCCACGTTCCATAACATTTTAAATTTTTATTAATCAATATAAGTCCGATATACTACGAATATTGTAAAAATTTAGTTAATTATCCGAATGTTTCTATAAATGTGGACCCTGTAGGGATCGAACCTACGAAACCTTCACATTATGAGTGTGCTGCTCTACCAACTGAGCTAAGGGTCCTGGTATAGAGGTATCAGTATCTTTCCTCTATCTTTACAGTTTTATCACCTTTGATACTAAGTTATGATAAAACAGTGGTGGTGAGAGAAGAAGGATTCGAACCTCCTAAGTCGTAAGACAACGGGGTTACAACCCGTTACAATTCGCCGTCATTGCAGTACTCCCAAATAATTTGTGGAAACGATGGGATTCGAACCCACATAATTCAGAAACCAATTACTGTTTTTATTATTTTTCATTAATCAATACTACCGTAAAAAAATTAATTACTCTCATAATAAACATTTCATTGGAAATTAATATCTTGGAAAAGCCTGCTTCCCTTGCTAGTTGTTTTATCACCACTTCCCTTTGAAGTCGCTATAGGTGCAATCCGTAAACCATTCGATATTAAACTAATTACTCTTAACCGACCTGTTACAGTCTCATGACCTTTTCATGCTTTAAGGTTGATCGTCCCAGTGTTCATCCGTTCCCGTTTGCGATTGAGGTAGGATTCGAACCTACGGTGGAGTATACTCACCAGATTAACAGTCTGGACCGTTCGACCAACTACGGCAACTCAATCAAATTTAATTTATTAACTATGAGGATTAGGTGGGACTCGAACCCACATTTGCAACTCCAATTACGATTAATAGTTTCGAAGACTAACTCGGTTACTAATCCATTTTAAATTTATTTGTCGGGGTGGATGGAGTCGAACCATCGTGCAACCAATTACTCTTTCGACTGCTTATCAGGCAGAGGAGATACACCCCGAATTGTTGGAATGGACGGACTCGAACCGCCGCCATCTTGTGTATCGGACAAGAACTCTAACCAACTGAGTTACATTCCAATGTGTAGCTGAGGTCGGACTCGAACCGACACGGACGCAATGTCCAATGGATTTTCTTACTATCTACAACTTTCGTTGCCACTTTTCTAGTGTTTGTAGTCTGGACTTTACCTTTACCCTATCTTCACTTAGGTACATCCCGTCAAGTCTCTACACCTTCCTTTTTCAAGGATTGGCTCGGGATTGCCATTTTACAGGTTTCCCCGAATTTGAGATGTTCTACATTTAAGATTTCTCTTAAAGCACTCAATTTATTTTGTTTAAGTCCATAGTGTCTACCAATTCCACCACTCAGCCATTATAACTTTTCAACCATTTTCTTATAGTGTTGTCACTAACATCATATTTTTTTCCAGTATTTGTATAATTCAGTTCTTTTATATCTTTTAATAATTGTTCATATGTAGGTCTTTCGACTTTTCTTTGTTTTAAATTATAACACTTTTTACAATAATTAGATGATTCTTTTATTTTTTTACCACAGATACAAAAGTTTTCTTTTTTTGTTTTTTGTTTTTTTTGTAGTATTTTTTCAATTGTTGAATCTTTATATTTTATATACATTTTTTTTCTATAATCGTTACATTTACTGTTTTTTGTTTTGTTACAATATGTTTCAGTCTGTGAATGACAATTAGGACACAATAATCTTAAATTTTCTATTCTATTGTCCATATTATTACCATTTTTATGGTCTAGATGTAGTGTTAAAGGTTTATTTATCCATTCCGTTATATTACATATATTACATTTGTATTCTAAAATATTTTCTTTTAATAATCTCTTTTTTAAGTTATTAGTATTTATATAGTTTGAATTTTCAATTAGAATTTCAGATAATGGTGCAGATTTTTTGATTTTTCTATATCTTGTTCCAACATTCCAGCCTTGACCAGTTCTACACAATTTTTTTCAATTATCTTTTCAATTTTATTTTCCAATTCCCATCTATCCATAATTAACTCCTTTCTTTTTTAATTAACAATTTTTGCAGTAATGATAGGATTCGAACCTACAACCTTCTGAGTGCACCCCAGATGTGCTTTCCATTTGACACCTCATTACTAAGATTGAATCTTTTATGTACACTTATTACGATTTAATCTAATATCACCTTCCAATGACATTGAGGGAATAATAGGAATCGAACCTATAGTTTTTTTGTTTTTGCAGTAAATATTTTTTATTAATTCAAAATACTTTTGTTTTGCTCCCAAGAGCTTATTCCCGTATTGTAGCGTGAGTGGGTGTCGATCCCACTTAAAAACAGATATGAGCCGTCTTCGGTTGCTGAACCCCACGCCATATTGTATTCTTAAAACTTGATTTCTAAGTTTAATTTTGTGGGGAGTTGATGACTCGAACACCAATCTATGGCAGGTATGATGACGCAACCATGTGCTACCGTTTAACACTACTTCCCAATTGTGTCCCGAGTGGGACTCGAACCCACAGAATTTACCGTTTGAAGATAACACGTATACCAATTCCATCACCGAGACAATTGTGACTTATTATTTTAATTTATTAACTTTTGATTTTTTATCTTTTGGAATAAAATTTAATTTATACCTTTTTATTCTATCTCTTAAATTTTTATTTGGACTATCAATACTCAAGTTAAGTTTCTTTTTTATTTCTACATAACTTGAACTTGTTTCAACTGCTTCAATAAAATCATCTAATGAATAATAAACAATATCATTTGGATTTTTATTACAATAACTATCAGTTTGGGAATGACAATTAGGACATAACATTCTTAAATTACTTAACTTGTGATTTTGAGGGTTTCCATCAATATGATCTAAATGACATACCAATGATTTATTTTGCCAATCAGTCAATTCACAAATAACACATTTATTTTTGAATATACCTTCTTTTAATAATCTTCTTTTTAAATGTTTTCTACTATAAAATGGATAATTACCATTAAGAATATCTGTTAAGGGTATTCTTATTTTTTCATCTTCGTAAAATTCCCTTTTAATGCCTTTTCTACCTTGATTTGGTTTATATAATCCTAATTTTGTTGATTGTCTTTTAAAAGTAGAAAACGGGATATTTAACTCTATTGATGCCTGTCTCATACTTGTAGTGTTGTCAATTGCTTCTTTTATTTTATCATATTCCATAATGTTTTTTCCTTTATATATAAAATATGGAAAACGTGTTTTTACCAAAAACCAACCACATATACCAATTTTCAATTTTGTTGGAATGAAGGGACTCGAACCCTCGACCGCGAAGATATAAGCTTCGAACTCTGACCGACTGAGTTACATTCCAATGTGGGGAGACTGGCTCCCCGTTTCAGATTACTTTTAGGTGGGATTTGAACCCACATTTTCAAGTTTGGAAGACTTGTGCATGAACCATTCTGCTACAGTTTAGTTTGCTGTAAGTAATCTTTAACGTCCTAATACCGTATTTTTTCATACGTTTTAATTCATTTTCTTATAGTGTTGTCACTAACACCATATACTTTTCCTGTTTTTGTATAATTTGTTTCTTCTATGTCTTTTAATAATTGTTCGTAAGTGGGTCTTTCTACTTTTCGTTGATTTTTTTTAGCCCCCCCGAACGGTTACGATCCGTCTATTTTAATAGAGTGACAGTCTATTTCCTCTCCACGAGGCCAACAAGGGGTTATTATGATAATGATGTAGAATTACAACTATCAATCAATTTTTGTTTTTGCACCCCCGAACGGTGACGATCCGTTTATTCTCTTAGAGTGACAGTCTAAGTCCTCTCCTCGAGGCCAACAGGGGTATAATAATTCACAAGTGGGAAGGGAGAGATTCGAACTCCCAAGTCACAGATTTACAGTCTGCTGAGCAACCGTTGCTCAACCCTCCCATTTTGGTACTGTCGGTTGTCAGTTATTCCCTACCTGTGACAACTCCACGATTGGTAGGACAGATGTTATCAGAACAGTACCGTTGATAACCCACGAGCGATTGGAGTCGGATTCGAACCGACATCTTTCAGATTAACAGTCTGAAGTTTTAACATTAGTACTACCCAATCGAATGGTGTGAAATCCTTTCGGATTCCACACATTTATATTAATACCCCGTTACGGGTAATTTTTTCAATTCATTTTTCAAATAAAACTTCCTTCGTTTTTATTTTATCCAAGATGTCAAAGAACTACTTTTTTTCTGTATCCCTACCCAGATTCGAACTGGGAAACTCAGCGTTTAAGACTGATACGGTTGCCAATTACGTCATAGAGACATTTGTAAGAATTGTATTAAAACAAAAAACCCAATCCTTATTAAGAATTGGGTTTTAAAATTTGTAGATTTATATCATCAACACATTCGTATTCCAATTCCTTTGTTACAATCATCATTAATTAGCATCTCTATAATGCCGCGATAACCGTTGAGGTTTAAATTTTCTAATATGTTTAATAAATTTTTCATTGAACTTTTTTATTATTTGTTTTTTTTATATAGTAATCTATTTAAGTCTGTTTTTTCTATTTTTAATATAACACAAAGATACGAAAGTTTTCTTTATCTCCAAATTTTTATTTAATTTATTTTTTATTATTTATCATAAATTATGTAAGTTCCTGTTACAATACCATTAACAATATGAACATCTAAATAAAAATAGTTTCCACCTTTTTTACTACATTTATCACAGCTCGTGAGACAATCTAAATAATTGAACTTAGTTGTGCCAATATTATCACCTTTACGCCAAGTTCTAAGCATACATTCTGTTTCCTTAGTTTGACATTCCATTTCAGATGTCTTTCCACATTTTGGACATTTAATATCTATACAAATACTATCAAACATTCCCATGTTTTTTATTTTATTTTTAATTTAGGATTCTTCATATTCTCCACTATCACTTTTTGTATAATTATCATTTATCCATTCAATAAATATAATTATCATATCTCTATCTCCATTAACTGTGATTCTATATGATACGTCAAGTATTCCTGGTATTCTTTCAATATTTATATTAATACCAGCATCATCAGCGGCACGATAACAAGATTTTTGAAATCCAGTAAATGCTCTACCTAATGTGACAGTAAACGATTCTCTTGATTCATTTAAAAAATTATTAAATTTTTTCATATTTATTATTTTAATTTTTTTTTATTTCATTATACCATTTTATTAATTCTACAACAGCATTATATACATCATCTATTTTAGAAAATATATGGATATTGAAATTCCATGTTGGTGAAAATCACATATTAAATTTTCATTTCCCATCTTTAATTATTTTACTATGAACACCTTTCAGGAAATCGTACAAATTTACAGTATCATCTTCCCAATAATCATCTTCTTCATCGTATCCATATGGGATTATTGTGTGTTCTTTTAGTGGTTCATATTTTAACAATTCGTGATAACGTGATTTACACATTATATTTTGTCTATAGTGTCCTACTCTTTTATTATCTTTTTCTATTGTGTATTCTATTACATTTGCTGAAGTCATAGTGCAAAGATACGAAAAAATTTAATATATTTAAATATTTATTTATTTCTTCTACCTCTACCTCTACCTCGTCCGTCTTTTGGTCTTTGATCATTTTCTTGTTTTGGTTGTGGTGTTTTAATTCCTCGTTTTCCTCCTGTTTGTGGACCATCTCCATTAGGTCCTGTTTTATCAAAATTTGGCATAATTTAATCTTTTTTTATTTATATATTAATTTTATTTGTTTCATTTTTATAATAATGTAAATTTAACGGGTAAATTAAAAGAAACTCTAACTGGTTTTCCTCTTTGTTTACCAGGTGCCCATTTTGGCATTATTTTCACAATTCTAATTGCTTCTTCATCACAACCACCACCTATTCCGCGTAAAATTATTATATTTGATATATTACCATCTTGTTCAATTACAAAATTCACAAATACATTTCCTTGTATATTAGCTTCTTTTGCAAATGGTGGATATTTAATATTTTTATTAAGAAATTTATAAAGTTCCACTACTCCTCCTGGAAATTCTGGTAATGATTCTACTATTGTAAAAATTTCTAATTCATCTATTTCTTCATCTTCTTCATCAGGTGTATATTCAAACATTTCAGTATTATCATCTGCTTCAACATCGATAATAATTTCATCATCTACTTCGACATCATCTTCAACAATTGTAATTTTAGTTACTTGTTTTGGTGGTGGTGGTGGAGGCGGTTTTACCTTTTGTTCTGTAATAGGCACAATATCTTCTGGAATATCTACAAATTCTCTTCGAATCATTTCATAACCTGATGATTCATAAGATTTGTATTCGAATGCGAATAATACCATTAATAATGCTATAATGATACCGATTTCAAAAAATATAAATTTTTTGCTTTCTAAATTTGCTTTTTTAGTTTTTATCATACTGTATATATAACAATAATTATACCGTGTATAAAAAAAGGAGATATAATCTCCTTTTTTATTTAATAAATTAAATTTTCATTTCGATAACCTGTACCAGTATTTGACCACCAATCGGGGTAAGATGTTCCTTACACATTTTTTCAAGAGAATAAAATAACAATTTTCTTTTTGATGAAGTTAATTTATCTATCATGGTAAATATTTTATTAAGTTTGATAAAGTTGAATTGAATCTAAATATTTAACAATTTCTCCTTTTTCGATTTGTGGGTGATTAATACTTATTAAATATTGTAGTCCATATTCATAAATATCACATTCCTATAATCAAAATGATCTATCATTACAAATTTCTTCTATTATTATTAATTTTTTCAATTTTTTCAATTTTTTATGGTAAGTATTTTTCTATTAATTTTTCATCATATGTTTTAAGATATCTCAAACTACTTGAGCTAATATGGTCAAATTCTCTATCTCCTGGAATATATACTACTTTTAATTCTGGATACATATCTTTCATATATTGAATTTGATTATTTTCATAAACTAAATCAAAACCATCTCTTAATCCTCTAATTAAAGTTATATCTACATTATCTGATGATTGTTTTTCTTTTATAAAATCTGTAAGTAACCCAGTATAGAAACGAACTTCTACATTTAAGTTTTTATCTATAGAATTAGAATTTTCTTTTAATGATTTAACATATTCTACATCGTCATTTTTTTCGGGATTTATTCCAATTGCGATAACAATTTTATCAAAAAGTGATTCAGATTTTTTCATAATATTTTTATGTCCAATATGTAATGGGTTAAAACTACCAGCATATAAACCAATTTTAGGTTTATAATTTTCAATATATTCGATTAATTTAATTATATTATCATAATTTTTTTTACCATATTCATTATTTAACATATTTCTAAGAAATTGTAATCTTCCTTTTTTATATACATTAAAGGGATATTTTTGGAATTCTAAATATATTTGTTTTTCATACTTAAGTAATTCGATAAATGATGAGTCACTTATTGTATACATATCTAAATCACAGAGTAATTTAGATAATTCATTATTTGGTTTATGATCAATAGTATCCATTATTATATCAAATGATTTATTAATATCATTAGATTGAAATTCATCAACGAAATCTGTATTATTATTTAAAAATTCTGCAGATTTTTGTTCATTATCATTTTTACCAATTTCATATATAATATCATGAAATAATGCTGCAACCAATAAGATATCTTTATCGTTATTAGATATGGCTTTTTTATCGAAAAGATCATAAATACCATTTATCATAAAATTTATATGTTCAATTATATGATAGTAACGATGTGATTCGGAATATCTTTTTTCTATTTCTT
>Ga0075113_1000297_pt1 | contig 15686 bp, 17 predicted proteins | sample AntAceMetag02UKA_FD_69788 | JGI IMG/M metagenome (GOLD analysis project Ga0075113, IMG submission 69788) | Saline lake microbial communities from Ace Lake, Antarctica - Antarctic Ace Lake Metagenome 02UKA | ecosystem: Environmental > Aquatic > Non-marine Saline and Alkaline > Saline | place...
ATCCAGATCTCTGAACCGGATGCTAAAAGGATTGTCGATCTGTACCGTTCGACTTACTTTAACGTAAAGAATTACTGGACTGATATGGAACGTACGGTGTTGAATGCCTATCAGAACCCAGGCAAGCCTCAAGATCTGGGCAACGTCCGGTGGATCTATATTAAGGAAAGAGATGCAGTGTTTTGCAAGTTACCTTCCGGCCGGATCCTTACCTACCTTGAACCTAAAATGGTAGAGAATAAATTTGGTGGTATGAGTCTATCCTTTATGACTGAGGTTACTTCGCAGTGGGTACGCCGGGATACTTATGGTGGGCTCCTGGTAGAGAACATTACCCAGGCAGTTGCCCGGGACATCATGGCTTACCGTATGCCGGCTTTAGAAGCCGCCGGATTTCCGATACTTATGCACACTCACGATGAGATCGTGTCTGAGAGAGCCTCTGGTGAGGCCAAATTACAAGAGATGATCACTATTATGTGTAAAGTTCCCATTTGGGCTGTTGGATGTCCTATAGTAGCCGAGGGATTTTTGTGCCAACGATATAAGAAGGAGTAAAAGATGAGCAAACAGGCTGAGATTGATAAGACACATGGAAAGATAAATGCTTTTTGTTTCACTACGAATGGTGGTTGCTACCGCATAAAGCCTGAAGATTTTGAGAGATTAGCAGAGTATTTAGTAACTAACGAGGAATGTCCCATCAGGTCGAAGGATGGGTTTGAGATACATTACACAGATGGATACAATAGCGGTGCAAAATTAGAACCAATCGTTTACGAGGAGGAAAAATGAGATGTCCTGAATGCGGGGCTACGTTGATAGAACACATATTAACAAGTAACCCTCCACAATACGAATACAGTTGTGCCCATGCGTGTGGGTATGAAGAGAGATATTTTAACAGAGCTGACCCATTTGAAAGGAGGAATAATGAGCAGAAAAGACGAGATAGATAAGGTTTTAGCACTTATATCAGACAAGCATGAAGGACGATACACAGAGGGATTGGCGATAGCTGAATATTTAGTAGACAACAACATCAGGTCGAAGGATGGGTTTGAGATAGAAGCATGGGGAGTAGCAACTGGACAATTCACAGATGGGCTTGAGGATTATGATACCCTGAGAACTGTCAAACCCAGAGACTACAAGGAGTAAAAATGACCGTAGCAACTTTTGCTTTTACTTTTAATAGGAAGAAAAGAGTCTGTGTAATTTGTGGTAAGAAGTACAAACCTAATTCACCCGGACAGAAGTATTGTTCAAAATGTAAAGAGGAGAAAAAGGATGTATATTATAGGGATCGATCCCGGAAAAACGGGAGCAGCGGCGTACATAACTGACGGTGAACTAAAGTCCGTGTTCCCTTTCAGAGGGGAGATAAGTAACTGCCGGCTGATCGGCGCGGGTGCTCACTACAATCATCCAACATACTTTATTGAAAGAGTTACCGCGTCCCCTCAAATGGGTGTGGTAAGCGCGTTCACTTTTGGTAAGTGGGCTGAAGCTGTTGAGTGTACCGCAACACTTACCGGGTACCCTGTTCACATGGTCCGGCCCTTACATTGGCAGTCATCGATCGGGGTATACGCGGCTGGAGATAAGAACGTGTTATTTGATCATGCTAAAAAACTTTATCCGGAACAGTATGCAAAGAAAATGTTTAACAAAGCGACCAGTGACGCGGTACTCATAGCATACTATGGGTGGCGTTTTATGGTCAACCAGGAGGGATAATGATTGACCCAATCGTAACTGATCTCGAAGAACTACAGACTGTATGTAAAAAGACATCCTGGGATAAAGTCCAGGAACAAAATTTAGTTGAACGTATAAAAGCATCCCTACTTACTTCCTGGACACCGGGAGTAGGCCTGGCGGCGATACAAATAGGTGTGCCTGTACGTATGGCCTGGTTCAAAGACGGGGAAAAAGAGTACACCTTGATTAACCCTGTTATAACAAAAGCAGCCAAAGCGATTATTAACCCTAAAGAAGGGTGTCTATCTATACCGGACGTATGGACAGCAACAAAAAGGTATATGGATATAACTATAAGACATCAGGGAAAAGAAGAAATGGAAACTTTGGAACTCTCAGGTTTTCCTGCGATCGTAGCACAACACGAAATTGATCACATGGACGGGATCTTAAATCCTCGGCGTAGATACAGCCCGCCTAAAGTAGCGGGGCGTAATGATCCGTGTCCTTGTGGGAGCGGAAAGAAATATAAGAAATGCTGTATAGATAAAATCCAACAACCGGAGGTAAAGAATGAATTGGATAATTGTACTGGCGACAGTGGTAGTATGTGCTCAACTATGGCGGATGGGCGGCCACGGGATGAAATGGGCAAGGGCGTTTGTCCTACCGGCCCTGCTGGCCCTGGTAAAGTTCTACCTGCTGGGATACTGGACGGCACCGCTTAACTGGATAGTGATTGCTTACGCCTTTGCACTATGGGGCATGATGTCCTTGTTCTCTTACGGACTGTCAGCACCACCGCATAAGTTTTGGGTATGGGTATTTAACGACGGGGAAGCCGGGGACGATGTAGCAGTTGAGATGTTTACTCGGGGTACTTGTGGTTTTTTCTGGGCACTCGCCGCGTTGGCGTTTGCGTTCGTTACTGGCAACTGGGCTGGTATGATAGGGTACATACTGTTTATGACGTTTGCCAATGCGTTCATTGGCGGGACTGTTGAAGATGTAGAGGTTTCTGAAAGATTAGTGGGTGCTTGTGTAGCGCTTGCGTTACTTGTATAAAGGAGCAGGGATGAAACTGAGTATTGCGATGATAGTGAAAAATGAAGAGGCACTGCTTGAACGGTGTCTCAAGTCTGTGGTCGATGCAGACGAGATTGTGATAGTGGATACCGGATCCGAGGACAACACCATCGAGATTGCAAAGAAGTACACTGACAAGGTGTTCACTGACTACAAGTGGGAAGCACATTTTGCTAACGCCCGCAACCACGCGATCTCTAAATGTACCGGGGACTGGATCTTTACGATCGATGCTGACGATTGGCTGGAAGAAGGTGGCATAGCCCAGTTACGAAAGATGATGGCGAAGCACCCGGACGAAATGTGTATGGACGTAAAGTATGTAAATACTTCCGGAGACCGTACGCATTCTTCTCCTACTTTTTACAAGAACTGTAAAGAAGTGTTCTGGAGAGGAGCCGCACACAACCACCTATCTATACGTCCAACGATAGCAGCGGGAGTAACTACCCGGTTCGGGTGGAGCCCGGCTCATAAAAACGATCCGGATAGGACCTTCAATATCCTTAAAGCTGAAGTATTGAAGAACCCGGACAAACCCCGAGAACTGTATTACTTGGCCCGTGAGTATCGTTACAGGAGCCGTTGGCAAGAGTGTTTGGAACATTGTGACAGGTACCTTAAAGTAGCTGTGTGGGCGCCTGAGATGGCAGACATGCAACTTATGAAAGCGATCTCGCTCTGGAACCTGCAACGTGGTGAGGAAGCTCGAGACGCGTGTCTTCAGGCTATCAAGATCAACACTAACTTCAAAGAAGCAATACTTCTTATGTCTAATATGACGGGCCCAATCAACAGGGATCGCTGGCTGTTTATGGCCGAGTTGGCAGATAATACTAAACTTCTTTTTGTTCGAGAAAAAGCGGAGAAGCCGGCGTCTTATTATGAGGCCATATACAATAAGGTAGGTGAGAACGAGATTAGGTACAATCATATTTATGAGGAAGTTAGCCGGGTAGTAGGTTCTCGCCAGGCGTTCGACATAGGGTGTGGGCAGGGCAAGTTGAGTTCGTACATAAAAAACTATGATGGAGTAGATATGGCTCAGAACCCTTTTCAAGTAGGGGACATTTACACCCATGATCTCGGAGACTATTCAGTATACGTCTTGCTTGAGGTTCTGGAACATTTGATAAGGGACATCGATGTGTTAAAGAGAATCCCCAAGGGAGCGAATGTTGTTTTTTCTGTTCCTTCATTTGATGACCCCGCTCATGTCCGCATGTTTACTGAAGACATTGTTAGGTGGAGGTACCGTGACCTCATTAAACTTACTGACGTGACACGTTTTGATATGGACAGTAAAACACGTCAGTGGACGATAGGCGCTCCGGCCACCCCCAGTTACATTCTGTTATGTAACGGCCAGAGAGTCTAAATGCAAAACGCCCTGGGTATGTTGCCCAGGGCGTTTTTGTCTCTATCTACCTTCCTCAAGTTTCACCTTGAGTACATTCGTAAAGTACCATTTGCTCATTATGACTTCGCCTTCTTCACCTTCACCCGTAGTTCTTATGTCAGTGTCCCGGATCGGGTATACAGTAAGCGGCGGCTTAAAAGCACTACAGCCGGTTAATGCGACTAACCCAATCGTTAAGACGAGAAGCCTGAGCTTTAGGATCTGTGTTCCTAAAAGCATTGACCATCTCCTTCAACAGTGCCGCTTTCTTTTGAGCTTTAATATCGTCACGCTCTTTCCAAAGACTGACGAGAAGCAGCAGCATCTTGATTATGTTTCCGATTGTAGTAAACATTATTTTTTCGCGACCCCGGCGCGAATAGCCCCTAAGCCTAAGAAGCCAAGTATCGTGTTCGCCATCCCCAAATACTCAACCGGGATTACACCCATAGCAAACAGACCGTTCACAATAACTCCTACAGCTACCACAATGTACGTCTTCTTACCTTTCAAAAAATCCAACATGTCATGCCTCCTCTATTTATCCCCCGTTAACCTTTCCAAAAATGTACGACAACACCAGTAAGCGCAGCGGTAAGAATCAATCCGATAAGATACCACTGCTTGTTCGCTTGGTTACATACACTATCTACCCGGCTCTTCAACCCGGGCTTACCATTACCAAAGATGATCTCATGTACCATATTCTTGAAAAGAATAATATCATCCATCTTGGTATCAATGCTCCCGACTTTAAGTTTTATATCACCTATCTCGGTAAAGATCCTATCCATAACCTCGTCATGCTTCGCGCATTTATCCATGAGTAGTCCCGGTTGGTATAGCTTTTATTACTTCTTTCTCTGCGACTAACGCGTCCTTCTCTGCGACTAACGCGTCCTTCTCTGCAACTAACGCTTCTTTCTCCGTCTGTAAAGGCGCTTTGATCGCTGTCTTTACAGTTTCCGGGATAGCATCTTCTGCTGGCGCACCGTGATCAGTCACACCATCAAACTCAATTGTTGTGTAATTACCACAAGGCAATCCTTCATCGTGCATACATTCATGGTATCGCACCTTACACGGGATAGGAAGTTCACCCTCTTGTTTCTGCAACTTGTCCCGCATTGATTCGATGAGATTAAGCATAGCCTTCATCTCCGGCTCTGTTGCGAAAGCCATATCAATTTCTAACCTGAATACACTCATGTTTTCCTCCCTTTTAGAACACGATTGATTGAAACGCTTTGCCATCCCCTACTAAATATGTTGGTGGTATGAACGGAATGGTATACAGTGCAGTGCCTTTGTCTATGATAGCTATATCCATACCTCCGTTCAAATAGAAAGAGTCATCAATGTCACTGCCTATCTGCACCCCTGAAGTCAGCCCAGTAATGTCAGATGCCATACTCGCACTATTTATCTCTGAACCATTTATAAATGATTTAACTGTTCCAGAGGTTCGTATTACAGTAACATAATACCATTCTCCTATTCTTGCCGCCCAAGTGCTATTTAAAAAATCGTTGGCTACCGCTATAACCAACCCACTAGCCACAGTATAATATAAATCTACACCAGAAGTATAACCTCCGTTATCCATAAGGGCTTGGGTAGCACTTGTACTAAATTTCACCCAGAAAGCCATTGTAAAATTACCAGTACCATAATCCCAATTAGCACTGTCAGGCACGGTAAGATAATCCCCTGTCCCATCAAACTTACCTGCCCCATTACCTCCAACAGTGATCCAATCAAGTTTAGACGTGCCTTTGAATAGCCCATGATGCCCGGTATTGCCGGAGTCTACTACGGTACGATTACGATAGTCTTCAATGAATTTGCAAGGGGTACTGTCTGTATTAGTTAATGAACGCGCCGAGCTACTGCTATCTGTCATAAATCCATTAGTATTGTCTGTATCATCAGGCACACCGTCAAAATGGCATAGTAATAAGGTATTGGCATCGCTAACAAAAGGAGTTGTTGTGGGGGTAAAAGAAGTCCCATCTGGGTATCTACAAGTATCAGACACACGGACTTCTTTCATATTCCCATCAAATACCTTTAAGTCACTTCCAGATAAAAAACCAATGCCCAATCCTGCACTTAAACCTGTAATGTCTTTAGCTGTTATATCAGCCGTAGTAGAAGATGCCACACCATTAAGATAAGTCCTCAAGGTATTACCATCCCTCACCATCGCTACATGATACCATGTATCTACAATTAGTGTTAAATCTGCAAAGTCATAGCCTGTCGCTACAACATATCCATAAATGCGTCCTTCATATATTGAAAGCGCTACTCCAGCCACCAAGCCTGTTGTAATAAGTATACCATTTTGAGGGGTATAAGATGTGACATCCGTTCTCATCCAACATTCATAAGTCCATTCATCTGTCCCAAAATCCCAGTCAGCACTATCTGGAGCAGTGAAATAAGTAAGCACACCATCAAACTGGGCAGTAGAGTTTAATGGGCTATTCAACTGCGCCGGCGCGTCTGCAAGCAAAAGAAGTTTCGTGTTAGCATCCGAAACCGGGTTTGCTGTTGGTACTGTTATAGTATCTGTCTTCCCAACAACCGGTGCTGCACCAAAAACATTAGATGTAGATATACGAACATTTTTCATGTGGCCATCAAAATATAAATCTGAACCAGTATATCTTGATGCTATTCCTAAAACGGCGGCCCAAGTTCCTTCATCGTTATCACTCATATATACTACCTGAACACCATCTACATATATTCCCCATAAAACAGTAGGCCCGGCTGATGTAACTTTAGCCAAAGCTATATGGTGCCAATCTGTGTCCGTTATTTCTCCGCCGGCGGAAGAAGTGCCAGTAACATTACCTTCAGTTTTTAGATAGACACCAGAACCATGGTCGTGCCGTAATTCCCACATATTATCTGATGCTGTGCCTTGCATAATATACACTTCAGTACCCGCATGGTCATCATGTTTAACAAAAAAGTCTATAGTATAATCTTGAGTATTATCCCCCCATATATCCCAATCAGCACTATCAGGTATACTAATCCAGTCACTATCCCCGTCAAAGAAGAAAGCTGTTCGTCTGTTAGTTAATGCTGTCTCTATCTGAGTAGCATCACCTTCAGCAGTTATAGTATGTGCGCTCGGAGAACTATCAATAAAAGTACCCGGGGTACCAATATTATTCATTTTCAAATTGAGAACTTCAGCCATGATATACTCCTTGCGTTTATGGGGAGGATGCTCAACTACGCATCCTCCCCTTTTCCTTATACACTAACTGTTAGAGATAGCGTTACCTTTGTAACGGTAGCCGCACTATCTACATTGAACCGGAGTATGTCCCCGGCAGTTATCGCCTTCGTCCATCCGGTAAGTGTGGTGTCGGTATCCTTCGTGCCAGCAGCAATAGTTGGCTTCGCCGCCGCGGTAATAGTATCCGCTACTGTCGGTGGAAAGTTACCATAGGTGTCTTTCCATATATCAACAACGATGCTTCCGGTTTGATCTGCCAGCATGGTTACTCCAGTAATCGTGCAAGCGTACCCAACCTCAACATCACCCCATATTCCTGTGGTAATGGCATCAATTCCGTTGCCTATGACAATTTCTATATTAGCGTTACCAGGCCCCGTAGGTCCTGTATCACCTACGGTACCCTGGTCCCCGGTGTCGCCCTTCGTGCCTTGAGTTCCCTGATCCCCGGTGTCCCCTTTAGTGCCTTGAGTTCCCTGGTCCCCGGTGTCCCCTTTAGTGCCCTGAGTACCTTGATCACCTTTATTCCCCTGTGCACCTACCGTGCCCTGAGTTCCCTGGTCACCTTTAGTTCCCTGTGCACCTACCGTGCCCTGAGTACCTTGATCACCTTTAGTCCCCTGTGCACCTACCGTGCCCTGAGTTCCCTGGTCACCTTTAGTTCCCTGTGCACCTACCGTGCCCTGAGTACCTTGAACTCCAACGGGAGCAAAAGCTAACCCAACAGTCCCGTCAAGAATGAAAGCTCCGCCGTCATCCAAATAGGTAACCGTCATATCGTGATAAGTCCCTGCGTCTGAGATAGCAGTAATTTCAAAAGTAGCCCATCCTGCGGTCCCATCAGTACGAAACAGACGAAGATAATCCCCGGCCGCCATTTCGTCTAACGTATCCTGGACACTTTCAGCATGTCTGTCAGTATCAGATGCAAACAGATGCGTTACACTGGCAACTGTAGCATTATTTAATTCAACATAACCGGCTGCGGGTGGCGCGGTGACATCAGTGCTAAACTGATACTCTATCGTCCATCCACCAACCGGACCTCTTGCCCCTGTAGCCCCTGTGGATCCTGTAGATCCAGTAGACCCAGCCACTAATGGCGCATAGCCTCCACCTTTATAACCACCCATAATTTCCCCTCCTGTTATGAATTAACAATCGTGTTAACAATCAATCTGTCTAATACGGTAGTAGCCGCATTTACTCCGGTACCTGAAATTTTTACCCGGAGAAAATTAGAAACAACCGGAGCGTAAGATGCAACATGCACTAACTTATCTCCTATATTTTCCATCAAATATCCAGCCCCTTCAGGCACAACCATATTTCCATCCGCAGCGCCTTCAGTAACCGGCGGAGTATTTCCTTGTTCAATTTCCATATCACACTCAACCGTTCCGTCTGAGTCAAACTTAAACTCAAACCCAAAAGATACATCCTTTGGGCAGATAAATGTTTCAGAATAAACTGAAGTGACACTCGCTACCGCAATTTCTGTTACTTCAGCCGCAGCCAAAAGATCAAAATTATCTACTACGCCGTTATGTTTTGCCATGATTTACTCCTCCTGTTAACTTCTCGTTACGTTAATTGTTAAAGTTATCCGTGTCGCTACATCGTTTGAATCTACATTAAAACGGAATATATCATCCGCTGTTATACTTTTAGTCCAGCCAGTAAGAGTGCTGTCCGTACTCTTATTTGCCGCGGTTAATGTAGGTTTAGCCGCCGAGGTAATAGTATCAGCTACCGTTGGCGGAAAGTTAGCATAACTGTCTTTCCATATATCTATAACCGCAGTAGCGGCTTGATCAGCTAACATGGTGACCGAAGTAATATCCCCGGCAAAAGGTACCTGAACATCACCCCATATTCCTGTAGTAATTATATCAATTCCGTTACCTAAAACAACCTCGAACGCAGTGGTCTCACCTGGGCCTGTTGGCCCTGTGGCTCCTGTTGGCCCTGTGTCACCTTTAGTGCCCTGGTCGCCTTGAGTCCCTTGAGTCCCTTGAGGCCCTGTAGGCCCCGAAGGTCCTGTTTGTGCTGTTCCGGCGGTACCTTGAGTACCTTGAATACCCTGAGTACCTTGAGGACCTGTCGGTCCTGTTGGCCCTGTTTGTGCTGTCCCCGCAGTACCTTGAGATCCTGTGGAACCCGTTGGTCCTATTGGTCCTGTTGGCCCAGAAGGTCCTGTCTGTGCTGTTCCCGCAGTACCTTGAGATCCTGTGGGACCTGTTGGCCCAGTTAACTGAGCCGCGGTACCTTGAGTACCTTGAGTACCTTGGGTACCCTGATCACCTTGAGTACCTTGAATCCCCTGAGTTCCCTGGGTACCTTGAGTGCCTTGATCACCTTTCGTGCCTTGCGTACCTTGAGTACCCTGTGTACCTTGAGTTCCTTGTGGCCCCGTAACTGTTGAATCCGCGCCAGTTGCCCCAGTAGGTCCTGTTGCCCCTGTCGATCCCACTGCTGCACCACTACCAGAAACCCAATAAACGGTAGACGCTCCGGTAACTTTCCAATAATCCCCTTTACGTACAAGCATAGTTATACACTGGTCTGTTGAAACTCCACCAGCGGCTTCCGCAGAGGTCGCTCTTTTAGTAGTTGGTGGATTGGCCGCGTCAGTATATCCCACAACAGATAACGCTGCGGCAGCACTTGCGTATGCTGTAACAAATCCGTCGTCCGCTGCTTCATAAACAGTATTATTGAGTTTAGCTGTCCAAGCGCCAAAAGCCGCGCCTCCGGGTCCTGTTGCCCCAGCGGTTCCAGCCGGGCCAGTCGCTCCTGTTGGTCCTGTTCCTCCTGTTCCTCCTGTCGGACCTGTATCTCCTACTGGTCCACCACTGGGCCCTGTTGCTCCAGTTGGTCCTGTTGGCCCCTCCGGTCCTCCACTGGGGCCGGTTGCTCCTGTAGCCCCAGTAGGTCCCGTCGCTGTTGCATCAACTTTTGCATTGACTTGCTGGATCTGCCGTACAGTTCTATCCATCCCATCTTCTAAAGACTCTTCTCGCAAATTACCATCAGTAGGAATGTCTACCGGCTGTGTATACAAAATATTAGAATTTATAATAACCCAGTCAGTTGTTGCTGGAGGATCCCCCATAAAGGTTATAGTACCCCCTTCAGTGACCGCGTTCATGTCAACGCTATAATTCACACCCAATACTTGAGCGGTCTCTACTTCCGTAGTCTTAACCTGGAGTATTACCTCTAAGTCAGTAGTGGCATAAATCTTAAAAGGGAAACTGAAGACCAAGGTGGCATCGTCACCCGATGTTATTATTTGTACTGTTTGATTTTCAATAGTCATAGCTTCTCCTTATTCCTTTACAAATGTTGTTGACGCTTTTGCCTTATTATAAAACCAATACGACGACATGGGCTTTTCCTTCGACGTAATCGCCAGTATATCTTTTACCATAAGATACCCGGGAATAAATGTCTTCGCGGATTCCGTTATCATCCGAGCCGCTTCTCTTTTTTTATTCTTCCCGTAAGGTGTATCCCCAGATGTAGTAAAATAAACATACATCCCATACATTAGAGTTGCAGTCGGTGGCAACTGTGTTGGCATCGTGCCAAATAGAAAACTTCGACCGTACCCCAGTGTATTTAAGAGTATACCTCCAAGTACGAGATATTTCAAATAGTTAAGTCGAGATTTTGCACTTACCTTGGGAGAATACTCTATTTCAATATCTTCTCCGTTAGCCCCGGCGCCTTTGAACGTACGAGTGATAGTATACCCAACATGCCCAGTAAAAGCGCGAGTAGCCGCCTCACGATGAAAAACAGCAAAATGGTTCATCCACCAACTCTGAAGTCGAGTAACTGGCGCCGCTACTTTATACCTAAAAATCTCAGGCATCGCCATCGCAATATACTGATACTGAGCAGTCTGTGCACCAAACTCCATTTCTTTCAATATAAGTTCTTTTTCGCTGGGATAAAAAAAGTTAGGATCCTCGTCACCAGTTCGCTCAGGAACCGCCCAATCTAAATCAGGATTCATAATGTTCTCAACTGCCCAATGGTACGCTGCATTCGTAGACTGGTTTACATTACTAAATGCAGACCACTGAAATGCAGCCATCATCTTCTGCGAAATTTTACCTTTCAGATCCACGGGAAGTTCCTCAATGCCCGAATATGTACTCAAAAAGAGACTCTCTGATTTTAATTCCTCTAACACTGGAAAATCAGAGGTAGGCATCGCGCCTTTCCAAACTGCCGATATGCCATAAAGGGCTATGTCTTGTACCCGTTGCATCTTATTCCGGATAAGTAACTTTGGTCTCACTCCCCCGAGTACCCCATATAGCGGAGCCTTACTGATAGCCACCAACATATCTGTAAACGCCCGTTCACTTAACTGGGTGCCAAACTTATCTAATTGTTTGTTTACAATATTAGCAACATTAGACCCAGGAGCAATCCACTTATTTGCCCATTCATCAGCCCAAGTTTGTTTCTCACTAAGAAGCACTACTTTAACATACTCTTTTACCCAGTCTCTTGTTGCAGCCGGGATCCGAGCTTCTGCATCGTAAGCTGCCTGTTCTTCCGGTGGCAACTGATCATAAAGTTCTTTATCTATGCCTTCAGCAATAGCCAACTGTTCCAGAAAGAATTTTTCAGGGCCATCCAAATATATTTCTTTTAAGCCCACACGAACCATGGACATCATAACGTGTTCCAGATCTTTACTAAAATGTTGGAGTAACAAATCTTGTAGTTTACGTGTCTTCTCCATCGGGTTACTTACTTTGCCACTAATATTTTCTGCGGCCCAGGCTTTCAGTTTTTCTGGCACCGGGATCCCACCGCGCATAATACCTTCAGCATTAACATATTCTACGTGACGAAAATAAGCGCCTACGTCCGCAATAGGCTCTCTACCAGTAATTAACCTGGACGCATTTGTACGAGCCAATATGTCGCGAGTAAGTGCCCGGAAATAATCAAAAACAGCTTTCTCTTTTTCTGTTAAGCCAGCAGGAGCATCTATATTGGTATTGATTAAAACAGCCATTTCGTCTGTAGACATCTTCGTCTGTTTTTTAAGCTCCTTGATTACTCGTTTGATTTCATTATTCGTTGTCCATTCCTCTTTGTCTTTCCCCATCTTACCTCTTTCTAAAGGCTCGACCATTTTCTTGACCCCTAACAATTCTGATGTCCGATTCTGTGCAGTAATCAAAGTTGTTAGCCCAGGCTCCCGGGGATACTTCTTCGCCTGTTTAGGTAACTTAACTGTTTTCTTTTTAGGTGCTGCCGGTTTTTTTGGAGTTGCCGGAATTTCTTTTACTGATTCTTTTGCTGGTGCCTTTGGAGATACTTTCTCCCAGGTATCAACAAATTGTCTTGAAGACACTTGCGTTTCTTCCCCAAACGTAATGATCTGCGGATGATCAAAATAGGCTTCCAAGGCTTCTGTTTCAAACCCTTTTTCTATATGTATAATTACACCGTCGTGCCCCTGCCCCTTAATATAATCAATAAGTTTCTGCCGATCAGCTTTGACTTGTTCTATGTCCAGACTGTCCCAAAATTTAAGATACTGAACCCCAGCCTTTTTCACAATATCCTTAAAGGTACCATCATTAGTTATTAACAACGGATTACGCAAGTTAATTTCGGACTTTGTTACGGCATCACCATACCTTTTAGCCTCTCTCTCATTAAAAGCGTAATACTGCCCTTCGCCAAGTGATGGCCCAACTTCTATAAATCTTTCGCTATATATGTCTTCTCTGGCAGCACCGCGTCCTTGATATACTGTATATGTGGTCCCCTTAACTTTAGGCGTAACTTCTTTAAGACTGGCGATCCCAGGTTTTCCAGTAGGATATGCTATAAGTACCGGCATCTCTTTCATTCCCAACTCTTTTGCATACAATGCCCGGTGATGTCCTTCCTGGCTCATGCCCCCCTCTTTATAATACTCAATATGAGGCATATAGATTTTGTCATACCCCTCCATCTTTGCCATTTTACTTTTCTCTATCCGAGACTCTAAAAAATCTGTTTTTAACTCTTCAACTGAAGACCCCTTCAATCCGTGTTTTTCTGCGTATTTCATCACTTCTTCTTCAGACTTCCCACCAAAGTGTCGTTCCCAAAAACCTTCTTTTATGCGATCTAAATATTCATCCGGAGACATATAGACTATCTGACCTTCCATTCCTTCTGACTTCGCTTGGTATTCTTTTCTTGTCGCATAGTCTCCAGCCCCGTCGTACTTCTCATCACTTATAGTATCCCGGTACTCAGATATATCAGACTCAGGAACAAATTTATCACGCTCTATCTCGTTACTCATTTTTTCTTTTCGCGCAGTCTTCTCTTCAGCAATAGCCTTGTCCCGTTTCATCTGCTGTTTCTCAGCGCGCCACATCACTTCCTTCTCCAAATCGGCGTATATGAGTTGCTGATTTTCAGTAAGTTTTTTTCCAGCTATTACTTTGTTCACAATATTTTTTACATCTTTACGAATCCATCCTGTCACCCACCAATCTGGAAATATCTGTTTGCCACCGAGAGAAAAAGTCTCTCCGCCTTCAGTAACCCCTACTCCCCGGCTACCAAGTTGTGCTCCTTCAAGTTCAAACATCATGTCCTCTAACATTTCATTCCGTTGCGCGTCAGGCACTTCAATCTTAGGTTCTTTCATTGATAAAATATCATCATAGTTTTCAAGACCCGCGCCCATTACCATCGCTTTACCAGAAGCGTCCTGAACAATTCGGCCAGGCATATCAATAGCAAGAGACGGCCGGATAATTTCTATAGCTTTCCCAGTTACCGGAGTTTGTGTTGTAGATACCCCAGCGCCAAGTTGCCTGGAAGTAGCCGCGCGTATATCCATTGTCTTAGCTTTCCACCAAGCCTTCGCTGCTTTTTCTAAAGAAGTACCCCGGGCTGCATTCCGGATAGCTTCTTTGGTAACTGTTACTTTCCCGGAACCGTACCCCGCGCTTTCAAGTCGGGTACCAACTTCTTTAACTGCCTGGGTCAACGTGCCCTGTTTTGCTAAATTCATCGCTCCACCAATAAGCGCGATCGAGGCAACCACTTCACCTAAATTAGCCGCTACTTTTACCGCGGTAGGCGCCTCATCTGGGATCAATTCCGAAAAAGCTCGACGTTCCAGCGGGCTATACTTCTCCCCTTTAATTTGACTCACTATAACAGCAGTGCCCTGATCCCATGCCTCATAAGCTAACGCGTATAGCGGAGCCGCAAAGGCTAACCCAATCCGGGGCGCCCGACTCATAAAGAAATCTATTTTCTTTTCGCTATCCGCAAATTCTTTCAACTTCTCTTCTCCATATATATTTTTTATCAACCGATCGGTAGCAATTTCAACTCTTTTATCAAACACTTCCCCTTCTGATATGGGGACTTCTTGCCCACTAATTTCAGACGCAGCCCATAACTCTGAAATTTTCACAGTCTCAGGCTGAGAAGGTAACGCGCCCAGATTGATCTGATCAGGACCCGCTCCAGTAAACATACCCAATCCATTGTCCCCGGACTGTTTACTCTCTTTAGGCTGATTTGGTAACGTATCTAATCTCATTTTTCTTCTCGGTTATCATCCTCTTTAAGTTGACCCGCCAACGCCTCAATGTTTGCTTTATCCATGGGGTACCCATTCGCTTTCAAAATATCTGTAGCGCGCATAATATACGACTGACCTACCGGATCCTCAAACGCAGCTAAAGCCGGGTTATCTGAGACCACTTTTTCTATATCCATCGCACCTAATATCCCCCGCACAATAGAAGTAGCTGGCACTCCGGCCATCATTCCTGTAACCATGTCCTGAATATACGTGGCCGTACGAATTGCAATCTGTTTTTTATCTCCTTCCCACAACCTTAGTGCCCGATTCTTTATGACCTCTATGGATTTCTTGCCTCCGTCCGCTTTTTTAGCGGTAAGAGTCTCGCGAAGGTTAGCACTCATATCAGCTAAATATTTACTCTCCGTATCACTTATGTCCCCGTCTGCCCATACATCTATCAACTCATCCAGTACCTCAGACCGGTCAATCAAATTATCAAAAGTTCTTTCTACAAGAGTAACATACCGTTCTGCGGCGGGTGTACTCTCTTTCAATCTCTTAGCGTTCAACTGGATCTTATTCATCAAACCATAAATAAGTCTCGTCTCAGACGCCGGCGTTATTCTGTCATGGGGATTTTCCACCATCGCTGCGGC
>Ga0075113_1000306_pt1 | contig 15096 bp, 19 predicted proteins | sample AntAceMetag02UKA_FD_69788 | JGI IMG/M metagenome (GOLD analysis project Ga0075113, IMG submission 69788) | Saline lake microbial communities from Ace Lake, Antarctica - Antarctic Ace Lake Metagenome 02UKA | ecosystem: Environmental > Aquatic > Non-marine Saline and Alkaline > Saline | place...
CATTCTTCATATTCTTTTTCAGGAATAGATTGTGCAGTAATTGCACCACCAACCGAATATGAAACATATTTTTTTGATGCGTTGTACAAAATACTTCTAATAATTACGTTAAAATCAAAATCGCCTTTTGGAGTAAAATAACCAACAGCACCAGAATATAAACCACGTTTTGTTTCTTCTAATTCCTCAATAATTTTTAATGCAGAAATTTTTGGAGCGCCTGTCATACTTCCCATAGGAAATGTGTTTTTTATAATATCTACAGGATGTGTATTTTTATTCACTTTGCAAGACACTGTTGAAATTAATTGATGCACCTGCTCAAAAGTATACACTTTACACAATTCATCAACTTTTACGGAACCTTTAATTGCAAAACGCGATAAATCATTACGAACCAAATCTACAATCATAATATTTTCAGCTCGTTCTTTAGGGTTTTTTTCTAATTCTGAAATTAATTTTAAATCTTCTTCTTTTGATTCTGCTCTTTTTTCGGTGCCTTTAATTGGTTGAGAAATAACAAGTTCACCATCCTTTTTTAAGTAGCGTTCTGGTGAAGCAGAGAGCAAAAATTTATCATCAAATTTTAAAAATGTAGCAAAAGGTGGTTTGGAAATTTCATTTAAATTTTGATATACTTTAACCGGATTTATAGTGGATTTTTCACTATAAAATTCTTGACAAAAATTAGCTTCGTAAATATCGCCTCTGTGAATATGATTAAGCACAGAATTCAATTTTTGATAATATTCGTCTTTATGAATACGAAGTTTTATTTTAATATTTTGATTTTCCTTAGTGGAAAAGTCAATTTTTTTATTGAAAGTGATTTCCTTTAAATCGGCTTCAATTTCATTTTTAAAATCTGTTAAATAGTTAAATTCAACAGTGTTTCCTTAGATAAAATATATTTTTTTTGGTTGAAAAAAGAACAAGTCAGGAAAATGCAATTCATCAAAATTAGATGAAGTTAATTTTTCAACGTCATTTTTTAAATCGTAGCCTAAATACCCAAAAATATAGTCGTTTACTTTAGATTGGTATTCTTTTAATTGCTCAAAAGCATTTGTGTAAGTTGTTTCTATTGTTGAAATAGCATCAACTGCAAGAACAGCATCAAAACTAGAATGTTTTTGATGATAGTTATTACTATCTAGCCAGACAGCAGTTTTAAACTGTTGCGCCCATTGTAAAAGTTGTGTTTTAAATTCAGAAATATTGCCAATCTGAATTTTAATACTGGTTCGTTGCATTGTGACAAAAATATAAAAGTCCCTTCAATATAAAAGAACTTTTATATAAAATTCTATAAAGATATGAATCGTCACCCTGAACTAGTTTCAGGGTCTCATTATAAAAACCTTAATTTTATGAGATGCTGAAATCGAAGATTCATGAATTCATAATAATAAAATTATAAATGTATGAGTAAATAAATTCAGCATGACGAATTTAAAATTTTAACTATGAATTGCTCTGTCATTTACAGCCAAACACGCTTCTTTAAATGCTTCAGTAAATGTAGGATGTGCGTGTGATGAACGAGCAATATCTTCACTTGAAGCTCTAAATTCCATAGCAATTACAGCTTCTGCAATCATATCAGCGGCTCTAGCGCCAATCATATGAACGCCTAAAATTTCATCGGTTTTAGCATCAACCAATACTTTTATTTGTCCGTCTAAATCCATACTAACTCTCGCTCTACCTAAAGCACGCATTGCAAAACTTCCAGATTTATAGTTAACACCAGCTTCTTTTAACTGTTCTTCAGTTTTACCAACGGTAGCAACTTCAGGCCAAGTGTAAACAACACCAGGAATTAAATTGTAATCAATATGTGGTTTTTGTCCAGCAATTAGTTCAGCAACCATAGTTCCTTCTTCTTCGGCTTTGTGAGCTAGCATTGCACCTTTAACAACATCACCAATTGCATAAATATTAGAAACGTTGGTTTGTAGTTGTTTATTAGTTTCAATTAGACCTCTTTCAGTAACTTTTATCCCAATTTTTTCCAAACCTAATCCTTCAGTAAAAGGTTTTCTTCCAACTGAAATTAGTGTATAATCACCTTTAAATTCAACCGGATTTCCTTTTTTATCATCAGCAGTAACGGTAACCTCTTTTCCATTGTTTTTTACTGAAGTCACTTTATGACTTGTATAAAACTTGATACCTTGCTTTTTTAACGATTTTTGCAATTCTTTTGAAAGCATAGCATCCATACCAGGTGTAATTGTTGGCATAAATTCAATTACTGAAACATTAGCACCTAATCTTTTATAAACCGAACCTAGTTCTAAGCCAATAATACCGCCACCAATAACAATTAAATGTTTTGGTATTTCAGTTAAGCTTAAAGCTTCTGTAGAGGTTATTACACGTTTTTTGTCTAACTCTATAAAAGGTAATGTTGCTGGTTTTGAACCAGTAGCAATAATTGTTTTTGTTGCTTCAATAGCTGAAGAAGAGCCATCAGCTTTTGTAATAGTAATATGTGTAGCATCTTTGAAGCTTCCGACACCTTGAAGTACTTCAATATTATTTTTATCCATTAAATAATTAATACCACCAGATGTTTGTGCAACAACTTCATCTTTACGAGCTATCATTTGTTTAAAATTCACTTCCAATCCGGTAACATTAATTCCGTGAGTTGAAAAATGTTTTGTTGCATCATAATAGTGATGTGAAGAATCTAATAATGCCTTCGAGGGAATGCAACCTACGTTTAGGCAAGTTCCTCCAAGCGTATTGTATTTTTCAATAATTGCAGTTTTTAATCCTAATTGTGCACATCTAATGGCTGCAACATACCCTCCAGGTCCAGAGCCAATAATGGCTACATCATATGTATTCATAGTGTAATTATAAAATTGAAGTGTAAAAATAGAGTTTTTATCTATCTATTTCTTAAAGAATTAAAATTTTATTTAAAACCAATATAAATTAGGGTTTATCATTAAATCTTTTTAAAAAAGGTTTAATGATAAATATCACACAATTATTTATTCTAACCCGTTGTGCATTTTAAATAATACTGATTTTAATATTGTTAATATTTCTATCCAATATAAATTTGTTGATATATTGAATAGTTGTTAAGGCTGTTATTTCAGCTAATATTCTGGTTTTAAACCCTTAAAAAGTCTTTGCGTAATTGCGTCTTATCGTAAACTGATCGCATAATTGAGAGAATAATTGAGAGAATAAAGTTTCAATTCTCATTCTTTTTTTTCTAAACACATAAGGTTGTTTTTTGTACTCTTTTTAATTAGACCTCATAGGTGTGTTTAATTTCATATTGCAAGTTTCAAATAAGTTAAGCTGTATTTATGCTGATAAATATTGGCTATCTCCAATTAAAGTACAATCACTCATTTTTGGTTTACGCCTTTAATAGGTCAAAAGCTGTTCTTTTGATATTTTTCTTAAAACTTCCAATATTCTTTCGTAATTTGAACCTAAGTTGCTCATTATAAATGACTTGTCACTAAATAAATTTGCTGATTTTCAGTAAGATGGACAACTTTTTTTTATTAAATCATAATGCACAACGGGTTTAATAAATATTTTAGTAGTAACTAAAGTTACTTAAACTAAACTACTTATAATCTATAGTACAATATTTAAGTCTAACTTTTAAAATGTAAGTTTTTAAATCTATATTTTACTTTCTCTATTATAATACCCTAAAATAAAACCTAATACAACACTCCAGAGAGCTGCTAAGCCAATTTGATAAGTTTGTCTGCCAAAATCACACAATTGTTAAATTGATTTTTAATATCCTTTAAATAATGAATATCGTGGAAGGAAGCTTTGCTTATATCAAAATTTTTAAAAATACCTTCTATAGAACAAACCGCATGTATTTTGTAACCATAGTAGTGCATGTTTTGACTTGCACAAAAACCTCTATTTGGAGAACTATAAAATTCTTCTTTGCATATTTTACTGCGATTGCTTCTAGATAATTTAACGACCTCTAAAGGCATGCTATCTACCACAAAGTAATTTTCAAATTCAGTAAACTTATTTGATAGTTCATTTCTAATAAACTCTAATGCAAAAAATAATTTTCGATTTCTTCTATTATAAACAGAACGTTCTATCTTATTTTTTAAATCAAAAAATACGCCCTTTGTTAAAGTAGATTTTAACTTTCAAAACAATACTATAACCTCAACCCCCTAATGATAAGTGAATTTAATAAAAATATATTAAGTTTTTTACTAGTTATGTCTTGTTTTTTTTTGGCATATGAGCTAAAAGCACAAGAGGCTCCTAAGCCCGGAGGAGCTGAAGATACTAATACTCCACCGCCACCAGGATTTCCAATTGATGGAGGTCTATCCTATTTATTGCAGGTATTGCTTATGGTATTTACGAATCAAAGAAGAAAAAATAATTAATTTATTTCTCCAATAACTTAGCTACATATTTACCAATTACATCAAATTCTAAATTTACCACAGTACCTTTTTTAAAAGTATGAAAATTTGTATGCTTATAAGTATAAGGTATAATAGCTGCAGAAAAAGTATTCTTTTTTGAATTAACAACCGTTAAGCTTACACCATTAATAGTTATTGAGCCTTTTTCAATAGTTATATTATTTAAAGTAGAATCGTACTCAAAATCAAAAAACCAACTACCATCTTCTTCGATAACGCCTATGCAAACTGCTGTTTGGTCAACATGACCTTGAACTATATGTCCATCCAATCTAGCGCCAAGTACCATTGCACGCTCTAAATTAATTGAATCTCCAATTTTAAGGTGTTTAAAATTCGATTTATCCAACGTTTCTTTAATTGCAGTTACAGTATATTTATTACCATTAATATGAACGGTAGTTAAGCAAACTCCATTATGAGCTACACTTTGGTCAATTTTCAATTCGGCTGTAAAATCACTTTCAATAGTTATATGATAATTTTCACCTTCTTGAACAATATTTTTAACAATACCTAAACTTTCTATTATACCTGTAAACATATTTTTATCAATTTAATTGATTACTTTTGAACATTCAAAATTAAGCATAATAAACTTTATTGATGAACAAATCTGAAAAAATAATAATCGGAATTTCCATCGGAGATTACAATGGTATTGGAATAGAAATTGCTTTGAAAACATTTTTAGATAAAAGAATGTTAGATTTTTGTACTCCTATCTTATTTGGGTCAGCAAAGTTAATAACAGCCTATAAAAAAAACATGAATATTAATGTGCCATTTAATGGAATAAAACATGTTGATAATGCAATTCACGGCAAGTTAAATATTTTGAATTTATGGAATGAAGATATCCAAATTGATTTAGGAAAACCTACAGAATCTTCTGGAAAATATGCTTTTGAATCGTTAAAAGCAGCTACAAATTCATTAGCTAAAGGCGAGATAGATGTATTAGTTACGGCACCTATAAACAAAGATAATATAAAGTAAGAGAATTTTAAATTTCCTGGCCATACAGAATATTTAGAATCAGAATTAAATGGTGAAAGTCTAATGATTTTAATGACTGATACATTAAGAATTGGGCTAATAACGGGGCATATACCAGTTTCTAAAATTTCAGAAACTATAACCGCTGAATTAATTCAGAAAAAGGTGGAGATTTTACACAAAACTTTGGTGCAAGATTTTGCAATTTCAAAACCAAAAATCGCAATTTTAGGTTTGAATCCGCACTGTGGAGACCATGGCGTTATTGGTAATGAAGATGATGAAGTAATTAGGCCAACTATTACGAATATTCAGAAAGAAGGAAGGCTAGTTTATGGCCCATATGCAGCAGATAGTTTTTTTGGTTCAGAAAATTACAAGAATTTTGATGCTATTTTAGCCATGTATCATGACCAAGGTTTAGCGCCGTTTAAAACGTTGTCTTTTGGAGAGGGCGTAAATTTTACAGCTGGATTAGACAAAATAAGAACCTCACCAGATCACGGTACAGCTTATGAATTAGCGGGAAAAGGTATGGCGAATATTAATTCATTTAAAGAAGCTATTTTTACAGGAATTCAAATTTATAAGACTAGAAAAGAGTATAAAAGTTTGACGGAAAATACTTTAAATATAATTAGGCAAAAAGAAAAACGATAAATTTTTATAATTTATTTATAATTTTATATCTTTGCACGCTCAAATTGAAGTTCTAAATGAAAGATTTAAAAGAGTTTGACATTTCTTTTGTAGGATTAAAAGACGGAAATCATCAATTTGAATATATAATTGAGAAAAAGTTCTTTGATTTTTTTAGCTATGATGAATTTTACAATTCAAACATAAAAGTAGTTTTATCATTTTTGAAAAAACCAACAATGTTTGAATTAAGTTTTGATTTTTCAGGTTGGGTTGAGGTAACGTGTGATGTTACAAACGAATTATTTCAGCAACCAATTGAAACAAATATGAATTTAATTGTGAAATTTGGTGATGAATTTAATGATGAAAATGAAGAGTTATTAATTATACCGTACTCTGATTTTAAATTAAATGTAGCACAAAACATTTATGAAACAATTGTTTTGGGATTACCAATAAAAAAAATACACCCAGGTGTAAATGATGGTACTTTACAATCAGATGTATTAGAAAAGTTAAGAGAGTTAGAAATAAAAGAAGAAAAGTTAGAAGAAGATAATAAGGGAATTGATCCTAGGTGGAATAAATTAAGAAATATACTAATAGATAAAAATACAAGTAATGGCGCATCCTAAAAGAAAAATATCAAAAACAAGAAGAGATAAAAGAAGAACTCATTATAAAGCAGTTGTCCCTCAAATAGCTGTTGACCCAACAACAGGTGAAGCACATTTATATCATAGAGCTCATTGGCACGAAGGTAAATTATATTACAGAGGTCAAATAGTTATAGATTCTGAAGAAATTCAAGCTTAATTAAATTAAGCTTAAAATAAGCAAAAACTCTCAATTTGAGAGTTTTTTTTGTTTTTTAGCCTAAAATTCATTAAAAATTGGTAAAATTCAGTAAAAAGTCAAATTATATTTTACTACTTTTACCCACTCTTTGTATCTGAAAGAAATCAAATTATGACAAAAATTACAGCAGCAATAACAGCCGTTGGGAAATATGTTCCTGAAGATGTTTTAACAAATAAAATGTTGGAAAAATTAGTAGATACTAATGATGAATGGATTACATCAAGAACAGGAATTAAAGAGCGAAGAATTTTAAAAGGAGAAGGCAAAGGTACTTCTTACATGGCAATTAAAGCTGCACAGCAATTAATTGATAAAAAAAAATTAGATCCTAAAGAAATTGACTTAGTTATAGTTGCTACTGCAACACCAGATATGCAAGCTGCTGCAACAGCTGTTTATACAGCTTCACAAATTGGAGCAACTAATGCATTTGGGTTTGATTTAGAAGCAGCATGTTCAAGTTTTTTATATGGAATGTCCGTAGCATCAAGTTATATAGAATCTGGGAGATATAAAAAAGTACTTCTTATTGGCGCAGATAAATGTTCTTCTATGATAGATTATTCAGATAGAGCAACTTGCATTATTTTTGGAGACGGTGCAGGAGCCGTATTATTTGAGCCAAATAATGAAGGTTTAGGATTGCAAGATGAGTATTTAAGAAGTGATGGAGCTGGAAGAGAATTTCTAAAAGTTAAAACAGGTGGGTCTATGTATCCAACGACGAAAGAAGCCCTAGATAACAAAGAAAATTTTGTTCGTCAAGATGGAAAAACCGTTTTTAAAAATGCAGTATTTAATATGGCTGATGCAACTGTAAAAATTTTAGAGCGAAATAATTTAACAAATGAAGACGTTACTTGGCTTGCTGCGCATCAAGCAAATAAAAGAATTATTGAAGCAACAGCAAATAGAATTGATTTGGATACTTCAAAAGTAATGATGAATATTCAAAAATATGGCAATACAACATCTGCTACATTACCATTACTATTGGCCGATTATGAAGAACAACTTAAAAAAGGAGATACAATAATTTTTGCTGCATTTGGTGGTGGTTTCACTTGGGGATCAATCTACTTTAAATGGGCATATAACTTATAAAAATTAACAACTAAAATTAACCGAATATGGACATAAAAGATATTCAAAATCTGATTAAATTTGTTTCAAAATCTGGAGCAAGTGAAGTAAAGTTAGAAATGGAAGATATTAAAATCACCATTAAAACAGGCTCAGAAAAAAGTGAAACAACTATTTTACAACAAGCACCAATGGGAATGCCTCAAATGTCTGTTGCTGCATCTGTAGGGCAAGTGACGCCAACTGAAACTTCTAATGCAGATACTGTTGCTAAAGATGAAACTTCAAAATACATAGAAATTACATCGCCAATAATTGGGACTTTTTATAGAAAACCATCTCCAGATAAATCTGTTTTTATTGAAGTTGGCGATACTGTGAATTCTGAAACTATAGTTTGTATGGTTGAAGCTATGAAATTATTTAACGAGATTGAAGCTGAAGTTTCTGGGAAAATAATGAAAGTTTTGGTAGAAGATGGAACTCCAGTTGAGTTTGGTCAACCATTATTTTTAGTAGACCCTTCATAAATTTAATTTCATTTTTAGTTTCAAATAGCAATTTTGAAGCTATTTTTATTAAGTAATTTGAAAGTAGTATGTTTAAAAAAATATTAATAGCCAATAGAGGTGAAATAGCATTGCGTGTTATAAGAACCTGTAAAGAAATTGGAATAAAAACAGTTGCTGTATATTCTACTGCTGATGCAGAGAGCTTACATGTACGTTTTGCAGATGAAGCGGTTTGTATTGGGCCACCGGCAAGTAGCGAGTCTTATTTAAAAATGTCAGCAATTTTGGCTGCGGCTGAAATTACGAATGCAGATGCAATTCATCCAGGATATGGTTTCTTATCGGAAAACGCTAAATTTTCAAAATTATGTGAAGAGCATAATATTAAGTTTATTGGCGCATCTGCTGAAATGATTAGTAGAATGGGAGATAAAGCTTCCGCAAGAGCAACTATGAAAGAAGCAGGAGTACCAACAATTCCAGGTTCAGAAGGATTGTTAGATACTTTTGAAGAGACTGAAATTCTTGCAGACGAAATGGGATATCCAGTAATGTTAAAAGCTACAGCTGGAGGTGGTGGAAAAGGAATGAGAGCTGTTTGGAAAAAAGAAAAATTAAGAGAACTTTGGGATGCAGCAAGGCAAGAAGCATTTGCTTGTTTTGGAAATGACGGTATGTATATGGAAAAGCTCATTGAAGAGCCACGTCATATCGAAATTCAAATAATTGGAGATTCTTTTGGTAAAGCATGTCATTTATCAGAAAGAGATTGTTCTGTTCAGCGTCGTCATCAAAAATTAACAGAGGAAGCTCCGTCACCTTTTATGACATCTCAATTAAGAAAAAAAATGGGAGATGCTGCAGTAAAAGCAGCAGAATTTATTAAATATGAAGGTGCTGGAACAGTAGAATTTTTAGTTGACAAACATAAGAATTTCTACTTTATGGAAATGAATACACGTATTCAAGTAGAACACCCAATATCAGAACAAGTTATAGATTACGATTTAATTTATGAGCAAATAAAAGTAGCTGCAGGAATACCAATTACAGGTAAAAATTACTTACCTAAATTGCATTCAATTGAATGTAGAATTAATGCTGAAGATCCGTATAAAGATTTTAGACCTTCGCCAGGGAAAATAACAATATTACACATTCCTGGAGGTCATGGAATTAGAGTTGACACTCATGTTTATGCGGGTTATACAATTCCAGCTAACTATGATTCAATGATAGCCAAATTAATTACTACCGCACAAACACGAGAAGTTGCAATTAGTAAAATGAGAAGAGCTTTAGATGAATTTGTAATTGAAGGTGTAAAAACAACAATACCTTTCCATAGACAACTAATGGATCATCCAGATTATATTGCAGGTAATTATACCACAAAATTTATGGAAGATTTTGAATTGTTACCTGAAGAACTGTAAATTTCAAATTAAAATAAAAATAAAGGATATGAATTTTCATATCCTTTATTTTTTTAAATTTACTTTCAATTAGAAACCTTATGAAAGAAAAAGAGTTACATATTGATGGTATTGATAAAATTATTTTAAAAAGTTTAATGGAAGATGCCAGAACTCCAATATTAGGAATTGCTCGTAAAATAGGAATTTCTGGAGCTGCAATACATCAAAGGTTGCGTAAGTTAGAAGCTTCAGGCTTAATAGCTGGCTCAAAATTTATAATTAACCCTAAAGTAATTGGTTATAAAACATTGGCATTTGTGGGTATATTTTTAGATACTGCAAGTAAATATTCTGAAGCAATTAAACGGTTAAAAGAAATCCCTGAAGTAATTGAAAGTCATTATACTACTGGTAATTGGGCTATTTTTATAAAAATATTATGTAAAGATAATGAGCATTTAATGAAATTATTAAATCAAGAAATTCAATCTATAAAAGGAGTTGCAAGAACAGAAACGTTTATTTCTTTAGATCAACAAATAGATCGTCAAATTAAATTATAAAAAAGTCTCTTTAAGCGACTTTTTTATTAATCTCTTGAGCCTAATATTCTTAACCCCCAATAAAGTAACATAGCTAACGAACCTAGAGCAGCAACTAAATATGTTCTTGCAGCCCATTTTAAGGCGTCTTTTGCACCGTCTTGTTCAATAGTAGTAAGCATATTAGTTGACTTTAGCCAAGCTAGAGCACGGTTACTTGCATCATATTCCACAGGTAATGTTATAAAACTAAAAAATGTAGCCAATGCCATCATCGCCAAACCAACAACAGCGATAATAAAACCTATTCCTGAATTGCCAGAAGCGGCGCCTAAAATTATTCCACCAATGACTAGCCATTGCGAAAATTTTGAAGAAATATTAACAGCAGGCACTAATTTTGAACGCAAAGTTAGCCATTGATATGCTTGCGCATGCTGTACTGCGTGGCCACATTCATGAGCTGCTACTGCAGCAGCAGAAGCATTTCTTTCATTATAAACCGCCTCACTTAAATTTACAGTTTTGTTGATTGGGTTATAGTGATCTGTTAATTTTCCAGGTGTTGAAATAACTTTAACATTAAAAATACCATTATCATTTAACATTTTTTCAGCAATTTCTCTTCCACTTAACCCATTTTGTAAATGAACTTTTGAATAAAAAGCAAACTTACTTTTTAAGCGTTTACTTACTAACCAGCTTACTAATGAAATAACTCCAATGATTACATAAAAACCTATCATAAATTTCTTTTTAATTATTGTTTTAAAATTTGGTAAATTTACAACATAAATTATTCCAAAAATAAGTAACAGACAAAATGGCAAAAATACCCCAGATACTTCTAATATATACAGGAGGAACCATAGGAATGGTTAAAGATTATAAAACAGGAGCTTTACGTACTTTTAATTTTGATAAATTATTGAAGCATATTCCAGAAATTAATCATTTAAATTGTTCTATAAGCAGTATTTCATTTGATCAGCCTATTGATTCTTCAAATATGAATACAAAAAATTGGGTTGATATATCTAAAATTATTGAAGAAAACTATAAAGTATATGATGGCTTTGTAGTTTTACATGGGTCAGATACTATGTCGTATACAGCATCTGCAATTAGTTTTATGTTTGAAAATCTTTCCAAACCAATAATTTTTACAGGTTCACAATTACCAATAGGTGATTTAAGAACTGATGCTAAGGAAAATTTAATTACTTCAATAGAAATTGCTTCGGCGCAAGAAAATGGAAGTCCTATAATTTCTGAGGTATGTTTATATTTTGAATATAAATTATATAGAGCAAATAGAACAACAAAAGTGAATGCAGAGCATTTTGAAGCATTTTCTTCCCCTAATTTTCCACCACTTGTTGAAAGTGGAGTTCATTTAAAGTTTAATAAACAACTAATTAAGATACCCAATTCAAAAAAAAGACTTGAGGTTAGAAAAAAATTAAATAATAATGTAGTTATATTAAAAATATTTCCGGGTATCACAAAAGCTGTTGTTGAGAGTATTTTAACTATTAAAGGCTTAGAAGGAGTAATTATTGAAACTTATGGTTCAGGAAATGCACCTACCGAGAAATGGTTCGTAAATTTATTAAAAGATGCCATTACTAAAGGAATTCAAATTGTAAATGTAACTCAATGTATAGGAGGTAGTGTTATTATGGGGCAATATGAAACGAGTATTGAGCTTGAGAAAATAGGTATTATTAGCGGAAATGATATCACAACTGAATCAGCATTGGCTAAATTAATGTATCTATTAGGAGAAAATATTAAAAAAAATAAATTTAAATCTGTTTACGAAACTTCATTAAGAGGTGAGGTTAGTGTTGTTGATTGATTTTTATGTAACTAATTAATCGTATTTTACAATAGATTAATAGATTTAGGCCTGATTTTTGTTAATAATTAAAAAAATAAAGTTATCAAAAAAATAACTTAAAAGGGTTGTAAAATTTTCAGAATTCAACATTTTTTTGTTACTTGCCATTCGCAAAAGCCGATAAGGTAAGAAGAGCTTAGTATTAATTAGACTTCGCTAACTTTATTTTATAAGTTTATTTGCTTTGTTAAAAATTATTATATATTTAAACCGAAAAATTAATAAATTAACTATTACACGATGAAAAGAGTATTTACTATCCTTGCAATTACAGGATTACTGTTATTTGGAGCAGCACCTAAAGCTATAGCTCAAGATGCAGCTAAAACTGAACAAGTTGCTGATGCAACAGAATCTAAAACATTTCACCAAGAATTAAAACAACGTTTTATTGAAGGTGGACCTTTCTTTATGGGAATTGTATTAGTAGCCTTAATTTTAGGTTTAGCTATTGCAATTGAAAGAATTATCTATCTTAATATGGCAACAACTAATACTACCAAATTGGTAAATAAAGTTGATGAAGCTTTACAGTCTGGTGGAGTTGAAGCAGCAAAGGAAGTTTGTAGAAATACAAAAGGGCCTGTTGCATCCATATTTTATCAAGGACTTGATAGAATGGACGAAGGTGTAGATGCAGCTGAAAAAGCAGTTGTAGGCTATGGTGGAGTTCAAATGGGATTATTAGAGAAAAATATTTCTTGGTTATCTTTATTTATTGCTTTAGCACCAATGCTTGGTTTCATGGGAACTGTAATTGGTATGATTGGAGCGTTTGACTCTATTCAGCAAGCAGGTGATATTTCTCCAACAGTTGTTGCGGGTGGTATTAAAGTAGCCTTATTAACAACCGTATTTGGTTTAGTTGTTGCAATTATTCTTCAGGTTTTTTACAATTACATTATCTCTAAAGTAGATAGTATTGTAAATAATATGGAAGATGCTTCAATTTCACTTGTTGACCTTTTGGTTAGACACAAAAAATAATAGTAATTATGAATCAGAAATTATCAAAAATATTGACATTAGTCGCAGGACTAATTGGGTTGATAGGCTTCTTTTTCTTCATCAGAATTATGATTGAAGGGGATGATGCTCTTAAAATTGATGCAGATCTTCAGAATAGTATTTTGTCTCCATTTATTTCATTTTCAATTATAATATTAGTTGTAACAGCTATTATTGCAGTTATGTTTTCAGCTGTGAATATGATTAAACATCCGCAAGTTTTAAAAAGAACGTTAATGGGTGTTGGAGTTTTACTTATATTTTTAGTTGTAGCTTATTCTTTTGCAGATGATGGCGCAGTTATGTCTATGGGTAAAGTATTGAAAGATGGAGAAGCTGGTAGCGTATCAAAATGGGTGAGTACAGGGATTAACTTTAGTGCCATTTTAGGTGTTATTGGTTTTGGAGCCTTTTTAATAGACTTTGTTAAATCATTAGTAAAAAATTAACTAAAAATGGCAAGAAGAGAAAACTCAGAAATAAATGCGGGTTCAATGGCAGACATTGCGTTCTTGCTGCTAATATTTTTCTTAGTAACAACTACTATGGATGTTGATTCAGGGATTTCACGTAAATTACCTGAAAAAACTGATGAAACACCTCAGGTTATAATTAAAGAAAAGAACGTTTTAGATATTGTTGTAAATAGAAAGAATCAGTTGTTAATAGAGAATGAATTTGTTCAGGTCACTGATATTAAGCGATTGGCAATGAATTTTGTAGACAATGGAGGTGGAGAATCTACAGCAATAGATGGAAAACCTGCTGCACCTTGTGATTATTGTAATGGTGCAAAAGATCCTGCATCTTCAGATCATCCAACAAAAGCTATTATCTCTTTACAAAGTGATAGAGGTACTAGTTATGGTATGTATGTATCAATTCAAAACGAAATTGAAGGAGCTTATAATGAACTTAGAAATAAATTAGCCTTAAAAAAATATAAAAGATCTTATAAAGATTTATTAGATGATTATAAGAATAGTGGATTAGAAAGTTTAAAAGTAAAAATTGATTTCTTGAAGGATAGTTATCCTCAAATTATATCTGAACCAGAACCAATTAAATAATATCAGTATATGAGTAAATTTAAAAAGAAGAAAAAAGGATTACCTGCTATTTCTACGGCATCCTTACCTGATATTGTATTTATGTTATTATTCTTTTTTATGGTAACTACTACCATGAGAGAAACTGATATGGTAATTCTCAAACCAGTTCTTCCTACAGCTAGTGAAGTGAAAAAGTTAGAGATGAAAAGTTTGGTAAGTACTATTTATGTTGGAAAATCTAAAGATTCAAGAATATCTGGAGATAAAATTCAGGTAAATGATAAAATTATTGATGCAAAAGATGTCCCTAGTTTTATATTTGCTGAAAGAGCTTTAAGAAGTGAGGATGAAGTTAAATATATGACGACATCTATAAAAGCAGATAAGGGAGCTAGCGTAGGTACAATTTTAGATATTAAAGAACAATTAAGAGATATTAATGCTTTAAAAATTAGTTTTTCTACTACAAAAGGTAGTAATATTAAAGCGAATTATTAGCGTTATAAACTCATAAGTTATAAAAAAGGCAATCAAATTTTATTTGATTGCCTTTTTTAGTTTTATAAAGTATATTTGTTATATGAAATGGTATTGGTTAATAGTTAGTTGTTTATTT
>Ga0075113_1000308_pt1 | contig 15072 bp, 16 predicted proteins | sample AntAceMetag02UKA_FD_69788 | JGI IMG/M metagenome (GOLD analysis project Ga0075113, IMG submission 69788) | Saline lake microbial communities from Ace Lake, Antarctica - Antarctic Ace Lake Metagenome 02UKA | ecosystem: Environmental > Aquatic > Non-marine Saline and Alkaline > Saline | place...
AGCACCGACGAAAAACAAACCCAAATAATCACTCCCCAAACCTTATAAAACAAAATTCCGAATCTACACTATGGTAGAAACAAAACCCCAAGAGGAAAACATAATCCTAGAAGAAAACAAAGAAGTCCTAGAAGAATCCCCGCAAAAAGAAGAACCAAACAAAGAACAAGAACTGACTATCTCTCTACAAAGACTCCAAGCAGAATTCGAAAATTTCAGAAGAAGAACAGAAAAAGAAAAAGCAGAAACTATTTTCAACGCAAACCAAAACATAATCTCAGAACTACTTCCAACACTAGACAACTTCGAACTATCCCTAAAACACAACGCAGACCCAGGCGTAAAAATGATTTACGAAGAAATTCTAAAAACCTTAAATTCTCAAGGCCTTAAAAAAATAGACACATCAATTCCATTCGATCCAAAATTCCACGAAGCAATCCTTCAAGAAGAGGGCAAAAAACCAGGAATCATCCTCGAAGAATTACAAAAAGGTTATCTACTAGGCGATAAGCTTTTAAGGGCATCAAAAGTTAAAATTAGTAAGAAACAGGAAAAGTAATCACTGTTTCGAAAAGTTTAAAAAGCAATGTATACACGACATGTATATACAAAACAAAATGGCAAAAACAATAGGAATCGATCTGGGTACAACGTTCTCAGCTGTAAGTGTAATGGAAGGTGGAAAAGCAAAAATCATCCCAAACACCGAAGGTAACAATACAACACCAAGCGTAGTCTCAATCAACGGAGATGAAATCCTAGTAGGAGACATCGCAAAACGAGGAGCAGTAGCTTCTCCAAAAAACACAATCCGAAGTATAAAGAGATTAATGGGAACAAAAAAGATGACCAAAATCGATGATAAAGAATATTTACCAGAACAAATTTCTGCAATGGTTTTACAAAAATTAAAGAAAGACGCAGAAGAATATTTAGGGCATGAAGTAACTGACGCTGTAATCACAGTACCGGCATACTTTGGAGACGCGCAAAGAAACGCAACAAAAGATGCAGGAAAAATCGCAGGATTAAACGTAAAAAGAATAATCAACGAACCGACATCAGCTGCTTTAGCTTACGGATTAGAAAAAGGACACGATCACACAATCCTAGTTTTCGACTTCGGAGGAGGAACTTTCGACGTATCTATCCTAGAACTAGGAGGCGGAATCTTCGAAGTTAAATCAACTTCGGGAAACAACACATTAGGTGGAGACGACATTGACGACATATTAATCGATTTCCTAGCTGCAGAATTCAAAAAAGATAACGGAATAGATTTGAAAAACGACATAGTAGCACTACAAAGATTAAGAGAATCAGCAGAGAAAGCAAAAATCGAATTAAGTTCTTCGCAGCAAACAAAAGTAACAATCCCATATATTTTCTCAGATGACAAGGGCCCAAAACATTTAGACGTAACAATCACAAGAGCAAAATTCGAAGAATTATGTAAGGAAATTTTCGAAAAATTAGAAGGTCCAACAAAGCAAGCAATCAAAGATGCAAAATCTCCAAAGATCGACAAAGTAATTCTAGTCGGTGGCTCCACAAGAATCCCAAAAGTTAGAGCAATAGTTGAAGGAATTACAGGAATGACACCAGATAAGTCCGTAAATCCAGACGAAGCAGTTTCTCTAGGAGCAGCAATCCAAGGTGCAATCATCTCAGGAGAAGTAAAAGACATCTTATTACTAGACGTTACTTCATTAACATTAGGAATCGAAGCACAAGGCGGAATCCGAGTAGCACTAATCGACCGAAACACAACAATTCCAACAAAGAAAAGTGAAACATTCACAACAGCAGCAGATAATCAAAATGCCGTAACAATCAACGTATTACAAGGCGAACGAGAAATGGCTGCAGATAATAAAACTCTAGGAAAATTCGACCTAGTAGGAATATTACCAGCACCTAGAGGTATACCACAAATTGAAGTTACTTTCGACATCGACACAAACGGGATAGTTAACGTATCCGCAAAAGACCTAGGAACAGGCAAAGAACACAAAATCACAGTAACTGGCGGTTCTTTAACTGACGAAGAAATCAAAAACATGGTTGAAGATGCAGAGAAGAACAAAGAAGAAGACGAAAAGAAGAAAAACAAAATCTTAACAATAAACGAAGCTGAATCTTTAATTTACGCTACTGAAAAAATGATTGAAGAAAACAAAGAAAAAGCTCCAAAAGATATAGTAGAAAAAATCCAAAAGGAAATTGGAGAATTAAAGGAAGCTCTAAAAACAGATGACGTTGAAAAGATACAAGAAAAATTAACAGAAGTACAAACAGTCTCACAGGAACTTGGAGTAAAAATGTACGAACAAGCTGCCGAAGAAGCAAAAGAAGAAAACTCCGAACCAGGAGTAGTCGACGCAGAAGTAGTTGAGGAAGAAGATTCAAAGGAAGAAGATTCAAAGGAAGAAGAAAACAAGAAAGAATAATTTTATTTCAAGTTAATTTAAAAAACTGAATACTCTCTAACCACCATGGCAAAAAAAGATTACTACAAAGTATTGAACGTAAAAAAAACCGATTCTGATGAAATTATAAAAAAAAGCTATAAAAAATTAGCAATGAAATTCCATCCAGATAAAGCAAGTGAGGACAAAAAGAAAGAATATGAAAAAAAGTTTCAAGAAATTAATGAGGCTTACGACACACTCAGTAATTCTGAAAAAAAACAACGCTACGACATGGGAGAACAAGGCGGATTCAGCCAAGCCTCAGGATCCAGGGGCAACAGTCAAGGCGGATTCTCCAGCATGTTTGAAGATCTCTTAAGAGGTTCAGGCATGGGAAGCTTCGGCAGAGAAGAACAAAGAGAAGACTTAGATCTACATTACAGAATAACAATAGAATTTACAGAAGCTGCATTCGGAGTAGAAAAAGAAATCCGAGTTCAAAAAAACATCTCATGTAAAAAATGCAATGGAACTGGATCAAAGGATAATAAATTCGAAAACTGCACAGATTGCAATGGGCAAGGAATAATAAATGTCAATCAACAAACTCCATGGGGAACGATGAGAAGAACTATCTCTTGTGAAAGATGTAATGGGCAAGGGAAAATTGCGAAAAACAAATGCGAAAAATGCAACGGATCAGGAATAACTTCTAGCAATGAAAAAGTCAAAATCAAAATACCAAAAGGAATTGATAATGGACAAACAATAAGAGTTCAAAATGCAGGCAATGCATCAAAGAATAGTTCAACAGGAGATTTATTTTTAGAGGTAAGAGTAAAACCTCACAAGACATTTAATCGAGACGGGTTCGACATATATATGAAATTCCCAATAACTTTCTCAAGAGCAGCCCTTGGAGGACAAATAAAAATTCCAACTCTAAAAAAGGAAGTTAAAGTAAAACTAGGAAAAGGGACAAAATCAGGTTCAGTCTTAAGATTGAAAGGTCACGGTATATCGTTTGTCAACAACCCTTACCAAACGGGAGATCAATTCGTAGAAATCATACTAGAAACTCCAAAAAGATTAACTAGAGCTCAAACCAAACTATTCAAAGAATTAGAAAAGCTAGACAAATAAACAATATACTTTACTTCTTAACCCGCTTAAACAAAAACTCAAAATACTCTCCACCAATCGAACTCGCCATCCTCTCAACAATCAACTCCGGAGTAGAACTAGCCAACCTACCCAAAACAGGATTGTGATTCACAATCAAATTAAAATTCTCATCAAGTCCAGTCGCTTCAATCCCGTCAACTCTCGCACCCACAGGTAAATTCTTAGCAATCTCTGCACCCAAATGAGTCGCCAACACAACAAAACACCCCTTCCCAACAAAATACTCAGCAGTCGCCCCAATAATCCGCCCAGCAACACCAGGCTCCGTCACGGCTTCAATCTCATCAGCCAAAATCAAAACTTTCCTCCCAAGTTTAATACCAGCCATCTGAGTCAACAAAGTCTCAAAAGCACCCTTAGAAGTCAAACCCTTCGTCTTGGCAAAATAATAAATCTCATCAAAAACCGGACACCGAAACTCTCCAACAATAGGCAAACCCATCCTCATAAGACTAACATTCTGCAACACATGCTCAAGCAACGTCGTCTTCCCTCCCGAATTCGCCCCAGTCAAAATCGAACACTTCGCATCATCATTCAAAATAAAGCTAATCGGCTGAGCATCCCTCAAAAACAAATTCAAACCATCGCCCAAATACAAATCCACCCCAACATTAGGATATGTCATCTCAAAACCTTGTTCTTTATCTGCAGTAGTGTCCGCGTTATCCGCGTTAGTCCGCGTGCTATTATTCCCCTTTCCTAAATAATTAGCAACACCCAAACAAAAATCTTCAACCAAAATCTCCGCCTCCAACTTCCGCAAAATACCAGGTATACCTTTCAATTTAGAAGCATTCCGTTTAATCCTTTCAGCAACATCAGTAAACTCATTCGCACTCTGAATCCGAACCTGTGCTTCCAACTCCTTATAATCAATAGAAACAGGAACACCCAAATTAAAAATATGCTCCGGCAAACCACTTTTCTCAATCGCCTCCCGAACCAAAACCAAAATCTCATCCGACATCTTCCCCTCACTCAACATCTTCATCATAACCTCACCCGAAATCATCATCCCCTTAATTCCCTCACCAACAATCTCATTGACATCTTCCAAAGCCTGCTCAACCTCACCCTCCGAAATAATCTTTCCCTCCTTATTCTCCAACAAAGCAAACGGCTCAATCAAACTATCCAAAACTTCTCTAAGTTCAACAGAAACATCCGTACCATTCAAAACCGCAAAATTCTCCCGCCATCCCGACAACTCCTCAAGATACCTTTCCAAATAAACATCCTCAACCGAATTCAAAAAAACACTCTGCGGCAACCTCTCCAAAACCGAAACAAAATCGTCACAATCAACAACCTGCACAATATCATACCGCTCCAAATCCGAAACATCATTCTGATTAGCCAACAAAATCACGCCACAATTCAACTTGTTCAACTTAACAAACGTAGATTCGTCCTCAGTCACGACCACAACATCGTACCGCGGCTTCCAACTCGCCCTAGGCTTAACCAAACTCTTCAAAAAAGAACCACCCTCATTTTTCAATCCGCTAAAAAATTCCTGCCTCTTACGAATCTCATCCAAACCAGAATCAACCCCAAAACAATTCCAAACAATAGAACTCTCCGAAAAAACAAAATCAAAAGACAACTTCGACAAAACCTTCGAATGAATCGCCCGAGCATCCTTAGTCTGATAGATATTCCCACCCTTCTTAACCAAACTCTTCCCTAAACTAAAAGGCGACAACTCATTCTCCAAAACAAACTCAACCAACTCATTTCTCATCCAAACAAACCATAAAAAATCTTTATAAGAATTATTGTGCTCCCAGTAGTTATTTTGAAAAGATAACTCGGAGTACTCTACAATAATTCAGGCACTCTAACCTCTATCTTCGAGCAACCTTAGGCCTTGTATTTCGTCCACTACCTCTAAACCCATCTCTAGGCTTAGCCGGACCTCTAGTTCGACCATCACTACTTCCTCTATCTCTTCGCACACTTCTCTGCCCTCCACTGCTAGAACGCCCTCTACTTCCAGTATTAGGTCCCCTGTCATTCCTAGGCCCACGACTTCTCATTGGTCCTCTATCATTAGAGCTAGGCCGACCTCGACCACCAGAACTTCGACCTCCAAAATTAGAACTACGAGTCTCCAAAACTTCAATCCGAACTCTCTCAAACCTTGGCGCCTCAACACGATCAACTTTCAAACCCTCATTCCGTCTCAATACATTCGAAAAATTATCATAATCCCTACTTCCCAAAATATTAACAGCCAAACCACTCTCACCAGCCCTAGCAGTCCTACCAATCCGATGAACATAATCCCGAGCATCAGCCGGCAAATCATAATTATAAACATGCGAAACTCCCTGAATATCCAAACCTCGAGCCGCAACATCAGTACAAACAACAACACCAGCACTCCCATCCGAAAACTGTTTCAAAACACTAATCCGTTTCTTCTGATCCATACCACCATGAATCGCTCTAGCTGTAACCTTATTCAACTTCAAATTATGCGCAACAAAATCAGCATTCCTTCGAGTATTGCAAAACACCATAGCCAAACCACTATGCTTCTGCTGCAACAAATGCGTCAACAAAGAAAACTTCTCAGCGTCACGAACATCATAAAAAATCTGCTTCAACTTAGAAGTATCAACATAATTATCAACCACAATCTCAACCGGACTCTTCATATACTTATCACTAAAATCCGCCAAATCCCCAGAAATAGTAGCACTAAAAAGCAAAGTCTGTCTATCTCTAGAACAAGCATCTACAATTTTTCCAACATCAAACTTAAAACCCATATCCCACATCCGATCCGCCTCGTCCAAAACTAAATAATCAACTTTAGACAAATCAACAGACCTCTGCTTCAAATGATCCAACAACCTACCAGGCGTAGCAACAACAATATCCGCATAACTCAACTTCTTCTGTTGATGACCAATAGCAACACCACCATAAACAGGCACAACTTCCAATCCCTTATAATAAGCAAATTCCCTCAAAGCCTCAGCAACCTGCTCAGCAAGCTCACGAGTCGGCGTCAAAATCAAACCTTGAACACCTTTTCCCTTCTCAGCATTCTTAATCATACCAGCACCAAAAGCCAAAGTCTTACCAGAACCAGTAGCCGAACCAGCAATAACATCTTTACCTTCCATAATCAAAGGTATCGTCTTCTCCTGAATTTCCGAAGGCTTCGTAAACTTTTTGTTCGAAATAACTTTCAAAACATGTTCACAAAGACCTAAGTCTCTAAACTTTTCCATTTTGTTTCTATAAATTCCCAAGAATAAATCTCAGACTTGAATCCCCATGACCAAGGTCTAAGGACTCTAACTTATTTACATAATCAAACCAAAAAAAACACTTATAAACCTTTGCATCTCTAAAATAAAATGCCAAAAAAATGCCCAGCCTGCAACTCAACTCGCTACAGACAAATCGACAAAGACTTCAAATGCGCAAGATGTGGCTTCATAAATAAATCAAACGACAACATAAACGAACAACTAGACAACCAAATAACTAATCTTCCTTAGACCTTTCTCTTTCTTCCTTTTCCTCTCGCTTCTCTTCTAAGTCCTCTCTCTTCTCCTCTGCCTTCTCTTCCTTATCCTCTTCCAACTCCCGAAGTTCCCTCTCTTCTTCTCTCAACTTTGCCCTAGCCTTCTCAAGTTTAACCTTCTTCTCCTTCCGACTCTTAACCTCACCAATCTTCTCCGCAGTCTCCTTAACTCTCTTCTCCATAGACTCAAGTTCCTTATCATCATCACTCAAAATGTTTTTCTTTTTCTTGCCACGTTTTTTCAAGATAACTCCTCCAAAAACAGCCAACAACAAAACTCCAAGTCCTCCAAAAACAAAATAACCCCACGAAGCAACACTCTCTTTAACGGCCACAACCGCACCAGTCAAATAAACAAGTAAATTGTTTTCATCTTCCAAATCCTCCTCGATAACAACGACAGCTTCTTCAGAAATATTCTCATCTTCAACACTCTCATTATTAATACTTTCAACACTCTCATTCTCCAAAACTTCAACAGCAACATCTTTAACGACTTCCACTTCTTTTTTCGGTCGCATATCAACTAAAATACCTGAACCATTAACGGCAAAAGGTCCCACATCAACATTCTCCTTAGGCTGTCCATTCTGAGTTATGGCAAGATTAAAATATATTTCTGAAAGAGATGTTTCAATCTCAAATTCAATAATCCCAAAACTAGCCAGATTATTAGAAGGAAAAATCTTATCACCATTGTCTCCATCCATAGAAGATTTAAGTCTCAAAACCGCTCCAGTGAAAGAACCAATTTCATCAATCAGAGTAACATTAGCAGTAAAAGCATCCACAAAGGAAAAACTAAAACAAAGCATAATCACCAAAACAAAAAACACCTTTTTCATAAAATTCACAATACCTTTTCCTTTAAAAGAATTTCGCTACTAGATTCAAATCTCATCAGGCACTATATCCCCAACAAACAATTCCAAATCCAAGAAACCTTAATCAGTAACTTTAAAAATAAAAAATTTCTTAAACAACTAGGATCCCGTAGTCTAGTGGTAAAACAACTCGTTTACACCGAGTAGCTCGAAGTTCGATTCTTCGCGGGATCATATGATAAAACCGTATATAATCAAAACAGAAAGCTATAAAGGATATGAAAAATTAATCTGGTCTGATACACATAAAAATGCAAGAATCGCAAAACGGACATTAGGAAAAAAAGAATTCTGCTTTGAAAATAGACCACAAACCATTGAAGAAGCAATAAGAGTTGCGAGTATCTTCATTCCAAGAGGATACACAAGCTGCGAAAGAAAACCAACAACATTTCTAGAGCCAATACTACATCTCAAAAATAAGGATCCATATTTCACAGTACAATATGTAAAAGCAAGAAGATAATTTTAACAAACAAAACCCAAACTCTTAAAAACAAAATTCACCAACCCAAAATCATGACAGACCACAAACCTGCATCACAAGACAATTCTGTAGAGCAAAATTTAAGCAAAGACTACGTTCCAAAATCCAAACTAACAAACATTCCAAATCAACCAGACAACGCCATGAAAAAGAAGATGGAAAAAACTCAAAAAGAAATTCAGAAATTTAAAACAGAATTTCTAAAAAAATACAAAAACACTCAAAGCATAGGAATCATTCCACAACAAGCAGCAAAAAAAATAGAAGAAGAATACGAAATCTCAGAAGAAGACTCGAAACGAGAACTAATCCACATCCTAACAATCGTTCCAGAATCACAATACAAAAAAATAGGAGAAATCAAACTCGAAGCAATCAACCTAGCAAAAAAAATCAACGACAAATTCTGGATACACATACTAACACCAATCGACTTCTGGAACCTAGGGCTAGATTCAAAATTCGAAGTAATGGAAGCCTTAGCAATGTCATACCCAATTCTTGACAAAGGATTTCTAGGAAGTGTAAGAGTCGCACAAATTCACAAATCTCTAGTTCTCAAAAAATTCGAAAAGTATGTAACATCTTACGTAGTCGGGGGATCCCTCACAAGAGGCGAGACCGTAAAAACCTCAGACATAGACGTCTTCATAATAATTGATGACACCGACGTAAAACGAATGCCAAGAATGGAACTAAAAGAAAAACTCCGAGGCATAATCTATTCTTACATCGGAGAAGCAGAAGCAATATCCGGAGTAAAAAACAAATTATCTCCACAAATTTACCTAATGACAGAATTTTGGGAAGCCGTAAAAGATGCTCACCCAGTAATGTTCTCTTTCATCCGAGACGGCGTTCCACTCTACGATAGAGGCGCATTCCTGCCATGGAAATCCCTATTAAGAATGGGAAAAATCAAACCTTCTCCAGAAGCAATCGATATGTTCATGAGTTCAGGCGACAAAATAAAAGACATAGTTAACAAAAAACTATTCGACATCGCAACACTCGATCTCTTTTGGGGCGTCTCAACGCCGACACAAGGGCTCCTAATGCTCTACGGCCAAGCACCAGGAAACGTCTACGACACAGTCAAAGCCTTCCGAGAAACATTCGTAAATAAAGAAAAACTAATCGAGGCAAAATACGCCGATATCTTAGACAACATCGCAATCAAACACTTCAAAGGAATGGAACACGGTAAAATAAAATCAGGCGACATCACAGGAGAACAAGTCGACAAACTAAGCAAAGATGCGCTAGACTATATCGCAAGATTAAAAGAGCTACGAGAACAAATAGAAAAACGAATCCAGGAAAAATCAATCGCACAAATATACAAAGATACATTCGGAATGATTGGGAACCTACTAAAGAAAAAATCTGAGGCAACAATCCTAAAAGAATTCGAAAACAAAATAATTAAAGAAGGAAAATTTCCACCAAGATTCTTGAGCAATTTAAAATTCATAGCAAAAACAAAACGAGACATAGAAAACAAACAACAAGTTAAAAAGACAACAAAGAAAAAAGACAACCTAACCTTCAAACAATCTCAAAATGTAGACCAAGCAAGAAAACACGCTTCCGAAATAACAACAGCTCTAATCGAACACACACAAAGATGTGAACTAGCTTCCTTAGAAAAATCACGATTCCAAATCAAATCCCACGACATCCAAGCCGAAGTCTTCTTCCTAAAAAACACCTTCCTAGTCCAACAAAACAAAATCCAAAAGATATCCAAAAATTCCCTAGTTAAATCAAACTCGAAAGAACTACAAGAACAAATCATGGCACAGAAAAACAAAGAAACAAAAATCGATTACAAATCCCTAACAGTTCTCCACAAAATATTCGGCGAATTCGATCTAGTTTACTAAAATATATTTTCAATCACCTACTTTCTTTTAAACCAACTTCCCAACTATATCAAATGGGAAAAAATTACGGAGCAAAAAAGAGAGGATGGGAAATAGGGATAATCGGAGAAGGAAGCATATACAAAAATCCATCAGAACAAGGAGAAAAACCCACAGAAACAATAATTAAACAAAATTCTTCGCAACAAGAATATGACTTTAAAAGTGGATTCATAACAACAAGCAACGGAATAAGAACAGGAATAATTTTTCACGAAAGACATAAAGAAATATCAATCATACCTTACACAAAAAGAAAAAATATACAAAGTCTTCTTTTTAAAAAGGGAGGGGATAGAGGCATTTTTTCAATAAGAGAGCATAACGCTAATCACGAAAAGGGAATATGTAATAATTCTTCATCCTCCTACTTTGAAACTCTCTACACTCGAACATTATGGATGACCGAACAAGGGACAAAAGAACTAAATTCGATTAAAGAAGTATTAGAATTAAGACAAAGGGATATTGAAAAATATACAGGATTAGAGGTAAATCTACAATAATCCCAAACCAAATCTTTAAAAACAAAACTTTCACCTATTTACTATGACAACCGCAAAAGTAATCCAATTCCGAAGAGGAAGAAAAACTTTCAAACCTAGACACTTCTTATTAGAAATTCCAACAATCGACACAAGAGAAAAAGCAACAGAGTTCGTCGGAAAAACTGCCATCTGGACATCTCCAGGAAAACTAGAAAAAAAAATCACAGGTAAAATATCTTCAGCACACGGCGGAAACGGCGTGGTCCGAGCAATCTTCGAAATAGGATTACCAGGACAAGCAATCGGAACTGAAGTGGAGATCAATTAAAATGGCATCTCAATGTGAATACTATCCAAAATGTCAGGGACAAAAAGATTATTCTTGTAATCAAAACATTTCACATCCAGAATGTGGACTTTACGAATTCATAGAAAAAGGAGAATCTTTTGCAAAAGAAATGAGAGAAGAACAACAACAAAGGAGAGAGAAACATTAAATGGCACTAAGAAAAGGATCAGCATACTCAAAAAGATACGCAAGACCATATACTCGTGTGTCCAAAAAAAGAGCCAAATCCTACATTAAAGCAGTTCCAAATTCAAAAATCGTAAAATTCAAAATGGGAGACCAAAAAGGATTCGACGCCGGAGAATACCCAATCCAACTCCACATGATATCAAAAGAAAACTGCCAAATCCGAGACAACTCAATCGAAGCAATCCGTCAGTTCCTAAACCGTTTCTTACAAGTAAAGGTAGGTAAAGAATTCTACCTCGAAGTAAAACCATTCCCACACCATATCCTACGAGAAAATAAAATGCTTACAGGTGCAGGAGCCGATCGTATGCAGACTGGTATGAGCCGATCCTTCGGAAAAACAATGGGACGAGCAGCTCTAATAAAACCAGGACAAGTACTCTACATCATAGGCGTAAAAACAACAAAAGGGGAAAGCGAAGCACGAAAATTAATCAAATCAATCAAAGCTCGTATCGCCTGCAAAACTTCAATTCTAACAATCAAGGCGTAATCTTATAAATATCTTAACATTTTTATCTTCATGGAAAATCAAAACACTTCTAATAATTCGCGCGAACTAGGAGCGCAACGTTCAAACCAAGAACCAAGAACCAAGAACCAAGAACAGAAAAAGCAAAGCTTTTTCTTCATCCTAGGCAGAAACCCCGAACTATCCCGTCAAGAAGTCCTCGCATTCCTAAAAGCCAGAAGCCGAACACACGAAGAAATCCTATTCCGAGATAACCTTCTAATAATCCAAACCAACGAAGGCGAAAGATTCGACATCCAAGAATTCGGCGGCGTCATGCACCTAGGAGAAATAACATTCGAAGGAACAAAAGAAGAGCTAGGATTATATATAGAAAAAAACGAAATCGTATCCGCAGACAAGTTCTCCTACGGAGTATTCGGGAATGAAGACCCTCAGCCCCTAAAGGACAAATTCAAAAAAGAAAAAAAGAAAGCTTCAATTAAACACGGACGAAAATCTATAAAATTCCAAAACGGAGAACTACAAGAAAACCCAAAAGCAGATTTCTACCTATTCTTCCACTCACACGAAAACATAATCTACCTAGCAAACGCAACACAAACTTACGACCCAACCGAAGTCAAAAACCGAGACATGAACAAACCAGTCCGAAGAGAATCCCTAGCGATATCTCCAAGACTCTCCAAAATACTAATCAATCTCTCCGGAGCAAAACCCCACTCAAGACTCCTAGATCCATTCTGCGGAATCGGAGGAATCCTAGCAGAAGCCCTAGTTAAAAAAATCAACGTCTACGGAATCGACAAAGAAAAACAAGCAACAATAGACGCCAAAATAAACCTACACTGGCTAACTAAAGAATACAAAATACAAACCAAGCACGAAATAGAAAACAAGGACTCTAGAAGAGCTCCAGACCTACAATTTGACGCAATCGCAACAGAAACTCCACTCGGAAAAGTTCTTCGAAAGAAACCCGCTGACAATCAAGCTCAACAAATCATCACAAACTTCGAAGCCTATATGGTCCCAATTCTAAAACAATTCAGAAAAGTTAAAAAACCTTCCGCCAAAATTGCAATAACATTCCCAGTGATAAGAAACTTTCACGTAGACGCCCAAAAACTAGCCGAAAGATCCGGACTAAGAATTCACATGCAACCAATCCTCGAATCCAGAAAAGATCAATTCATATCTCGAGACATCTTAGTTCTACGATAAGTGTAACTCCCCAAAAGAAACAACAAACCAAAAACCTTATATACCCAAAATAACATATTCCATCATGGAAAACCAAGAAAACAACTGGAATACCTCGCAAGATATAGATTCCGTAGGAAAAGCAAAACTTGATTCTTTAGAAAATAATATCAAAGAATTATAAAACATGATAAAGGAGCGGAATACCCTAAGTCAAAACTTCATCAAAGAAGGCGAAGGAATGAAGGGAAACATCAAAACTTTTCTAATTGAAAACACACCAGAAGGAGAAGGGGACTCCGAATTCGCAAGAGAAAGATCCGAACTCCGAAAAAAACAAATCGAAATCTCAGAACTTCAACTCAACGAAAAAGTAAACTGCTGGCGAGACATCGCACTTCTAAAAAAAGAATTCCGTGAAAATATCAAAGAATTAAACGAGAAAAAAAGCAGATCCGACATGCTCGGAAGAATTCTAAGCGAATAATATGAAAAAAGAAATTTCTCATTTCAAAACAGAAAAGGGTTCTACATATATTCACTTAATTGATGGAAGAATTCAAAGATTCAAGGAAACAACAGGAAAACTTGAAGACCCAATGAATTTAACCGTATTTCTCCCAGAGTACAATTTAATAAAAGAAAAGGCTCCAAAAAAACAACTAGAAAAGATAGGAGAGAATGAACATAAATATTTACAAATGATATCGCATTATGTCTATACATCAGGGAAAAAAGTTCACGCCATAACAGAAAAGGGAACTAGAATAGAAAAAAATTCAGAACTAGAAGATACAAGTGATAAAGTCTATCTAGGATTCGGAGACAATAAGAAAACAGATTTTTATATACCTATATCAAAAGATCCAAAAATAGGAAGAACCCCATATGAAACAACCCTAGAAGAAAGAGATGGAGAATGGTTCAGAACTAAACACCTAGGACACAAAGTCACTTCAATAACATAATATGAACCAAAGACCATTAGCAATAGAAGAGAAATGCAACAAGCTAAGACCTGTCTTCGGAAAAAGAATCGACGAAATATATTTCCAATATACCATGGCAAACGGCCGAGAAGAAAGAGAAGAAATCGAACACGTAATAAACACACTCTATCAAAAACACCTCAACCAGCTTCTAGACAAATCCGTTCTATTAGAACCGCCAAAACAAGAACTAATAGACGGAACATATAATCTAGCAGACATAGTATACTCTGACAAAAAAGTCTGCCCTTTCAATCTCCGAGAACAAGACTGGCCACGTCACATCTGCGTAACAGGAATGTCAGGTTCAGGTAAAACAACTTTCGCCTTCAAAATAATCGAAGCACTAGCAAAACACAAAAAACCCTACCTAGTTTTCGACTGGAAAAAATCTTTCCGACCACTCTTAACAAAAGACCCATCAATCCTAGTCTTCACAGTCGGAGACGAATCAACATCAAACCTCTTCAAAACAAACATCAACCAGCCACCAAAAAACGTCGCACCAAAAGAATGGATAAACGTCCTAGCCGATCTACTAACAGAATCATTTCAAGCTTCATTCGGTGTCCATAAAGTAATCCTAGAAACCCTAGACGAAGCCTTCAAAGAATGGGGAATCTACCACGGCTCAGAAAACTACCCAACATGGAATCACATCAAATGGAGACTCGAAGAAAAACTTGAAAAAGTAAAAAGCAGAGAAGCAGGTTGGATAGAATCCGCTCTTAGAGTCGCAACAGTCTTGACATTCGGAGAATTCGGGAAAACCCTAAATTACAAAGGCGAAAACTCAGTCTCAGTAGAAGAGTTGTTAAACAAAAAAGTAATCATGGAATTAAACTCTCTAGGCGGAATCGAAAAAACCGTATTCTGCGAATTCCTCCTAACCTACATCTACAAAACAAAAAAAGCCAGAAAGAACAACACCTCAGGGAAT
>Ga0075113_1000310_pt1 | contig 15032 bp, 14 predicted proteins | sample AntAceMetag02UKA_FD_69788 | JGI IMG/M metagenome (GOLD analysis project Ga0075113, IMG submission 69788) | Saline lake microbial communities from Ace Lake, Antarctica - Antarctic Ace Lake Metagenome 02UKA | ecosystem: Environmental > Aquatic > Non-marine Saline and Alkaline > Saline | place...
TACGTTGAGATACGTGCCAAGCTCGACCTTGCTCTTGGCGAGAGTTAAGCCAGTATCGGTTAAGTCTTCTTTGCCCTCAACCTTAATGTCCTCCTGCTCTGCCGCCTCTTCTTTCGAGTACATCACACCAGAGAGCCGACCTTTCTCGTCAATGTCCAGTTTAATAGATACTGGCTCAGTCTGCCCTATGACTACGTTATGCACCCACCCAATAGCCAGCACTCTTGAGAAACCATCACCTACGCTTTCCGCTACTTTCTCCAGCAACGCCGTTGGAACCGCCCTGCTCTTTGAAGGGGCAATGGTTGTAGGCCTGCCAGCCACACCACCTATGGTTTTGAACGCCTTAGCCACTTCTTCGTTGTCTTGGTCTGTGGCTATCTGGCCGACGAACTCTTTGTCGTAGCCATCTATCTGCTTGCGAATGATTCCGTTCTCTACAACATCTTTAACAGAGCCTAGTTTAACCCCAAGCTTCTCGTCATATTTGTTTACTATCCTCGCTATTGACTCCATCGTAACTTCTGGATTGTCCATCTCGTTAATCAACTCAGGCCCAATCGCGGGATTTCTGGCGAGAAGGATAGTAAGTTCCTTAACTGAATCTTCAGGAGTTATCTTTGCTCTCTTGGCGTGGTCTGTCTCTGCGTCCATTCTCATAGCCGCCAAGTTATAGAACATGGTGGTAAACAGATTTTGCGTAGAGGTTCGCTTGGTAGGGTCAGGGTTAAGCTGACCTTCTCCGAGATTTGCGAAGAACCCATTGAAGTTGTCTATAGTATCTTGCTGTCTCTTAGGGTCTATTATCCATACGCCATTCACCTTCACTCCGCCAGCGTCAACCTTCTGTTGGGCGTCTGGATTTGGCTTGAGCGCATTATTGATGGTGCGACGAGCGGCCATATTGTTAAAAGAGTTCATTGTAGCAGGAAGACCACCCAGCGCCATACCACCAATGAATGCCTCCTGAAACAACTGCTTGTATTTGTGAGTCAGGTTGTCCCACTTGTCCTCGTTGTCCCAGTCCTTTTCCGTGGAGGACACATTGACAAGAGCATCCATAGAAATATTCTGCAAAAACTCTTCAAAGGTTTCTTCTACTCCAGTCTCCAGCCACTTACCAACGAGAGTTTCGCGGAACAAAGTCAACCGTCCGACTTTACTCGCAGTTTTCTTGACGGCAGTTAGCCCGCCTCTTTTAGCCAAAGCATTCGCCAGAGTGTATCTTGCGATTTCCTTTGATGTTCTGCCGCCTATACCTAGGCCAACCTCAATCCACGCTTGAAGCGGAGTGAGAAACATATTCATGGCTATGCGGGTGGATTCTGGCACATCAGGCAGGCGTTGCCTCAGCTCCTCAAGATTGCTCCCCCATTGCATAAGACCCGTCATAGCAGCGCCAGCGCCTCTAATGGCAAGCGTCCTACCTGCTGTAGAAGCCCCAGCTACGGCAGCACCACCTACCCCGCCAGTAACAGCACCAGCGGCAAACATAACGGCAAGCATGGGAAGGTTTTGAGCTATCTGCGAGCCAGCCACGTTAGTTATATAAGACCAAGTGCTCTTGCGGTCTGAATCGAATAATTGGCGGTTGACGCTAAGAAACGACTCGATGCCAGCATCCGTTTCATCTGCTCCAAAAGTCTTTGCCATACTTTGTACGAACTGGATTCCACCGCGATAGAAGCCTTTGTTGAATTCGCGCAATGCTCCCTCGTCCCGTGCGGGAGTATAGCCAAGTCGTTGTCCGGTATCACCAGCAAGAGACGATATGGCGTAGTTGCTCAACGTACCATCGGGAGACGAAAACGAAGCCATGGGAGTACGAGGAAGACCGCCTCTCGTAGTTAGCCGCTCTGTCTCGGGAGCTGCAGGCTCTCCCGTAATCGTATCAATACCATTGACAAAGCGATTAGGATGGTCTTGAGCCTTGAACCTACTATCCCAATGATACTTGCCATCTTCGGGACTTACCGCAGGTTCTACTCCGGCAGAATAAGCCTTGCGATAGTCATATTTATGGGCAGGGTCGTCTGGGTTAGGGTCAATTCCGGATTTAGTTGCGCGTTCTTTATACCACGACTGAAACTTATCCTCATCAAATGAATCGGCCATGCTGGTATTGGGCATATTATTGTCCCCCCGCTTTAGCTTTTTCTTCTTTTGCCATCAACTCCCATTCCGCTTCTATGGCTGGATATATTTTCTTAACTTCGTTCCATATAATAGAAGCGTCCCTGCTAACCAGTTTTGCTGCGGTCAAAGGAATGGCAACATTTCCTGCGGCTACTGCCCCAATAACCCCTTGCAATATTCCAGTTTCTTTTATTTTGCGTCTCACAATTCTGGAAACAGGGTCGTCTACTTGTAACCCGATTCTTTTTAATATAGCCCGGAGAGGCTGGTAAGTATCTAGGGCAATATCCGTAGCTTGATCTACGCGTTTTGTTGTTACGACATCAAAGACTGACGGCGTTAAATCTCCCTTTTTCATCTGCTGGTCAATACTTGCTAAGCCTTTATTAGCGAAACGCTCCAAACCTTCAGCGACATCGGGGAGCATAACTCCGCCAAAACGAACTATTTGTTCCTGCGTATCGCCCCTAGCTTCTTCAATATCCGACTTTATGCCAAGCAAAGTGCTCTTTAACGAAACCAGCTCGTCGTCTGACAGCTTCCCTTGCAAAACAAGACGACTAGTTTCTGAAGTGGCTACATCCAAGTCCGATGATTGGAGCACGGCTCCCGGACGGTTCATCTTTTTCATCAACAAGCTTAACTTGCTCTCCCTTCCTTTGACCAAGTCTTTATCCAAATCGCCGAATGACGCCTCTCTCAGTTTGCCTACGGCCATTGACGTGCCCTTGATTATGGCGTTAGTATTGTTTTGTCTGCTGAGTAACGAAGCATAGGCAATGGCCATGTGCAGCTTTCTTGGGTCGTCGCTCGATATAAATTCCTTCATTCCTGATATGTACAGACCATTCGCCGTAGCATCGCTCTCAAATATAGACTTCAAAGAAGGCGGGTATTCTATTTCTTCGTTCCAGTCAACCTTTGCTGCACTACCGCGTTGGTCTGCCATAGCCGCACGCTCAGATGCTAATTTACTATTCAGTTCTTGGGCTGTATTTAATTCGCTTACCAGCCCCATCCCCACCAACTGCTCCTCTACCACCTTGCCCCATTGACCACCAGCTACAGCCAAAGCCATGTCACGCGTGTTTTTGTCGGCAGTTGTGCCATACACTCCGAATTCATTGGCTCCGCCGATAAGCTGGTTGAATGCAACTTGCTGGCTTTTGTCTAATGTTTTGGCGAATTGGCCAAAGCGCATGTCGGCATACCAAAACTCACCAGCCTTGTTGCCCTCTGGGTTATTGAAATCAACAGACACCGTTCCGTCTGCTTCGTACTTGGCTTGCTTCTCTTCATTTGAGGAATCTTTAGTCGCCGAACCAGCAGCTATCAAAAACCGAGCAGCTGAACCCATGCCAGCCTTTTCCCACTTCTCGTTTTGCGCCTCCAGCCTTCCTTGATAATACAAATCCCTGCCCTCAGCAAACTTTGAACTGATTATAGAAAAGGCATCGTCCAGTTGGCTCATCTCTGGAGTAGGGCCTCCCCTTGCAATTCGCGCCAAGACAGATTTGAATTTCGGATTCTGTTTGACGAGATATGCATAAGCTATCTCTTTCGGGTTGTCTATTTTGCCAGACTTGTCTAAGTCAAATGTTTCCAAATCAAGGTCTATGTTGAAGTTCTTGTCTGTAGCTATTCTCTGTTCCGTAACAGAATAAATCTTTGAAGCTTCTGCCCCCGTCCATTTTGATATAGATGCTGCATAACCCACCACTTTGTCAACAAGCGGCAACACTTCCTCTTCACGCTTCTTGTTGAACTCTTCCGCCACCTTCTTCTCTCTCAAATCAAGCTCGCTCTTTACTGCGTATTGTATCTCTTTAATCAATTCGGCTTGAGCGTTCTCGCCAGTAGCTGTTATCTTGACGCCGGGAGCAGACAGAGCCTTGACTATATTGTCGAAAACTATTTCATCTACCTGCTCTTGAGTGACATCCTTTTTGCCAGCCAAAGCGTTTAAGGTCTCGTTCGCCACGCTTTTCCCTAACTCTGCGAAAGTAGTATTAGTCGCAGTCATCTTCGGAGAACCGCTTTTGGTCTCTGTTATTTCCACGTTCTTAGAAGAAACCATTCTGCTTGCCAAGGAGTTAGCCATAGCGACCGACTTTTCGTCACTCGTAGAAACAGTAATCATATCGCTATAAGCGAACCCACTGTTTTCCGCGCCAACTTTAGAGGCAATCGTATCTCTAAGCCCTGCCCCCTTAACCTCGTCGAAACTTCCAGTCTCCACTAAAGCCCGCTTCAACTTCCCCTGTTCGGCGGCATAGTCATCCAGCCCGTTAAGCTTCTCTTGAGCAGCTATTATTCCTTTACTATCTTGCAGATTAGTGGCATAAGCAAGCTCTCTCTGGTATTCTCGCTCAAGCTTTCCAACAGTTGTCTTTACGGTTTTGGCATCTGGGCCAGCACCCTTCTTGATGTTTATTCTCAATGCTTGCTGAGAAGCACTGAGCTTTGTTATCGGCACGTCAATATCAGTAAGCTCCCCTGCCAAATAAGTCTTGTGAACGTCAGGATTGTTTTCCTTAATGGCTTGTTCTGCCGCAGCCTTGGCTTTGGCTGGAGTGCTGAACTTGCCAGAAGCGACGGTTCTGCTCACAAAGTCCTTGGCTTCTTTAGCCGTAGATATCCCATAAAGATATTTAGCATCTCTCGTCTTGAGCGATGACACCGCCGCCTCATCAGCTGCTAGTTGCGTCATAGATTCAATGCCTCTGGATGCGCTGGCTTGAAACAGCCCCATCAAGTCGTCGTGAGACTGCTTCCAGACAGGATTGCTCTTCACTTTTTCAGCCATCAGCAAAGGAGAGAGGGTCGAGGCGGGGTCTACGTATTTTTTATAATAAGAAGCCAAAGAACCTTCTTCTGTCTTCCTACTTACTTCATCAGCCCTGAACAGGTCGAAAGCCTTCGGGTTTAGTTGTCTTAACGCCACTTCCCCAACTTGAAGATCTTCCGGACTTCCAAATAGTTTAGCGCCCTCTACGGTTTCGGCAATCGCCCGAACATCCTCTACTGAACCCGCTCTTTTTAATTCAGCCTCTATGGGCGAGCCGCCAAGCGGGTGCTCTCTGTCCCATTGCGCTCTATCAGCAGAGGATATCGCAGGTCTCATAGGAGCGTTGGCGGCAGCATATTGACTTACCGCCTGCTTCTTCTGTTGTTGTTCCTGCATCATGGATTGGAAAAGCTGAGTGCGTTCATCTTCGCTTAAGTTGATGTCGGGCTTATTGGCAAATACCCCTTGATTAGTCTGATAATCACGGTCGAATACTTTGCGTTGATACAGCTCGTCTGATTCTTTCCGTGATTGGGCAATCCAGTTCGGGTCGTATTGCGGAGTCTTCTTGATTATGCCTTGAGACAACTGATAGCCAGCCATATCTTCCTCAGACCATCTCTCGCCAAAGGGCTTGTTATAGTTGTAGTCAGCCGGATTCTTCTTTTGAGTATATTTCCCGATGTCGCTGTTATATGCTGGCATAATTATTCCTCGTTTCTTTACCATTTTCCTTCGGGACATTTGCTTTCAGGTTTAGTTCGCCACTTACCAAAGCAACAACTCTTGTATAATTTGCATCTAAATCCGTAACTATAAGAATTTTTGCACGTCCTGCAAATTTCATATCTTTCTTTGCTTGTTGTCAACTGCACAATGGCCCCCAAAAAGTCGGCCAGCCATCTCCTGTATATTCTGGACTTACCCCGCAGCCGACTTGTATCCCAAACCATTTTGAAGGATAGCTGGCGTATTGATACCAAGGCAAATTTATCAGAGTTCCGTCTTCACCTACGGAACCATAAGACTGAACCGCACCAAACTCACTCACTATTCTCCATACTATAACGCAAGAAGGATCGGCTTGTCCCGGCCCGCCATAAGGTCTAATATCCCAAGAAGAAAGATATGACACAAAATTTCTTGCTACAACACATGAACAGCAAGCTGTTCCGCAACACGTCGTACAAAGATGCCCGTCTTTAGTTAGCAATAGTTTGGGAACAGTAGAAGTACAATGTAGCGATGCCATTATGCACACTCCGAAGCTGTTGTAATGTCGAAAGGTGCAGTTGCAGATGGCGTCTGGCATAAACCAGATGTAAACGAAATTCGTTGTTTTGTTTGTATTAATGTTGCGGTTGCTGGATTCCAACTTACGTCTACCACTACATCAATATAACTGCCATATCCACTAGCAGGGGTAATAGACGCTGCTCTTGATATTGGTATGTTCCTTGTGCGAACTTGTTTTGTCCCAGTTGCATCTACAGTAACGAATCGACCCACCAACCACGCCGTATCTGTCGAATTCCACCAGATATCATCATCATAATCCGTTACGCTCTCGTCAACATTGCCACCCCAATCTCCGGCTTTATAAGGTAGCTTTTGTACAATAAACTCAACAAAGCTATATTTCACGTTAGGATAATGACCTCCGGGGCCATCAACATAACGATTAACTGAAACAACTGCATCTCCTGTTTCAGGACTAACGGAAATTCCGCCAGCACCAGTAACTTTTTTTACGCCGGTATTCCTAAGTTCAATATTTTGGCCGTTTTTAGTTGCGGTTATCCCATCTCCCGTAGGGGTAGTTACTCCGACTGCTCCAGTAATTCCAGCAATGTTGGTGACGCCTGTGTTCTGCAAAGTAATAGCTGTTCCAACAGTTGTTTTCTTTAATCCAGCCCCACTAACTGCCAGCGTAATGTTCCCTATAAGCCCATCGAAAGTCGCCACAACTCTTCCCCAGAAAGCCCTGCCTATTTCATTCACCCTTCCGCTCAGTTTCAACACGTCGCCTTGAGGGGCGGCATCATCTAAATTAACTAACGACCTAGGAATAATCTCCTGAACCATCTGCCTGACTTCATCTTTGGTGACAAACATACGAGCCAAGTCAGTTATCGCTTTTGAAACTTCAGACTGTTCTGGCTGTTCAGATTGTTCTGGTTGTTCTAATTCAGGCAGTTCGTTCATTTGACTCCAAAATTAATACGCAGTATTAGCTTCTTTCGTAACCTTGTGAAGCATCCATAAAAACGGGCCAGCTTTGCTTATATAACTACCGTGGTAGCCATTAGTGCTCATTGCTGAAGCAGCCAGTGCTGCCGTAGCATAATATGTGATAGTATGGCGTATATTCTCGTGAACCGTCCACCAAGAATTGACGAACCCAGTCGTAGAGTTCATCAACCTCACGACGTAAAACGTCTCTCCCCTTGTAACCCACGTTACGGTGCTGCCTGACGAAGGAGCCTTAGCAGTCCTTACCACCTTCTCGTAGTCATACTTCTTAAACTCATTGATGTCGCCTCTTATTCGCGCTGTTGAATTGGCAGGAATATTGGCATTGCTACCCGAAGCTACAATCGCTGGTATAGAATCTGCATTTTTGTGAACTTCTGTTGTTTCTGAATAATCATCGCCAGCGCCAGTTATATACGAAGCTATATCCTGCTTGGTAGAAGTTGCCGTGCGTTTCTCAGTGTTATAGCCCGCTTCAGTCGGATCGTTCCTGACTGAAACTATTGAACCAGCAGTTTGAGACGCTGGGAGGCTTTCTACTCCGCTATTCTGAAGATTCTTTGTTGAGACAACCTTCTTGAAAGCATCCTCTTGGGAGTCAGTAGTTTCAACATTTTTCAATTGGGTATAAGAAGCGTGAGTTTCCCATCCACCAGACTCATTTGGAACAGCCCTTACTCTTACTATGTACCCAAGATCTAGCCACTTTTGTATTTCAGTTTCGCTATAAGGAAAAGTTGTAGTAGACCCTGTATCGGTGAGTTCTACAGATTTACGAGTCTTAGACTCTTCAGTACTTGTGGCTGCTTGAGGGATGAAAGTTCTTTGAACAACTATAACATCCCACGTCCCGTCGCTATTATGAACCTTCCGCAAGTCCCAAGTATTGTATTGGGCTGGTGTCGCCAGAACTATTACGTCTGCCTCAGCTTTTGTCAGCCCAAAATAATAACTGGTATATTCCTTATACTTGAAATTCCACGCAGTGACTTTATCCTTTTTCTCTGCCTTAGTCGTGCCTTTAACTGCCACAACTATATCTACCAGCCCAGAAGCTTTGCCATAACTAGCCGTTGCACTCGCTCCAGCAGCTTTAGCCCCGTCTATTATGGCTTGAGCCAAATCCTTTGGGACTTGGAAGTAATAGGTTATATCCTTGGCGTTTGTGGCTTGGTAGTTCTGGAAGGCTGTAAGCGTGAATTCTGGTTTGGCCAATTGAATTGTAACCACCCCGCTACCATCATCGGCAATAGACGGGCTTACAGATATGTTATGCCACACACCGGAAAGAGTCTCTCCATTAACAACGGCATCTTCATACGATACGGCACTAAGGCTCAATGCCATCGTATGCACTTTAGTCGGGTCAAGACCAACCCACCGCACCGTCCTGTAGCCTTCGGCTTCTGCTCCTGAAGTCCTTAAGTCCTTGCCCTCAACCATTCTGGCTTCAGTCCAGTCTATGCTCTCGGCAAATCCCTTCCTAAGCACTTGCACCAGCTTTGTAACATCGCCCTGAGCTATCCTGCGTATGTATGCTTGACGCCAGCGTCCAGCAAATGTTTCTGAGCCAGCTTCGGGGTCATCAACATAAGAACATTCAACCGTGTTCTTTATGTCTGTTATCAAGTTGAGCAGGTCGGTGATGTCTGATATATAATCAGGAGCCAGCTCCCTTAAAGAACGCCACAGCTCGGCATCGCCATTCAGAGACGTATAATTGGTTGGCTGTTTGTCGTAAACCTCCCAATCACTTGCCTCAAGCACCTCGGCGTATTTCGTTCTTAGTGGTGTAATTTCATCAGCCATAGCTTATCTGTCCGTAAAAATATTTGTGGAGAAGGTAAAAACCTGATTATTCTTGTCTCTTGCCACTCTCGGTTGTTCGGGAGCTGGGCTCATCTTTACTAACTCGTCCATAGCTTCTTTTATCTCCGCCCTAAACGTAGTGGAAGACAGCTGCCTCTTGCCTATGACAGACATAGACTCCTTCATCACCAGCAACTCTAACGCCCTTGTCGAAGGGAGTAGGGGCATATCAACGTCCTGATAAAGAGGCTGAGGATATTCCCAGTAATCCACATATACTGATAAGTCAGTTATCGCGTCCCCATCAGCATCCAAGCAAACTATCTTCTGAGTTCCTCTCGGCCTGATAACAAAGTCAACACCATCTAAGTTGTTCCCCCAATACTTAGGAGTGAATGTCTTTATGGCTGTCAACTCGTAGTATCCCGGCTCGCCAGCAAACTTGGCGTATTCCCCTGTATAATCTGTAGTAAGCAAGTCGGAAGTGAACGTCGTCCCGCCCTTAAATACATAGAAATCCGTTCCGTAATACCTTGCATCATCAGATGGAACGTAAGTATAGCAAAGGTCAGTTGCTTCATCAGGAGTTACTGCGGCTCTGTCTCTGTTGATATAGTCGAATCCATCATCAACATCCTTGACCCTAAACAATCCTGACATATTAGAAGGCAGCCACATACCCTCGGAGTAATCAGAATCGGAAAGGTCTACCGTAATTCTTCGGCGGAGAGGCGCGATAGGAATGGCGGCACAGAGTTCAAAGTAGAACTTATTAACGAAAGACTTGACAGTCGCTTCGTCGTCTTTGTCGCCAGTCCTTCGTAACGCTCGCAGAGTGGTACTAACGAGATTTCCTAGATTTTCCATATTACTCCTATTTTACACTGAGGGAACGGCGCAGAAGGCGCGGTAGGAGGAGGTTTCCGACTGAGCCGTCCCTCGATTTAATTTATAGCACCCCGTTCACGCCTATAACCCCCGGCAACGCCGCCATTGCATTGTTTTGAGCGCGGGCGTGGGAGCCTTCGGAAGCGTTGCTCTCAACCACCCACACGGGTATGTCGCCAGAGTTGGCAACAAGGAACTGTATTTCCTCGACCATCTGTGCCACCGGAACCTTGTCGCCATCATAGGGATGATTGCTGGTTTCAAAGCCCACAAAATCGGCGTTACGCGGAACACGGCGTCGCATTACCAGCTTGCCCATGTCGCGCCCTACGTTCTGTTCGTGCGTTCCTACTGGAAGCGCGATACCATCCCGCGCAGCAAACTTGCGGATATAGTCAATGCCAATCTCCACCATGTCTATTGACAACGGCCCCCGGTTTGATTCTATTGCCAGCATAAACCCGTCAACGAGCGGAGCCAACGCCTTCACCACGATTTCAATGAACGCGGGGATTCTATCCATGTACCGCCAAAACGGGTACTTCGCGGTGGCCGACTGTGGGCAATCGAACAGCATTATTACGACGAGCTTGCCGCGCTCTTTCAGGCGGCGTATGAAGTTAAGGAGTGACAGCACCTTGGCGGCGTCCAACTCACTCCGCATGAACTCGCCCTTAAACGGGCTGGACAAATCCTCATTGCAGATATTGAGCGTGATTGTATTAACGCCGAACTTGTCCATATCGTCCATGTAAGCGTTCTGTTTGGCAACTGACGTACCATCGCCCCAGCCGAGATACCAGCACCCGTCAATCTTGCCACGGTAGTAAAAGAACAATTTGCTATGGACAATCAGTGGTAACATTTTTCTTTCCCTTTCGTTTGCGCCTGACCCATTCAAAAGCTCCACACCCTATACCCGCCAATACCAAGGCAACTGCTCCACCGGCCTGAACGCGCCAGTCGGCACCAGACGCCCCAACCGCTTCGAGTGCTTCTGTAATGATATTCGTCATGTCCATCTCTCTAAGCGCGCCATGCTGTTTGCCCTGACCGCCGCCCACATTGTATAGGCCAAGGACTTGCGGCATCTGGTGTATAACATTATCTCAAGGAAAATATCGTCAGCTTCCTTGCGGGTAATTTTACGCCCACCGATTTTATGATGCGTCAATAGCCAATCGTGAATTAGAGCCGCTATGCCGTATGGGTTGCCCTTAGTTCCTGTGGGCGGGTACAGCCACCAGAGCGCCCTTGGCACGGATGCAAAATCAAAGTGGAAGCCTTCTCGAACCGTTGATAGTTCCCCGGCTTCTGTGCGATAAGTGACACCACGTTCCAACTCATACATCCGTTTGTCAAGTTGCTTGACGCGCAACGGTAACCCGGTGAATCGGTAATCGGGATCACACTCTGGGCTAATATAGGTTGTAATTTCGTCTTTGCTCACGATATTCCAATCATGTTAGGTTGTGCTTCCCACTTCTCAAGGTGCTTAATGTCCTTCTCTAATACTGCGGCTTCATCCTCAAGCGACTTGCGGTCATGGTTATCATGGACACAAGCTATGCAATTTTTCAGTTGCACAAGTCTTTCGCGCATCGTTTTAAGATGTGGGGAGTCGGGCATTATAACGTCCTGAATTTCTCAAGCAACCAGACACACGCGCCACCGATAACAGCAAGAGCGGCAAGAATCATCGAGCCGATGGCAACCAGCTTTGCAGGCTTTTCCTCAAGCACCTTTATTCGGTTACGCAACCCCTCGCCCTGCACACATCCGTTGGCCGACAGGTTATCAATCTTGGCAAACAGAATGTTGTTGGCAACCGTCTGGTCGTCGCGTGACTGCTCGGTTTGCTTCATCAGCGTTTTCACATCTGCAATCAACCCGCCAAAAACCTGTGGGTCTATATTGCCCATAATCATTACCCGCCTTTCCATATCGTTTTCAAATCCCGCCCAAGCTCCGCGAACGCACCGATCACTGGAACGCATAAGATTTTCCACAAGCCAATGAGTCCTGTGCCAACAACCATTATCACCAGACATATAAATCCCACCGTCACCCCGCGAATCATTGACCATTTGGTTTCAGGTGCTATCATGGCGTTGCCTTCCCGTGAATGACCGCCGTGGCCGGGAAAGTATTCGTTACGATCGAATAGGCCACTGTGGCCGTGCCGGTGGCGTTAACTCCTGCTGGGGCATAATTTCCAATTACATCACTATCTCCTTTATTCCACGCCACAGAAGCGGCGGTTATGCTAGAATCCAAAATTGAGTATATCACGTAGTAACTCGGACCATCTTTTCGATAAATAAAATACCCACTGACTGTATTGGACCAAGCCGGATAACCCCCGCCAGAATTTCCTATTGATACGTACTCTGTTCCAGTAACATCTGGTGTAAGCGTGCCAGTGACCGCCATGTTAGTCGCATTAGGAACGTAACTGCCCTCCGTCGCCGTCCCCCGCACGGCCCCCGCACCCGTGCCTTTGACAATCACGGTCTGCGCGTGAAGCGTGGCGCAGGTCAACAGGAGCAGGGTTGTGAATAGGTGTTTCATTTTGCCCACCATACGCGCCCTTCATGTTCCGGTTTTCCAAACGCCTCGTCAACCGCACGCATTACATCAATGTGTGTTTCATCATAATCGTGTCCACAAATCAGGCCACCCGGCGTAATGAGTCGCCGCGCCTGTTCGATGTCGTAACGGACTCCGTCATAACGGTGATCCCCGTCAATCCAGATAGCATCAAATGATTCCGGTGCCAGCAAAGGCAACACATCCGCGCATAACCCACGCATGGGAATCACGGTCTTTATCAACCCTGCCCGAATAATGCGGTTCCAAAATCTGCGATATACATTCCGCATTTTGGCAACCCAAGCGTTTTGATCGTATTCCCCTTCCCATGTGTCCACGCAAACCAAACGCCCGTCCTGCTCCCGTGCGATTGCCCCAAGTACAACGGCTGACGCACCCATCCATGACCCGATTTCAAGAATCAGTTTTCTCCCAGCAACCAACCGGCGCAACGTGTTGTGTTCGCTACTCGACGATTGATCCGGCGCACCAAATAAAAGACATATTAACCACCATTTTATTTGCCAAGGTCTTATCATTTCAAATACCTCACGATCACGATGCCGGAGCCGCCCACCTTGCCATCGACGCCCTCATATCCTCCACCACCGGCTCCACCACCTGAATTCGGTGTTCCAGCCGTTGCCGCAATAGTGTCGCCGTTCCCTCCCGCACCGCCACCACCATTGCCACCAGAGCCGGGGGTTCCGTCTGGAGTATAATAGGCATAACATCCGCCACCGCCGCCACCGCCGTAATAATTTGTCGTGCCTGAAATGGAAGATGACACGCCTATTCCGCCGTTCCCACCATAACCAGAGTCAACAACATTGCTACCAGCCGCACCGGCACCACCGCCACCACCACCAGGAACAGACCCCCCCGCTATACTCCCGCCCCATCCACCAGGATAACCCTGCGAAATACCATATGTATTTGTTCCTCCTGCTCTCGTATCCCCTTGTTCATCTGATCCACCACCACCACCAGAAGAACCGTCTTTGCCAACTGCCGGCTGGGCCCAGCCGTCATGTGTACCGCCTGCACCCCCACCATAAGCTGTCGTAGCTCCAAAAACGGAGTTGCTGCCATTTGTTTCTATAAATGAGTCATACCCTCCTTTCGCGCCACCTGTGCCTACGGTCACAATTTGTGTGCCTACTCCCAGTGTTAGATTTGTGGTTCTCACTCCACCACCACCAGCACCTCCTCCTCCACCAGTCTGAGAACCACCACCACCACCAACGACAAGCACCTCAAAATTTCCGCTCCCCGCCGTGATAATAAAATTGGTTGTGCTGATATTCGTGTAGGTGTGAATCCAATATAAGCCGCCGTCTGTTTTTATCCCCCCAACGGCGGTGATACCACTACCAGCCGCCGCAAACTGAATCTTGCCATCGGTAACAAGGATTCTGCCGTCGGCAACCTGGACGCGAGGGAACGCGGCAATCATCATTACCGCTACCGCCGCAAGCCCCAGTGCTGTGAGTATTTTGTACATTATATTCCAAAGTTGATGATGACGTTTGTGCCAATCTTAAACCCAAAGTTCGTGCCACCTTGGTCAACTATGTAGTTCGTGGTCGTGCCAAAATACACCGTGCCGTTGACGGGGAGCCAGACATAGTTTGTGGTCTTTAGATAATTCGCGTTAGTTATTGACAGACCGCCCATATCTATATCGCCCGTCATCGTCCCGCCAGCCTTCGGCAACGCCGCCGCCGCAAGTACCGCCGTGTTCGTGTAGGCGTTGGATACCACCGTGCCGACTGAATCGGCGTAGTTGGTGGCGCCGAGGCCGATAGCAAGTGAAAGGTTCGTGGCTCCTAACCCTACTGCCGCCCCTACCGTGTTTGCGTAATTCGTGGCTCCGAGGCCAACGGCAAGGGCAAGATTTGTGGCTCCTAGCCCTACTGCGGCATCCCCTACACCAAACGCATTGCTAACGGCCGTTACCGTGGTTTTCGTGGCAAGGCCAGGTGCGCCGAAGTACACGTTCGTCGTGGCCGTCCGCATTACTACGTTGCTCTCACCGTGGAACGCAAGCAGGTTTGTCAGCAGGCCGGTGTAATCCGTGGCGTTGGTGGCGACGTAGTCAACCAATTCGTCCTGAACATAACCTGTCACACTCCCATCAGGCTGTGGGCCTTCGGGGTTTGTCCAGACTATTGAACTGTCGCTGGAAAGCATATTGGTTATCGTGCCGGCCCCGCCGCCGCCCGATGGCACAACAAAATCCAGCACGCCCGCATTGGTCGTCACGCTGGCCGCTGCTCCTGTAACGATTGTGCCGCCAACGATTGTGCCGGTGTAGGATTCGACGTAGAGCGGAGTGCCGGTCGCATAATCGCCGACCGCCTGATAATTTGTGCGCGTGGTGAACTGGCCCTGATTGCCAACCTTGGAGTACGAATTGCTTGTGGCTTCCGTTATCGTATTATTGGTTATTGCCAACGCCGCGTGTGCCTTCTCCGCCGCCGTCAGATGCTGTTCATCCGCCTCACCATTAACATTCGTCAACGCCGTGTGGTCGTAAGTACCTGCACTTGATTTCGCCACAAAC
>Ga0075113_1000317_pt1 | contig 14745 bp, 17 predicted proteins | sample AntAceMetag02UKA_FD_69788 | JGI IMG/M metagenome (GOLD analysis project Ga0075113, IMG submission 69788) | Saline lake microbial communities from Ace Lake, Antarctica - Antarctic Ace Lake Metagenome 02UKA | ecosystem: Environmental > Aquatic > Non-marine Saline and Alkaline > Saline | place...
AATCACTAGCATCTATAGCATCTGCACCACTAACAGTACCACCAGCTGCAATATTATTTCTTATATCTAAATTATCAGATAATTCAACTACTCCATCAGTTACTTCAAAATTCTTTGCTTCAAAAGTTGCTTTACCAAAATAATCATCAGTTAATTGTTCTGCTATTAAACTTCCAATTCCATCAGTTGTTCCGCCATCGTTTAATACTCTAGTTCTATAATCTTCGACTGAAGCAATTGCAGCATATGTACGAGCTGTTTGTGCAATTTCTTGGGTGTGTGTTTGTGTAAGAGTATCTAAAACACTTATGCTAGAATCTTGATATCCTTGATCAACCCATAAAGCATTTAAGGATGAATCAATATTAACTGAACTAACTGCTCCAATATCAGATAAAACTTGAACTGCAGTTCTTTGTGTTACTAAACCGCCTGCATTTGGTGCAGTTAGGAAATCGCCTATTGAGTTTGCTATTGTTGAAATCGTTCCAGTTCCATCAACCAATAAATTATTATCACCAGCATCTGAATCACCACCAACGTGGAGTCCTCCGTTTATTGAAAGTTTAGATAAAGGGGTAGTCGTTCCGATTCCAAGATTCTTATTATCTATCGCCATATCAATAGAGCCAGTTCCATTTCTATTTGTCTGAAAATAAATTGGTTCATCTGGATAAGTGGATATTCTAAATCCTACACCAGAATCATATGTAGATATACTTTTTGCAGTGTTGTTTTCATAAAATAACAGAACAGAACTTCCAGAAATTGGATTTATTTTAATATCTCCTAATGTTTCAATAAACCCATCCACAAACAAATTATCAACAGCAAAGTTTTCATCCCTGATAAGTTCTGCACCTGATACTGTTCCATCCAATGAGTTACCTGAGTTGTCTAACCAAGTTGTTGAAGTCATTCCTGACTCGTTTAGGTTTAGGACGTTGCCTATTTGGGTAAGTTTAATATTATCTACCACACCTGTAAATGCTGTGTTTCCATCAATTTCAAAAAAGGCATTTACACCATCCCATTCTATTTCAAAAGTATAAACTCCAACACCACTAAAAGATGCAGTTTGAGTACCCCCAGCACCAAGTCTAAGTTTTAAATCTCCGCTTGTATATCCTGTTATCTCCACTGATACCCTATAATTAGCACCGTAAGTATAATCTGTTATTGATTCCAATAGTTCATAAGTTGTTGCTGTTCCTGTAAATTGTCCAGCACCATCATAAACCCAACCACTTCCAACTCTTGAAAATGGTAAAGTAACCAATTCCGTCTGACTCGCCCCAACATCTGCAAAAGCTATTGGAGGATTCTTTGAGTCCCATTGACTCATTTCTAACATTTCGGCTGTTGTGAGTGTTTTATTCCAATGTAAGTTCATTGAGATTTCACCATCAAAGAAACTTGCACCAGCCGTTGTACTTCCAATTCGATAAGCACCTGCATTATTTAGTGTTAAATTAGCTGTTGAAATATCAACAGTACCGCTTATAGTACCATTTAAAATAGCCGTAGCATTTCCATCTCTATCAAAAGAAATATTTAAAGAATACCAAGTATTGTCAACTATTTGTGCAGTTAAAATTATAGCCGAAACGTCAGTTGTTCCATCGTCAAATCGTATATAAATATCATCGTCAACTAAATAAACGCCATAACCAATTCCACCAGCCTCTTTATTAATTAGATATTGAGTGCCTGAAACTGAATTAGGATTAAATCGTATTGTTTGTGAAAAATCACTAGTTCCTACATCTAAATTAGCATTATCAGCTATTTCAATATAGTCATCTGTTACTAATTTATAATAAGCCCCTACAAGGGAATTTTGTAACTCTAAGGTGTTGATAATTGAAGTAGCATTCTTTGTTGAGCCTGAGCCTATCTCTATGTCATTAGTTGTGATTGCTCCTACATCAGTAACAGCTTGTAAATCTTGGTTAGAAATTGAAGTATCTAAATTACTTATCTGTGTAGTGTGTGTTTGTGTTAAAGTATCTAAAGCACTTACAGAACTATCTAAATTATTTCTTAAAGTGTTTAATGATGGATCAATATAATTACCTATAATATCATAAGTTTTTAACATTGAAGAACTATCATCCCAATAAGCATAATGCGTATCTGTCGGCGAATCTTCTCTTGTTGCAATTGCCTGTAAGATGCTGCCTTCCCAACCAACTCTCATGATGGCATCATTTCCTGCACCAAATATAACATTTGTTATTCCATCTGGTTTTGTAATTTTAACACCACTTATTGAACCATCTTCTAATTGAACAACAGCGCCTTGACGCATTGTAATAAAAGCGGATTCTGTTTCAATATTCTCGGCATGTGTTATGTAAGAAGAACCATCTTGGTAAATGTCTCCAAATATATTTAAAGAACCGTTTAGGGTAAGAACCCCTGTAAAAGTATCTGTTGTGTTATTAAGTTTTATAGAATCTAATAAACCAGTTGAAGTTTCTAAATTTGTTATATCTAATGTATGAGCTTGTGTAAGAGTATCTAAATTACTTACAGATGTATCTAAATTAGATATTTGAGTAGTATGTGTTTGTGTAAGAGTATCTAAATTACTTACAGATGTATCTAAATTAGATATTTGAGTAGTATGTGTTTGAGTTAAATTATCTAAATAAGCTATCGATGTATCTCTGGCTGCTAATGAACCATCGACATAGTTAATAGTTGCTCCCCCAAATCCAGTTGAAACCTCAAGTAAATTACTTGCATTCCAATAAAAATCCGTTGATAATGAAGCATCTGAAATATAAGTTGATCTAATATCGTTTAATGAAGCATCTATATAAATTGTTGTTGAAAATAGATCTAATGAAGAATCTAAATTAGATATTTGTAATGTATGTAATTGAGTAAGAACATCTAAATTAGTTATAGATACATCTTGATATACTTGATCAATCCATAAATTATTTAATGATGTATCTATACTAATTATTTTATTATCTACATACCATTTATTAGCGCCATGAGATGTGTCAGTTGGAGTTTTAATACCAATTAAAAAATTATTATTAAGATTTATTGTTCCGCCAGTTGTTATACTATTTCTTATATCTAGATCATCTGATAATTCAACTACTCCATCTGTAACTTCGAAATTTTTCGCTTCGAATGTACTTAATCCAAAATAATCATATGTTAAATGTTCATTAATTAAGGCACCTATACCGTCAATTGTTCCACCGTCATCAAGCACTCTATTTCTATATAATTCTATTTCTGGAATAGCAGCAAATGTTCTAGATGTTTGGGTAACACTAACACCACCAATATCACTTAATACTTCTAACGAAGTTCTTTCTTGTAATATATTTCCTGATTGTGTTATGAAGTTACCTGTGCTTGTTCCTAGAGTTAAAACTTTTGCTGTGCCACTTATAGTTAAATCACCAAATATTGATATATCGTTTACAAATTTCATATAATTTTAATATTTTTATATTTATCCTCTTATCCTTTATCCTTTTATTATTTATTCAAATAAAAAAGGAGCTATTTAAAAAATAGCTCCTTGATTTATATTAGTTTTATTGTTATTACCCTGTAATAAATACTGAACAATCACCACTTAGTGAGCCTGCAGTCCATTCCAATTTGACATCTCCATTAATATCAAATGAATTTTCAGTATAAACTCGTCTTCTTAATTCATATACAGATATATTAAATGGCCCTTCTCCTAAATTATGTGTAGTAGCTTCAAATATTACAGATGTATCTATAACTCCGCTAAAATTACCAATATATTTACTGGCAAAACCATCAACTCCTGTAACAGCAATTGTTATAGCACTAGCATCTGATGTAATTGTTGTACCATTTCCCTGTTTAATATATTTTAAATATACAATAGATACATCTTGTGCAGCTAAAACATTATGGCCCGAAGAATTTGTAGCTTCTGTAACAGTTCCAATATAAGTAGTATTATGATTATGATCTGTTCGAGCTACTGTATTTAAAATACCTGATCCACCCCATGTTGGAGTAATTTCGCCTGCAATTGAAACTGAAATACCAGCACCTGTTTTTACAACTCCTAAAGATGAACTTGTAGCAATACATGCATCAATTGAAATTAATTGGCCAGGATATCCAGAAATTCCTAATGCAATCCCTGCTGATAATGAAGCAATACTAACATCTTCCATTATTGCTATTTCTCCATCAGTATTAGGAATTAAATCATCTTGTTTAGCATTAAATATAGACCAATCTGTTGATGATAAATAACCATCAGATGTAGCAGATGATTTCAAGATTGAAATATCAATTGTAGATAAAACAGAACCAGCTCCACCACTAATAGATAATGGTCCATTTATAGTTAAATTAGCAGGATCTGTCCAAGCAGGTGATTTTAATAATCGTGTAGTCACAACTGAACCATTAGCAGCAGATGCCATTAGTGCGTAAGCATTAGTTCCTAATGAAAGACCACCAATTGTTAATCCACCATTTAATGATGTATTATTTCCAGAAGCAACGTCTAAAGGAGCACCTAAATCTAAACCAGTAGTTGCATTAAATGTTATATTTGCATGTGTATCAAAACGATATAAATCATTATTAAAAAATGTAATACCTTCTGCTATTGGAGTATCTTCTCTTGTTGCAACTGCTTGAGTTGATGCATCTTGATATTGTGATGCATCAAATTCAGCTATACCAATTCTAAATGTATTCTGAGATTCATCATAAATAAATACATATGGTTCTAAATCACCTCTATCAACTATAATACCTGATTGCATTGTAGCAGGTGGTATTCCTGATTGGCCTGTATTAAGTACTATAAATGCACTTGATACATCGATTGATTCAACACTTCTTACGAATAATGAACCGTCAATTGTTAAATTACCACCAACTAAAGCATCACCTATAACGGTTAAATCTCTTCCAATAGATACATCTAATGTTACTGATATACCAGGAACTATTAAATCACCAGTCATTGTATCACCAGCAATCTCAACATAATCATTCGCATCTTCAAGTGATATAGTTCCTAATTGTTGGGTTTTTAATACACCACCATCTGAAATAATAGCTAAACGAGTTGTGCCAGATGTTAAACCACTTAAAGTAAGTGTATTAGTACCATCTGTAGTTATTGTTGTAGGTGAAGAAAGAGTTCCTCCAAGCCCAACGCTATTATCTGTTGTTGTTAAACCATTCCATGCAGCAATAGTAGCTGCTTCTAATAATGCAATTGATGCATCTTGAATAGCTTGACTATCATCAACTTGAGTCTTTGTATAATAATCAGAGTCAGTAGCAAATGCCATTGTTCCTAATTGTTTACTCTTAACTATTAAATTCGATCCGGTACCCGTTTCTAAAACTAATGCATATGGAGTACCTGATGAAACAGATATTGGGGCATTTATATGAGCAGTTCCCTTTAAATAGATGGAAGTATCAACAAAAACATTTTTTATAAATGCTATGCTTCCATCAAATATTATATTAGGTTGTGTATATTTTGCCATTATTAATAATTTATTTTATATATTTATTTAAAAACCTGTAATTATAACATTATAATTTTCACCAATAATTGGTGGAGTAGCAAATGTTATAGAATCAGAATTTAATCCTCTTTCAATTTCTGGATAAATTTGATAATTTGTAGAAATATCATACAAAACAATCATATGATTTAATGTATTTAAATTATGATTTATTCCAAAAAATGCATCTACATTATTACCATTTATAGTACTAATAACACCACTAACAATAGAAACATCTTCTAAAAAAATATTTTTTGCATTAATATAAGCTAAATTTCCATCCCACGTATTTACAGTTAAATTTCCACCGTCATCAGTTAATACGACGCCTTGTTGTCCATTATTAAGTTGAAAGGTAATGGAACTTGTTCCACTTGCATCTATGATTCCCCCTGGTCCTCCTAATTGTACCCATGATGAAGAAAATGTATAATTGTCTTTATCAGCAAGAAAATAAAGACCATTATTTACAATGCTTGGATCATCTACAACAGAAACTATCATTCCTGTATAAATCCAAGTATTATTATTAATATCTTTCCATGTCGAAAAATTTATTAAATCTTGTGTAGATGAAACTTTCATTCTAGCATCTAATGGAGATTCAATTAATGGTTCAAAATTTGAAGAAAAAGTAAATGTTCCTTTGTGTCTTGACATAGTTTAAAATTTTATTCGTATATTAATTAATGATCTGTTTGGACCATTATAAACATAATTGTAATAACTTACATCTAATGCTTGTATTATTCGCGTGCTAATATCACTTGTCCAATAAGTTAATGAATTAGTTGATGATTCTCCTTGATATTCCCAATTATTTGATAATGTATTATAAGTTTCAATACTATATAAAGGTCTTAAATTAATCCAATCCCATGGTATTGAAAATGATTGTTTATAAATACTTGATTCGGAAACTAAATTAAATTCTATATTATCACCAGTAATCATCGAAACATATGATTGATTTAAATATGTAGATATATCAGAAGTAGTTGCAAATAATGGATAAATACCCTCTATAGAAATTATATTATTGGATGTTGTTCCTGCAACTAATGGCGTACTAAAATTATCTAATCTACTATCAATTGGTTGAGGGCCTGTAGAATAATTAACATTATTTGTAAATGATTGTACACCAGTTGTTACTAAGTAGTTATTAATTGATGGATTATTTATTAATAAATTTGAAGAAACATCAGTTAATAATGTATTTCCAGATGGATCTGTATAATTATAATTTATTGGATTTCCACTTCTAAAATCTTGATTTGATGTATTAATGTAAATTTCACCCTTATCAAAAATTGATGTGAATGATATAGTTACTAAATCACCTATTTCTTGTAGTGATGAGATATCTGTTGTAAAATTTAATGAAGGACTTATAAATGTCGGATCAATTATTGGAAATAATAAATCATCCCACATTTTTGTAACTGTATTTCGATATAATGAACCAACTGAAACATCTATACTATATCCACCAACAGGAAAATATGTTATAATAGATTCATCTAATGCAGTATTATAATAAGCAGTCACACTAGCATCAACTATTAATTCATATAAATTAGTTAATGTAGTTTGTAAATTAGTTATTGTAGAAATAGGTTGCAATCCTTTATGATTAGCTCTCCATAAATAATATGAACCAGGTTGACCATTTAAATAATCGGCATCATTTGTTAAACATGCAGCATTACAAACATCATTATAATCTATAGAACAACCAGTAACAGGATCTGAAGCAATTATTGTTTCATTAACAACTGGAGATGAACTAGTTGATTTTAAATAAGATACAGAAAAATTAGTAACAATAGAAGACGTATTAGATTTTATATATCGAATTTCTAAAAATAAATATTGATTTCCATCTGCACTAATATTTGTAAAATTACCTTGATTTAATGTTTCCCAAGAAGCCCAATAATTATTATTGAAAGACCATCTAAATTCTTTTTTTGTAAATATTCCAGATAAATTATCAGCATAAAATTTTAGAACACCAACATTTTTAATAGGAAGTGTATTTTGGAATAGAATTTGATTATCAGTTTCTGATCTAGTAAAGTTAGAAAAAATCATTAAAACTTTCTGTTATTTTATTTATTTATCTTTAATAATAAACAGCAAAAATTACAAAAAGTTTTATTTTATTTTATTGCTTCTAATTCATGGGGAGTAAGAGTAAACATGTCGTCCATTTTAGTAAATTCTAAAAATTTATCGTAAAATTTATTACTCATTAATTTTTCTTGTTTAGACATTTTCATTTCATCAAATCTTTTCATTCTCATGTGATTTGAAACAATTTCAAAAATTTGCTCTATATCTCCGCCAAAAGATTCTATCCAATTTTTATATTTCATAACTAATTCAGCAGAAACCTTTTCATGATCTGGGGATGTAGGATATCCTGTTTTTGGTGAAGTTGTTGTAGTATCGATTTTACCTAAATCATGAAATAATGCAGATATAACTTGATTTATATCGTTACTTTTTAATGCTCTGTTATAAACAAGTTTTATATGTTTTAATGTATTTCCTTCTGGATGAAAGTCAGGTCTTTGACTTATATTCTCACTTTTAATTAAATAGTCTTTAATTTCTTGTGGAACTAAAAAAAACATTATATCAAAACTAGGTATTTCTTGAACTTTCATTTTTTAAAATTATTTTACCACTGTTTTATAATTAATATTATTTCTTCTTTATTTAATCCATCTCTAATCATATCGAATATATCTGTTTCTTGTGAAGTAGTAAAATAAGGTTCGCCTTTAGGAAATGATTTAACATTATATCGTTTTTCCATTAATTTATTTTCTTTAACAATTTCTTCAACTTCTCGATATATGTTTTGTTGTTTCATTTTGCTAATATAATAAAAATATATTTACTTTTATTATATTTCATCATATTTTTTATTTCATCTAAAATTTATTTATAATTATTATATTTATATTTGTTTAATAACCAAACAATTTTAGATGAATAATCTATATATTTAAAAGATGGACAAATTCCATTTGGATTTAAACCCATTTCAAGTAATAATTTAAGTATGTCATAATGATCTCTATTTGCAGCAAGATGTAAGGCATAATGTTGTCGTGCATAAATATTACATCCATATTTTATTAATATATTAACAACATCAATATGACCAAGATAAACAGCCTTCAAAAATGCATAATTATCATCATATAATATATTAGCTCCTCGTTTTAAACTAATATTAATACCTTCTATAAAATTAAAAGATACAGATGCTATTAATATTTTATTTGGAACAAAAGTATTACATAAATTAATAATTTCTGTTTTATTTTTACTAACAAACAATTTAGATTTAAATATCATATTTTATATAATTTGGTATTTTTGATCCATTATTTATTAATAATTTTATAATTTCTTTATGATCATTTTTAAATGCAAATTTAATTGGTTCATTAAAATTTGCATTTTTATCTGCCCCATTGTCAAGTAATATTTTTACAATTTCAAAATATCCTTTACTACAAGCCCATCTTAAAGATAAATCAGCACAATAATGTATGTTAGCATTATGTTTTATTGCATATTTAATGCCATTAATAAATCCATATCTTGATGATGCCAATAATATTTCTTCATTATTAGCTAAATCTATTATCTCGTCCAAAATTTCTTTATCAGATCTAGGAATGAATATTGTCTGTAGCATTTCTTAAATTATTTAATATTCTTGATACTCTTCCGTTTGGAATAATATGTGAATTTACTAATTTAAAATGATTATTATCACCATTTAAATAATCATTTGCAAATCGGCCAACAGCTCCGCTTCTACTAATCCCAGCAGCACAATGAACAATAATAGTTTTCGCTCTCCGATTAAATTTCAAAAATTCAATAATTTGCTTACCATGAACCTCGTTAAATTTTTGTGTTTTTATTTTATTTGTTGGCGAAAACTCATTATCTCGTTCTACATCATCGAAATAAAGTTGAATAACATTAAAATGTTCTGATTCAAAAAAAGGTTCATGAAAAAATTTACCAGAAGAATCATTAATACTTATAAATGCTCCTCCAAATTCTTCAACATTATCTTCATTTATATTATTAGATTCTAATATATTTTTAAATTCTACTTTTGATACGATATAAACTTTTAATTTTTTATCCATTTTTAAAATTTAATATTTATTTAATAATCACATAAAGGACAATGTCCATGTGAATTAATATAACTTTTGCATTTATTACATATTTCTAATTTATTAACTTCATCATAACTATAATCTTTATTATCTTTTTGTTCTTGAATTCTATTATTTTTAAGTTGTTCTTTTTCTATTTCTTTAAAAAATTTATCAAAATTGTACATTTGTTTTTTTTTAATGTGATTTAAAATTATATAAAGGTTTTAAAACATCAATAATATTTGCAGTATCAACAATTGCTCTTTTAATTTCTTCAATTGATTTATAAGCTTGGGGTGCTTCATCAAGAGTAGAAACCCCGACTGAAGAACTATAAACTTCTGTCATTGATTTTTTAAATTCATCTATATCAATTAATTTTTTAGCTTTACTTCTACTTAATAATCTACCAGCACCATGAGGTGCTGAATAATTCCAATCTGCATTTCCTTTACCAGTACATAATAATGATCCATCAGACATATTTATAGGTATAAGTAAAATTTCGCCATATTCAGCTGAAACAGCACCTTTGCGTAATATCATACGTTTAAAATCAATATAGTTATGTATTGTTTCAAATCGAGATTCTTCATGTAATTTAGATTCCTTTATAATGATGCTTGCAATAATCTCTCGATTGGATGTTGCATATCTTTGGGCAATTTCCATATCATTCATATAATCATTAAAATCATCCCCAATTAAAAATGCAAGTTCTCTATCAGTTCTTGGTTTTTTAATTTTTTTAATTTCAGCAGAAATGTCTTTTGATCTTCCTTCTAATTTTAATTTATTAATTAAATTAACTCTGACCTTACTCATTTCATTTACATTAGCAAAAGCTTTCTTTTGATAATATTTGCATATATCCCCACCAAGTTTTCTACTTCCTGAATGAATTATTAAATAAAGTTCACCTTTGCTAGATTCACTTACTTCAATAAAATGATTTCCACCACCTAATGAACCAATAGATAAATTTGCTCTTGTTAAATCCACATGTTTTTTACATCTTAATTTAGAAAAATCAAAATCTTTTTTTATATCTGTGTGTACATTAAACCCATTAGGAATTTTTTCATTTATTATTTTATCAAATTTAGGAAAATCAATTTCTTTATCTTTTAATTTTATTGTAAGCATTCCGCAGCCAATATCAACGCCAACTAGATTGGGTGTAATTTTGTCTTGAATAGTCATAGTTGTGCCAACCATACAACCCTTTCCAGCATGAGCGTCTGGCATTATTCTTACCTTTGAACTTATATATGCATCAAAGTTTATAAGCTTTTTTAATTGATCATATGCTTCATATTCAAATGTTTCAGCAAAAATAATTACTTCATTACCTGCAACATTTTTAATTTTTTGTATCATGATTTTATTTATAATTATTTTATATATACAATGAAATATTTATTTTTTCCCTTTTGAACTAAAATATATTTTTTATTTAAAAGATCACTCATCGAAACTTCAAAACCATCTTTCACTTTTTCTTTATTAATAGAAACCCCATTATCTTTCAACATTCTTCGTGCTGCGCCTTTTGATTCAAATATATTAGTTTCAACAGCAAGAAAATCAACAATTCCTATTTTCCAATTTATAGCTTCCTTGTTTATATTATATTGTGGAACTCCAGCAAATACACTTAATAAAGTGTTTTCATCTATTTTTTTCAAAATATCAGTAGTTCCTTTGCCAAATAAAATTTGGGATGCTTCCAAAACATCACCAAAATCTTTTTCTGAGTGTACTCTAATTGTAATATCTTGTGCTAATGTTTTTTGTAATAATCTCTTATGTGGCGCTTCTCCATGCATTTCAATTAATTTATCAATTTCATCTTTACTAAAAAGAGTAAAAATTTTAATATATTGAGATGCATCCTCATCAGAAGTATTTAACCAAAACTGATAAAAGGTATAGGGAGTTGTTTTCTTTGGATCTAACCAAATATTTCCAGATTCAGTTTTACCAAATTTAGAACCATCTGATTTTGTTATAAGTGGGCAAGTTAATGCAAATCCTTTACCTCCACTAATTTTATTAATTAGTTCGGTTCCAGTAGTAATATTTCCCCACTGATCAGAACCACCCATTTGTAATTTTAAATTATGATTTTTATATAAATGTAAAAAATCATATCCTTGAAGTAATTGATATGTAAATTCAGTAAACGACATCCCACTTTTAGATTCAGAACCTAATCGTTTTTTAACTGATTCTTTTGCCATCATATAATTAACTGTGATATGTTTACCAATCTCGCGTGAAAAATCTAAGAAAGAAAAATCTTTCATCCAATCATAATTGTTTACTAGTACAGCTGAATTAGGATGAGAAGAATTAAAATCTAAAAATTTTGATAATTGATGTTGTATACATTTTTGATTATGTAATAAAATATCTTCAGTTAGCAAAATACGTTCTTTTGATTTTTCTGAAGGATCTCCTATCATTCCTGTTGCTCCACCAATTAATGCAAATGGTTTATGACCAGAAACCTGCATATGTTTTAACATCATTACACCAACTAAATGACCAATATGTAAAGAATCTGCAGTTGGATCAATTCCAACATAACCACTCGTCATTTCTTTTTTAAGCTGGTCTTCAGTTCCAGGCATAATAGTATGAATCATATTACGCCATGTTAATTCCTCAATAAAATTTTCTTTTTTCATTTTTATTTATTTAACCATTTATCAAATTTACTATTTTTAAAAAATTTTATAGTAATAAGCGGAATTGTTAATACTATAAACCAAATCCAACATGTAATAATATGAACATTTTTTCTTGGATCAAAAATAAAACTAAAAATAGAACATATTATAAAATATAATATCATTGATCCGAATAACCATTTATGAATATTTTGCATAATTTTTTATGTATAATTAATTTTTTCAGGGGGTTCTTGAATTTTATCACCAACTTCATCAATAACATAATCTTTTTGAACACCTTCTAAATTAATTAAAAACCATCCATTCTCATCATGATAACCTATAGTCCAACTATCTTCAAATATTGGATGTAACAAAACCCAATAATATCCAGTTTCTATTATATTGTCCATGGTACAAATATAATAAAAAAATTAGTAATTAAAAAATATAATATGGTTTTAGTTGTCAGGGGCTCTCGGCTTTAGTCTCTCCCCCCTTAAAGTAGTTTTTCTTCTTGGAAGCTTAGGTACTTTATTCTATGCAGGCCAGGGGCTTAGTTTTTGATAAAATGTTAAATTTTTGTTAAATATAATTTTAGATACAATATTATTTATATTAATACCTTTCTAAAGTTTCTTTTAGATGATCATAATCAAAATAAACTGTCATAGGTTCTAAACCTGTTGAATTTTTTTGATAACGAAGTATAATTTTTTGATCTTTGAGATATACAAATAAATTTTCAAATCTATTTTGTATTTTTACCCATTCTTTTTCAAATGGTACATTTATAACTTTACCAAATATACTATTAACATTAAATGTATGTAATCCATAAGAAATTTTTAAAATTTTATTTATACGTTCATCACCATGATATTTAAACATATTTAGTCCAGCATTAATTTTTAATGGTAACGATTCGAAAAATCTTTGTTCAAGCACCTTTCCTTTTCCAGAATAATAATATTCTCCAAATGATGGTTCAAATATAAAAATTCTACGATTTTTTATTAAATCATCTAATTCTTTTATTATATAATCTTTTAAAGATGATAATTCCTTTCCTTTAAGAATATCTGATATTGATTCGTTAACAAAATGAGCTTTCATTAAATAAGTTTATTTTATTTATATATAAATCTAAAACAAATGCTATAACATAGTATAAAATAAATATGAATGAACAATTAATATTTAAAAAAGTAGATAATACAATTATCGAAGACGTTAATCAATATGTAAAAGAATGGCTTAAACAATATCCATATTCTGAAATTACTATAGGTTGTGATTCTCAAGTACATACTAAATATGTAAAATATTCTGTTGTAATTGTTATGCATATTTTTTATGAATCTAAAAGTAATTTTGATAGAATAGGGCGAGGTGCCCACGTTATTTCTGCTAGTATTTATGACAAAAATAAAGTAACTAAATCTGACATGCATACAAAATTATGGGCAGAAACTGAATATACAATACAAGCAGCAGAAATGCTTACAGATTGTACAAAAAATATCAAAATACATCTTGATTATAATAGTAATGAAAATGAATTATCAAATGCACTTTATTCTGCTGGTATAGGATATGTAACCGGATTAGGATATGAAGCCTCTGGAAAACCCTATGCTTGGGCAGCAACCCATGTAGCAGATGATATTTGTAAAGGAAAATCAACATCTAGAAACAAAAATATTTAAAATTTTAACAATTATTTTTTTATTTTAAATATTTTTGTTATATTTGTATTTGTAAATTATTCAACTTATTAATCAAATATGAAAAATAGATGTTTATTTTCTGAATTAAAGGAACAAGGTTTTACTGAAGAACAAATCCTTCGGTTATTTAAATTAATGGAAAATTTACCTGTTCACAATTTAGCAAATGATAAGAATTTATCAGTAACAGTTACTAAAGGTCATATAATAATATAAGTTATGGGAAAATATCAACATAATAAAATAATAAAAATTTTTGCTTGGTTTTATATATCAATTATAATTTATTTAATAATAAGTTTTAGTTGCTATTATAATAATATTAATAATATACAAATATTTATTTTTATTGGTTATATTATTATATTAGCATTTCCTTTTATTTTAATAGAATTATTTACAAATACTAAATTATCAAAATGGTTAAAATCATGAAAAAAATTAAAGAATATATTAAATCATTATTTCCATGGAGATGGATAATACCTGTATTATTTATATCTTTATGGGAATGTTTATTAATATTAACGTCCACTATTATTGAATCTATAAATATATTTTATTTCATTGGATT
>Ga0075113_1000320_pt1 | contig 14728 bp, 8 predicted proteins | sample AntAceMetag02UKA_FD_69788 | JGI IMG/M metagenome (GOLD analysis project Ga0075113, IMG submission 69788) | Saline lake microbial communities from Ace Lake, Antarctica - Antarctic Ace Lake Metagenome 02UKA | ecosystem: Environmental > Aquatic > Non-marine Saline and Alkaline > Saline | place...
GTATTGACAGTAAATTTAAAAGAAGAATAAGTATAAATCGAGGAGGCGGGCTTTGTGTTGAAATAGCAGTGCCTGCAGATTGCATTATGATAGAGGTGGATGTTTTATGGAGTGAACGAGGAAATGAATTTATATTTGATGCAGAAGACTATATATATAATTTTTATTAAGATAAATCGACCTCATTAATGAAAAGTAAATTAATAAAATCTGCTGGCTTAACCTTAATAGAGCTTTTGGTTGCAATTACTATTTTTTCAACAGTAATTTTAATAGTTACAGACATTACTCTTGACGTAATTAGGGCAGAATCAATATCTTCGAGTTATCAAGTTGCTCTTGACAGTGGTCGTTTTATTCTTCAAAGGATTGCTAAAGCCATCAGGGTTAGTATTATCAAAACTCCTACTTCTGTGACGAATAGTATTGAGCTTGCTCATCCCACTCGTGGCACTGTAGAATATTTTCTTTCTGGCGACAATAGAATCATAGAGCACATAGAAGGAGATTCAACAATAGGCTCAGCGTTAGATTCGTCGGCAATTACTGTTGAGGCTTTTAGTTTTGATATTAAAGGAGCAGATGATGGAACCGATAACAGGCAGCCACAGGTGACTTTGTCTTTAAAAATTAAGCCATCTCAGCCAAAAAACAAAGAAAACCTAGAGAGCATCCTATTACAAACAACTCTTTCTCAGAGGTCCCTAGACAATGTTGGTGACCATAACGCAAGTCCATGATAAAAAAAATACTTTTTAAAATTAAAGAAAAAAAAGGAGCGGCGCTTTTTTTAACGGTTATTTTTCTTGGATTTATCTTTGCAATAACATCAGTAATAGTAAAAATCCAACTTAAAGAACTTCAATTTGGATCAGGAGAAAGAGCTTCAAACAAAGCTCTTTTTGCGGCCGATGCAGGCCTAGAAAGAGCACTTTATAATATTTATAGGGAAACAGGTCTGGTACCAGACGCTTGTACGAGCACAGGATGTTTTTTGCCTGCAAAGGTTGATTCTTCGCTTAGATATTTTAATCTGGGTAATGGATCGCAATATCATGTGGTCGTGCCTTTCGGTGCTCTCAATCCTATAGTCACCCCTGCAGGCGAAGAATACATTGTTATAAGGTCGATTGGTAAATTTAACAACATAGAGCGTAGTTTAGAAATGAATGTTTATACGAAAGTAAATCCTTAGTCTATGAACACAAAACAGGTGAGAGAAAGAATAGAGAAGCTTAAAAAAGAAATAGAATACCACAGACATCTTTATCACGTCTTAGATAGACAAGAGCTTTCGGATGCAGCGATTGATTCGCTAAAGTATGAATTGGCAGAATTGGAAAATCAGTATCCAGAATTTGTTACAAATAATTCTCCAACTCAACGAATTGCTGGAAAAGCACTTGATAAGTTTGAAAAAACAAAACATAAAATCAAGCAGTGGTCGCTTAGTGATGCTTTTTCAGAAACTGAAATTAGAGATTGGGACAAAAGAGTAAAAAAAATAGTGCTTGAAAAACTGGGCGAGAAATTAGCCCAGATTTCTTATAGCTGCGAGCTTAAAATTGACGGTTTACACATTGTTTTAAACTATAAAAATGGCATTCTAGAATTAGGAGCAACTCGGGGAGATGGAGTAATAGGTGAAAATGTGACTAACAATATAAAGACCATCGAAGCTATTCCTTTGAGCCTTGAACATCCAGAAACGTTGACGATAGAGGGAGAGGTTTTTATGAAAAAGGATGTATTTAGTGAATTGAATAATAGACGAGAAAAGGCGGGTGAGTCACTTTTTGCTAATCCCAGAAACGCTTCTGCGGGAGCAATCAGACAACTTGATTCTAGGGTGACTAGATCAAGAAAATTAGATTTTTTTGCTTATGATATTTCTTGGCCAGAAAACAATATTCCGAAAACTCAGATAAAAGAATTAGAAAAATTAAAGAAATTAGGCTTTAAGGTTAATAAACACTTTGTTGGTGCGAAAGACATAGAAGAGGCGATTGTCTTGTGGAAAGAATGGAAAGATAAAAAAGACTCTCAAAATTATTGGCTTGATGGTTTGGTTGTGAAAGTCAATGATCGTAGGCTACAAAAAACACTTGGTTTTACAGGAAAATCTCCTAGGTGGGCTTTGGCGCTTAAATATCCAGGAGAAGAAGCAATAACAGTGGTAGAAAGCATATTTTTGAACTTAGGAAGAACGGGCAAACTTACTCCAGTTGCAAAATTAAGACCAGTGAATATAGCTGGTTCAATAGTGTCTAGAGCTAGTTTGCATAATTTAGACGAAATTAATCGACTTGATATAAGGGCAGGAGATACGGTCGTTATTCATAAAGCAGGAGATATTATTCCTCAAATAAAAACAGTTATTAAAAATTTAAGATCAAGAAATAGCATTAAATTTGTTCTTCCGTCGACTTGTCCGGTTTGTGGATCGGACATTATTAGGCCACGAGGCGAAGTTAATTATTATTGTTCGAATAAAAACTGTAGCATGCTTGAAAGACGTAACCTGTATTACTTTGTTTCAAAAAAAGCATTGAATATTGATGGCTTGGGTCCTAAAATTATTGATCAGCTAATAGAAGTTGGGATTGTTAAAGACGCAAGTGATATTTTCAGGCTAAAAAGAGAAGACTTGATTGGACTCGATAGGTTTGGAGAAAAATCTACTAATAATCTTATAGATTCAATAGAAGAGAGAAAAACAATTCCAATATTAAATTTTCTAATTGGACTTGGAATAAAACATGTTGGCGAAGAAGTGGCAGGGCTAGTTATCGAGAATACAAACAATCAAATCGATTCACCAACAGAACTTGCTGATGTTTTCTCTGGACTAGACATCGAAGATCTTGGAAAAGTAATCGGGATTGGACCCAAGATAGCAGAGAGTATTGTTGAATATTTTAGGGATACTAAAAATCAAAAACTCTTAAAAGAGGTTGGCGATCTAGGGGTCACATTTTCTAAAGTAGAAGATAGTGAAATCAAAGACTTGGTGTTTCTTAATCAATCAGTGGTTTTAACGGGTTCTCTCGGAAGCATGAGTAGGGATGAAGCGAAAAGAAAAATCAAGCTCTTGGGAGGTAAGATAGTTAACTCAGTCAGTGGCAAAATAGACTTTGTGGTGGTTGGTGAGAAACCTGGATTAAAACTTGATAAGGCTAAAAAACTTGGTATAAAAGTTATAGATGAGAATGAGTTTTTGAATTTAATTAATGAAAAATAAATAAACACTTTTTGTAAAAGGAACAATTTAATGATTAAAAAAGAAGAAGTTAAAAAAACTGCATTTTTAGGAAGGATTAATCTTACTGATGATGAAATTGTTAGATTTCAAAAAGAACTCAATGAGGTTCTTGACTATGTTGACGGAATAAAAAAGGCTACTTTTAATAAAAAAAGCAAACCAAATCCAAGAATTAAAAATATATTCAGACAAGATGAACACAATTTCGCTCCACATGAATATGAAAAAAGAGAGGAAGAAGCGAAGGCGGGTCTTTTGATTCAAAAAAATACTGACAAGGCACAGCTTAAAGTTCTAAATGTTTTTAAAAAATAAAAATGAAATTTGAAGAAAAAACAATTTTAGAAGTTCGCACCCTGATAAAGGAGAAAAAAATAAGTTCAGAAAATGTAGCAAAATATTTTTTGGAGAAAATCAAAGAAACCAATGAGACTTTAAATACATTTTTGCTAGTTGATGAAAAGGGAGTTGTAAATAGAGTAGAAAATATAAACAAAGAGGGAATTGGCGGTAGCTTAATGGGAATTCCTTGTGCCATTAAAGACAACATTTTAATTAAAGGCATTAAGACAACAGCAGCATCGAAAATATTACAAGACTATGTAGCGAGTTATGACGCAACAGTTATTGGCTTGTTAAAGGAAAGTGGTGCAATTTTTTTAGGAAAAACAAATTTAGATGAATTTGCTATGGGATCTTCAACTGAAAATTCAGCATTTGGTGTAACTAAGAATCCACATGACATCACAAGGGTACCAGGTGGGTCATCAGGAGGATCTGCCGCTGCGGTTGCTTCTGGTCAGTGCCTTTTTTCTTTAGGATCTGATACGGGGGGGTCTATTCGTCAGCCGGCTGCGTTTTGTGGGGTTGTTGGACTGAAGCCCACCTATGGCAGTGTTAGCCGTTACGGTCTTATCTCTCTAGCGTCTTCACTCGACGTCATTGGGCCATTTACTAAAACTATCCGTGATTCTGCTGAGGTTTTTTATTCAATTAGTAGAAAAGATAAAAAGGATTCAACTTCTTTTGAGGATTATGATGTGGTTCAAACTAAAGAAATTTTTAAAAGAGATCCCAAGTTTCTTAAAATTGGTATTCCTAGTGAATATTTCTCCAGTGAATTGGATCCTCAAATAAAAAATGTAACAGAAAAAATTATAGAGAAATTATCAATTTCTGGATTTAGCGTTCAGAAAGTCAGCTTGCCCAACACTAGCTATGCATTGGCTACCTATTATATAATTATGCCATCAGAAGCATCTGCCAACTTAGCTCGTTACGACAACTTGCGCTATGGGTCAAAGAGAACAAGTAATGGAACAGGAAATTTGATTAATCAATACATAAGTGACAGAACAGAATTGTTTGGAGACGAAGTAAGACGCAGAATTATTCTTGGAGTTTATTCTTTAAGCAGTGGCTATTATGAAGATTATTATATAAAAGCTCAGTCGATGAGGGACTTGATCAAGGATGACTTTGAGAAAGTTTTCCAAGAAGTAGATTTATTAATAACTCCTACTACTCCAACAACTGCTTTTAAAATTGGAGAAAAACAAACTCCTTTAGAAATGTACCTATCGGACATGTTCACTGTCCCAGCGAGCCTAGCAGGTCTTCCGGCAGTAAGCTTGCCATGTGGGAAAATTGATAATTTGCCAATCGGGCTTCAAATTATTGGAAAACCTTACAGAGAAGAAGATCTTTTTTTACTAGGAAATCACATTGAATCAATCTTGAAAAAGTAGCGCAGGACAAGGGGTTGACAATAATGTTTTTGTGAGTACAATAAGTACGAGACTTAAAAGCCGAAAGGTTTTTTGTACTTTCAAATTAAAATAGCAAATACGTACAACAACACGTACCAATTTTTTAGAGTTATCCCGACTCTATTCAACTATATATTTCACAAAGAAATTTTTTTCAGAGAGTTTGATCCTGGCTCAGGATGAACGCTGGCAGCGTGGATAAGGCATGCAAGTCGAACGCCCCGGTTTACCGGGGAGTGGCAAACGGGTTAGTAACGCGTAGATACGTACCTCTAAGTCTGGAATAACCCATCGAAAGGTGGATTAATACCAGATAGTCTCCGACTTTATGTCGGAGTAAAGATTTATTGCTTAGAGAGTGGTCTGCGTCCTATCAGCTTGTTGGTAAGGTAATGGCTTACCAAGGCTATGACGGGTAGGGGGTGTGAGAGCATGACCCCCAACATCGGAACTGAGATACTGTCCGGACTCCTACGGGAGGCTGCAGTCGAGAATCTTCCGCAATGGGCGAAAGCCTGACGGAGCGACGCTGCGTGCAGGAAGACGGTCTTCGGATTGTAAACTGCTTTTCTAAGGGAACAAGTTTTGTTTTACAAAATTGAGCGTACCTTAGGAATAAGGGGCCGCTAAACTCGTGCCAGCAGCGGCGGTAATACGAGTGCCCCAAGCGTTATCCGGATTCACTGGGCGTAAAGCGTCTGTAGGTGGTCTATTAAGTTTCTGGTTAAATCTCTTGGCTCAACCAAGAGGGTGCCAGGAAAACTGATAGACTAGAGGAAATGAGAGGCTGATGGAACTGGTAATGTAGGGGTGACATCCGTTGATATTACCAGGAACACCAAAGGCGAAGGCAATCAGCTGGTATTTTCCTGACACTGAGAGACGAAAGCGTGGGGAGCGAATGGAATTAGATACTCCAGTAGTCCACGCCGTAAACGATGCCAACTAGCCATTCCGAGTGTCGACCCTCGAAGTGGCGAAGCTAACGCGTTAAGTTGGCCGCCTGGGAAGTACGGTCGCAAGACTAAAACTCAAAGGAATAGACGGGAGCTCGCACAAGCGGTGGAGCGTCTGGTTTAATTCGATGATAAGCGAGAAACCTTACCGAGATTTGAAATTCTATTGAAATCCTAATGAAAATTTGGACCTTCGCAAGAACAATAGAGTCAGGTACTGCATGGTTGCCGTCAGCTCGTGCCTTGAGGTGTTCCGTTAAGTCGGATAACGAGCGCAACCCCTGTCGTCTGTTATAAGTTTCAGGCGAGACCGCCCCCGTTAAAGGGGAGGAAGGAGGGGACGACGTCAAATCAGCATGGTCCTTTGATATCTCGGGCTACACAGGCGCTACAATGGTTGATACAATGGGTTGCCAAGCGGTAACGCGGAGCTAATCCCATCAAAATCAATCTCAGTCCGGATTGAGGTCTGCAATTCGACCTCATGAAGTCGGAATCGCTAGTAATCGTGGATCAGCTCGCCACGGTGAATACGTTCTCGAGCTTTGTACTCACCGCCCGTCACGTTAGGGAAGTCGGTAGCGCTGGAAATCTCTGCTAGTCAGGGCTTAAGGCGAGATCGGTGACCAGAACGAAGTCGTAACAAGGCATCCGTAGCGGAAGCTGTGGATGGATCACCTCCTTTCAAAGGAGATAATCTTGCACTTGATCAATTTCGATCAAGAGCGAGTGTCGACCCCCCGGTTTACCGGGGCAGAGGTAGGCCTAAGAGCCTTATAATCTTAGGCGTGCCGGGATAACCCTAGAGGATTGGTAAAAAAAGAACGCCCGATATCGGGTGTTTTTTGGCAAAAGAGACTTGATTTTATAAAAAAAATCTATAAAATGTTTCTTATATGGGCGTATAGCTCAGCTGGCTAGAGCGCGTCACTGATAATGACGAGGTCCTTGGTTCAAGTCCAAGTACGCCCACATGAAAAACGACGAAGCAATTTGTCGTTTTTTTTCTTTGCAAAAATAATCATGAATGATATGCTAAAAGATAATAACTATTAATATAAAATTGGTGATGAAAATAGCAATTGACATTCGATCGCTCCAAGATAAAAAACATTCTGGTGTTCAGGAGTATGTATTAAGCACGTTAGAGCAGCTTTTTAAAATAGACAAAAAAAATAAATACATTCTTTTTTCTATTGGAGCTAAAAGATTTTTTAGTAAAACAGTTAACGATTTAATAAAAGAAAAAGAAAATGTAACTCATCGTCATATTTTTTGGCCCAATAAGGCGCTGTCATTTCTTTGGTATTTTTTAAATGTTCCGAACTTGAACAAGGTTTTAGGCAACCCTGATAAAGTTTTTGCACCAAACCTTAATGTTTTTCCTAAAAATATTCTAAAAATCACAACAATTACATTTCACGATCTGTCGTTTGAACATTTTTCGAATTTTTTCTCTCCAAAAAGTAGATTATGGCACAAAATTATAAGACCAAAAAGATTGGCAAGAAAAGTAGATCAAATTATAGCAGTTTCCAAGTCCACAAAGAACGATGTGATAGAAAGTTATAAAATAAATAAAGACAAAATTTCACATATATCACTTGGAAAAGATAAAAAAATGGACATTAAAAAAGATAGTAAAAGACTAAGGGTTACAAAAAAGAAATATAACTTACCTGATAGATTCATTCTTTTCGTTGGCACCTTAGAACCCAGGAAGAATGTTATTGGTATAATCAAAGCGTTTAATCTATTACTAGAAAAGAACGAGGGGTTGAGAAATTATAAACTAGTTCTTGCTGGACCTCGTGGGTGGCGCTATAAGAAGATTATCAAGACAGCAGGAGCATCTGTTCATAAAGACAAAATTTTTTTTATAGGGCCGGTTGAGAGAAGCGAGAGAGTGTATATTTATAACATGGCAACCTTATTTATCTATCCGAGTTTTTTTGAAGGATTTGGATTGCCTCTTTTAGAGGCGATGGCATGTGGTGTGCCAGTTGTTACTTCTAATAAATCATCAATTTCTTCAGTTGTTGGAAGTTCAGCAATTATGATCGATCCGTATCGAATAGGAGAAATTGCTTGGGCAATAGAATTAATATTATTAGATAATAAACTAGCACGTGAATTATCGATAAAAGGAAAGAAAAAAGTGGGTGAATTTTCTTGGCAAAAAAATGCAAAAGAATTATTAAAACTTTTAAATAATTAAAAAAATCAATATTTCACCTGTTTGTAGTTAGAAATTTCAAGATCTAAAGTCAATATATATTATGTCAAAATTTAACATTGGAATCGATGCAAGAATGTATGGTCCACGACAAACAGGCATTGGTGTGTATATTGAGAGTTTGATTAACGAGCTTTCAAAGATAGATAAAGAAAATCACTATCATATTTTTCTTTTATCAGAAGAATACAAAAAATTTCAGTTACCGACAAATAATTTTTCAAAAATTGAGGTAAATTCTCATTGGTATAGTTTCAAGGAACAGGTATTTTTTCTCAAGAAGATAACAAAAGAGAAACTTGATTTGATGCATTTTACGCATTTTAATTTTCCGATTTTTTATCCAAGTAAATTTGTTATTACAATTCACGATATTACTCCCAAATTTGTTCCAGGCTACAAAATGGGTAAATCTTGGTATCGAAGGAAGGCTTATGATTTGATGTTAAAAAAAGGGATTGCTAAATCTGATAGAGTGATTGTGCCATCTGAAGAAACGAAAAAAGACTTAATAAATTATTACGAAGCTAAAAAAAACAAAATTGAGGTGATTTACGAGGGTATAAAAAAGAAAAAAACAGCTGAAGAAAGGAAAGAATTTATCAATAATTATTCTCAAAATAAGGAAGTTGCTCTTAAAAAATTAAAAGAAAAATACGGCATGAAATCTCTTAGGAAGCCTTATGTCTTTTATGTTGGTGTTTGGAGAGAACATAAAAACCTAATTAATCTTATCCGTGCCTTTAGTCTTTTAGTGAAAAAACATGGCTTTAAAGGTCAGCTAGTTTTAGGAGGAGCGCCTAGTGATTTTTATTCAGAAATAAAAATGGAATGGAGAGCAAGAGGTCTTGCTGGCAGGGTTGTAACTCCAGGTTTTCTTATTGGAGAAAAGTTAGAATTGCTTTATGAGGCAGCTGATTTGTTTGTTTTGCCATCACTTTATGAGGGGTTTGGACTTGTTACGCTCGAGGCACTGAATAATGGAACAGCAGTGGCCTGTTCAGATATTCCAGTCTTGAGAGAAGTAACCCAAAATAAAATGATTTATTTTAATCCAACCAACCCAGAAGAGATAGCCAGGAAAATGAATGATATTTTAAGAAATAAAAGGAGCCAAGTTAGTCTTCTTAGGGAATCGCAAAGAGTAATTGATAGTTATAATTGGAAAAAAATGGCAGATGAGATTCATGAAATTTATATAAATATTCTAAAATCTTGATTTTTAGAAAAACTAAGGTATTATAGAAGCCTAATGGGCCCGTAGTTCAGTTGGCTAGAATGCCGCCTTTGCAAGGCGGAGGTCGTGGGTTCGAGCCCCACCGGGTCCACTATTAAAATACTAGTATTCTTTCTAGTGTACGGCATTATTACTGTTTTTTTTATTTGCAAAACCAGAATGGTTTTAGTGATTTAATAATTATATTAATTAAGAGAATATTTTTCTAAAAAATAGAGATGAATAGAGGGCTTGACAAGAAATTACTTGCATGTATAATGATTAACAAACGTGTATTTTCGTTTTTTCGAAATATAGTGCAAACCAACAAACAACTAAATAGAAAAAGGTAGGGTGGCTGAAGTTTGAATAGCTTCTGATTACAAGCTGCTTATTAAGCGGCTTTTAAATTACTCTCGTTTTTCGAAGAAAGTTTTCTAAGATTTGGAAAATTTCCTTCGCGAAAGCGAATGCACATTAACAATTTATATCAATGCAATTAAAGTCAAAGGTGTCATCACCATTAATAAGGGTGTATAGTGGATTCCCTGACATTAAGAGCCGATGAAGGACGTGGCATAGCTGCGATAAGCCTCGGGAAGGTGTCGAGTAACCTATGATCCGGGGATTTCCGAATGAGGCAACTCAATAGTTTGAAGAACTATTACTCCGATGTTTACATTGGAGAGGGAACCTGGCGAAGTGAAACATCTCAGTAGCCAGAGGAAAAGATACAAAATCATGTTTACATGATGTATTCCCCTAGTAGCGGCGAGCGAAAAGGGAAGAGCCTAAACCTTAGTCTCTTGTAGATTAAGGGGTTGCAAGATAATAATATCACGGAGTTTACTTCGTAGGGAACTATATAGATTCGTTAGTCAAAGGTCTCTGGAAAGAGCCACCAAAGAGGGTGAAAGTCCCGTAGACGAAAACGGCTATATACTCCTAAATTATTATTCTTAAGTACTCCGGCCCAAAGCTGGAGGAATCTGCCTGTACTATCAGGTAAGGCTAAATACTCTTAATGATCTATAGTGAACTAGTACCGCGAGGGAAAGGTGAAAAGTAGCCCGGTGAGGGCCGTGAAATAGAACATGAAACTATATACTTACAAAGAGTCGGAGCCTAGCACTTTCTAATTACATTAGTATTATTACGCAAAAATATTACCAAGAATAAAACGGTGATATTTTGTGGCTAGTGTGTTTAGATAGTGCTGGGTGACGGCGTGCTTTTTGCAGAACGAGCCAACGAGTTGTTGTTAATAGCTTGATTAACCCCGTATGACGGGGGTAGTCGTAGCGAAAGCGAGTCTTAAATGGGCGAATTTGTTGTTAGCAACAGACCCGAAGCTAGGCGATCTAACCATGGGCAGGGTGAATCCACTGTAAAAGGTGGAGGAGGCCCGAACCCACTTCTTGTGCAATAGGAGGGGATGACCTGTGGTTAGCGGTGAAAAGCCTATCGAGCCTAGTAATAGCTGGTTCTTCCCGAAATAGCTTTAGGGCTAGCGTCCTGATTAGGTATCTGGAGGTAGAGCACTGAATGGGTGTGGATGGATTTTTTCCTACCATATCCAACCAAACTCCGAATGCCAGATTACTTTGCAGGGCAGTCAGACTGTGGGGGCTAAGCTCCATGGTCGAGAAGGAAACAGCCTAGACCACCATCTAAGGTCCCTAAATCTAAACTAAGTGAGAAAGGAAGTATTTTGCCATAGACAGATGGGATGTTTGCTTAGAAGTAGCAATCATCTAAGGAGTGTGTAATAACTCACCATTCGAATCCCGTTTACGGGAGTGGTAAGATGCGTCGAAGATTCACGGGGCTAAGTTTAGTACCGAAGATGTGGGCTTGATTCTTTTGAATCAAGCGGTAGGGAAGCGTTCTGTTCACGTTGAAGTCAAACTGTAAGGTTTGGTGGAGAGAACAGAAGTGAGAATGTTGGCATGAGTAACCACAATTCCGATGAGAAATCGGAACGCCGAAAGCTCAAGGGTTCCTTGGCAATGAACATCAGCCAAGGGTTAGGCGGGCCTAACTTGGTCTCTGAAAAGAGCCCAGGGATGGACAGCCGGTTAATATTCCGGCCCTCCTATTTGTTTCGATGGAGTGACGAAGTTTAGTAACTCTGGCGCATTATTGGATTTGCGTCTAGATTCTAGGGACGTTTCTTTGGAAAATCCGGGAAACTTTCTTTAATGATAGTCCGAGGAATACAGTGAATCTTGATTACGATCAAGAGAAACAGAGCGAGCAAGCTTCCAAGAAAAACTTCTCAGGTTAGGCAAATAGGATCCGTACTTAAAACCGAAACAGGTGAGCACCCGCTAGGATGGGAAGGCGAACGAGTGATTCTTCGTTAAGGAATTAGGCAAAACAGCGGTCGTAACTTAGGGATAAGGCCTGCCCGGTAACTCCGGGCCGCAGCAACCGCTCTCCGGCGACTGTTTATCAAAAACACAGGTCCCTGCGAACTGGCAACAGTATGTATAGGGGCTGACGCCTGTCCAGTGCTGGAACGTCAAGCACTGTTTGTCTTATCTTCGCGATGAGGCTTACGGTGTAAGCGCCAGTGAACGACGGCGATAACTATAATCGTCCTAAGGTAGCGAAATACCTTGGCAGGTAATTTCTGTCTCGCATGAATGGCGTAACGACTGGAGAACTGTCTCAACGAAGAGCTCGGTGAAATTGCAGTATCGGTGAAGATGCCGATTACCTACGACTAGACGAAAAGACCCCGGGAGCTTTACTATAGCTTGATATTGGGCTTTTGTTTTAACTACGTAGCATAGGCGGGAGACTTTGAAGCTTATCTTTCGGGATAGGTGGAGTCGCCAGTGAAATACCGCTTTGTTAGAATGATGGTCCTAACCCGATTTATCGGGAACAGTATCAGGTGGGTAGTTTAAGTGGGGCACTTTCCACCAAAAGCGTAACGGTGGAGTTTATTAAGGTTGGCTACTCGCCGATGGAAACGGTGAGGATAGGGCAAAGCTATAAGCCAGCTTTACAGCGAGACTTATTAGTCGAGCTGTTGCGAAAGCAGAACTTAGTGAACCGATCGTCCTTTATAGAACGACGAGAGATTAACAGATAAAAGTTACCCCGGGGATAACAGGCTGGTAGTGTCCGAGAGTCCATATCGACGACACTGTTCGGCACCTCGATGTCGGCTCATCTTATCCTGGGGCTGGAGAAGGTCCCAAGGGTTTGGCTGTTCGCCAATTAAAAAGGTACGCGAGCTGGGTTCAGACCGTCGCAAGACAGGTTGGTCTCCTATCTGTCGTAGGCGTTGATACTTGAGAGAAGTCCTTACTAGTACGAGAGGACCGTAAGGAACCGACCTCTGGTCTATCAGTTGTTCTGCCAAGAACATAGCTGAGTAGCTATCGTCGGGTCGAGATAAGCGCTGAAAGCATCTAAGTGCGAAGCTCAACTCAAGATTAGGTATCATTTGAGGTTCCTGGAAGAATACCAGGTATCTACCGTTTGGTAGAAATATAGGCTTTAGGTGTAATGTCCGTAAGGATTTTAGCCGAGAAGTACTAATAAACCGACGGTGGTGACACCTTTGATTTTGATTTTGATATTGATATAGACAAAAAGAGTCCTAAAATTGCTTGGTGATCATAGCGACAGGGAAATACCCGTTTCCATCCCGAACACGGAAGTCAAGCCTGTCAGCGCTCATGGTACTGCCCTCTAAAGGGTGGGAGAGTAGGTCATTGCCAAGCGATTTTAGGGCTTTTTTAATTGACTTATATTATGGTTAGATTTAAAATTTATCCTATAAACTGTTTTTTAACATTCTCATGAAATTTCTTAACAACAAAAGAAATCTTTTTTTTATCCTTATAGTATTTTTTATTATAATTTTTTTAACTATCTTTATCGGTCCGAGAAAAGAATCTGACCTTTGTTATAATGGCGTTCATAATCAAGGTGAAATTGGTATCGATTGTGGAGGAAATTGTCATGTTATGTGTCACGAAATAAGTAGGCTAGAAATAGAAAAAACATTCATTGTTAATGCAAATAATGGATTAACTGTTCTTGTAAATAACTCAAATAGTTTGTATGGTCTTTCAAGTTTCTCTTATGATATTATTGGTTACAATGAACAAGGCGAAGAAGTTGTAAGAAAAACAGATCAAAGCTATATTCTCCCAAGACAGGAAAAGTATTTATCTTGTTTTGATATTGAAGACTCACTTATTTCTGAAATTAAATCAATCAATATCGAAATATACAAAGAAAATTGGAATAAGTTTTCTCAATTTACCGCGCCAAACCTACTTATTATTAATAAAAAAATTAATGAAACGGGTGAAAATTTAATAATGATGGCATCAGGTCGTCTTGTTAATGATTCGGTTTATAACATTAAAGAGGTTAATGTCGTTGCAATAATTTTTGATGAAACAGGTGAGTTAATAGCAACTACTCGTACTAACATTAACGATATAGATTCAAAAGAAAAAAGAGACTTTAAGGTGACGTGGCCAACTAACCAAAATAATGTATCTCGATTTGAAATGCTTTCTGAAGTAAACATTTTCCAAGAGCCTGGTTTTGTTAAAGAATTTACTCCAGAAAAAGTTTCTGTACACTATATTAATAAAATATGAAAGAAGAACTAAGACACCTAGCGATAATTCCCGATGGTAATCGTCGCTGGGCAAAAGATAAAAATTTATTGTCATGGCAAGGACACAGAGAGGGATCAAAGAGAATAGAAGACATTATAAAAGCAATGGAATTTTATTCAAAAATTGATTATTTAACTTTTTGGATAGCATCAAAAGATAATTTAACTAAAAGATCTAAAACAGAAGTAGATTTTTTGTACAAATTGTTTATTAAAGCATTTAGAAAACTAATAAAAAGCAAAATTATCAATGATCACGAGATTCGGATTCGTGTTTTGGGTGAATGGAAAACTCTTGTTCCAAAAAAACTAGCAGAGACCATAGAAGAACTAGAAGAAAAAACAAAACATTATCATAAGCGCAATCTAACTTTTCTCCTAGGATATAGCGGTACAGAGGCAATGGTTAGGGCTATCAATGTATTATTAAGTCAAAAAAAGAAAGTTATAGATGATAAAGATATAAAAAATTCTCTTATTACATCTGACTTGCCAAAAGTAGACTTGTTAATTAGAACGGGAGGAGAGCCACACAATAGTTCGGGGTTTATGATGTGGCATACTGCAAACTCTCAATTTTATTTTACTGAAACATTGTTTCCGGATTTTAACGAGAAGGAGTTGAAAAAGGCGAT
>Ga0075113_1000321_pt1 | contig 14678 bp, 22 predicted proteins | sample AntAceMetag02UKA_FD_69788 | JGI IMG/M metagenome (GOLD analysis project Ga0075113, IMG submission 69788) | Saline lake microbial communities from Ace Lake, Antarctica - Antarctic Ace Lake Metagenome 02UKA | ecosystem: Environmental > Aquatic > Non-marine Saline and Alkaline > Saline | place...
TGGATATTATAATGATTTGAATTTGATTAGTGTTCCTAAATTCGTGATTGGGATAGTTTACTATGAAGTTAAGGGAAGGCTCGAGTGGAGAGGTGAGTCTCTTGGGGGAAGTTGGTATGAAGTTTGCGAGACTAATAATATTGTGAGTTAGAATTCGTTTTTTTAGTTGTTAGTTTGATATTTATAAAATTATCTTAGTCGTATTGTTTCGAGATTTTTTGGAACGGTTGTTTCTATTCTTTGGGATTTGTAGATTGAGGATGCTAGGTCTAGGCATCTTGATTGTTCGCCGTGGTTGATTATAACTCGTCTTGGTTTTGGGTTGAGATTATTGACGAATGCCATTAGTTCGTTTCTGCTAGAATGTCCTGAGAAGCCGTCCATTGAGATTACCTTTAGTTTGATTTGGACTAGTTCTTGTTTTCCGTTTACTTCGAATTTTACTTCCTTTGCTCCTTCTTTGATTTGTCTTCCGACTCCGCCTGCTGGTTGGTAACATGAAAGGCAAAGTCCGTTGTTGGGTGAGTCTGCGAATTCTCGGAGATATTCTACAGCTGCTCCCCCTACAAGCATTCCTGATGTCGCTAGTATGATACAGGGTCCGCCCTCGATTACATTTTTTCTTTCGTGAGGGGATCCGACTTGGGAGAATATTTCCGATACGAATGGATTATTATCTGCAAAGATGTTGGCCCGGAGGGCGTTTGAGAGGAAGTCTGGATAGGCTGTGTGGATTGCGTTGATGTCCCATATCATTCCGTCTATGTAGATTGGGATTTTTGGGATTAGCCCTCTTCTTATTGCATCTTCTAGAATTAGCATTTTTTCCTGAGCGTGACCGGTTCCTAGTTCTGGCAATAATACTTTACCTCCGTTTTGGACTACATCATTTACGAATTTTAATAGTTCTTCTTCTGAATCTTTTCTTGTTGGGTAGTTGTTGTCTTTTCCTCCGTATGTTGCTTCGAGTTGTAGGGTTTCTAGTCTTGGGAAATATGTTGCCGTTGCTTCGAGTGCTCGGGTTTTTCCGAATTTGATGTCTCCTGAATATACGTAGTTATGGAGACCGTTTCCGATGTTAAAGTGGATCATTGCTGAGCCTAATGTGTGGCCTGCGTTGTACATTGTGATTCGAATGTCTGGTGTGATATCGGTTACTTCTTGGTAGTTTAGGGCTATTGAATGTTTGACCATGCTTCGAATGTCTGTTGACTTGAAGAGTGGGGCTGCGGCTTGTTTGTAGGCTACTCCGATGAAGTCTAGTGCCATTAGTGCTGATATGTCTCGTGTTGGCGCTGTCATGTATACTGGGCCCTTGTAGCCCATTTTGTAGAGGTATGGGATTAGTCCTGAGTGGTCTAGATGTGCGTGAGATAGGATTACGGCGTCTAGTGTTGAGATGTCTAGTTCTGGTGCTTCGAGATATGGGTACTTGTCTTTGCCGTTGCTTGATACGTCTACTCCGCAATCAATCATTACCTTTGAGACTGGGGTCTGTAATAAAAAGCAAGATCTTCCTACTTGTCGTCCTCCACCTAGTGCTGTTATTCTTACCCACTCTTCCATTTTGTCTGGGTTCCATTCTTTGTAGATTCTTTCTCCGATTTCGTTTAGGAATTTTTTACGGTAGGAATTGTCTTGATATAGAACTTCTCGGATTTTGTTTGTGATTTTGGATTTGATTGCAGGGGAACGCTGAACTTGTGGTGTCCAGAATGTGTTGATTTTGACGTCTCTTAATAGGGAGCCACCTTTTCCTATTGCTAGGCCTGGTTTTTTTACTTCGATTATTACGGTGCTTCTTTGTGGGTCGAAGATGATTTGTGTTATTTCGGCTTCTTGGGGTATGATTTGCTTGATTTTTTCTTTTGTTTCTTCTTGTCCTAGTAGAAGTTTTTTGTCGGCTCGTAGTTCTATTCGTTTTTTGATTGTGTTGACGGTTTCTTTGATTTGGGCGTCTCCGTTTTTGAAGAATGCTGTGTCTGTTGTGTAGACTACTATATTTGCTCCTTCGAATATTGTTGAGCCTACTACGCCTCTCGGTAGAGAGTCTTCGATTGTTTTTAGAATGTTTGCCATTTTAGTATGATAATTAATTTTGTTCTTTGTATACTGATTCTACTTTTTGTTTCGATACGTGTTTTATTCCTTCTTTTGTTATTGTGAATACATCTACTCCGCATCCTGATGCCGTGTCTCTTTGTGATGAGGATTTTATTGATTCTATTGCTAGCTCGATTCCTTCTTCTGTTGTTAGTCCTTCTTTGTATTGTCTTTCTAGAAGTCCCCAGATGTATTGCATTCCGCTTCCTGATGCGTCGTAATCTATGATTTTGACTATTGCTCCGTCTGGTCCGATATTGTAAAGTTTAGTTTCTCCATCTGTGTCGAATCCTGCTACTAAGTTTCCTACGATTGAAGGAATCATTGAAGGTTTTCTTATAGTTTGAAATTTCATTGTTGATATGAAATTTGCAGATTCTTTTACTGTTGGTCTTTTTCTATCTCGTAGTTCTTTTATTTTTAGTTGTGCGCCGATTAGTTTGTGGTTTACCTGTGCGTCAGATACGGTTCCCGCCATTGACATTATGAGATAATCGTTTATTTGTTGGGTTTTTTTGAAGTTTTTGTCTGCTACTAGTTGTCCGCCCATGGTTACTTTTCGGTCTGATGCCATTACTATGCCATCTTTGCAAACTATTCCAACTAAGCTTGTTCCTGTAGATAATATATTTTTTTTCAAATCTTTGTCCATTTTACTGAAAATTCCTCTAGAATTTATGATATTTCGAAGTTTTTTTGTTTTATAAGTTTTGTGGTGACTTGAAGGGTGTGGGCATTTTTATAAAGGGAATTTGTGTGTGGTTGTTATGAATTATGAGGACATGTTGGATTCTGCCTATGAAGATGTTGAGGTCAATGAGGAGGCGTGCGAGGGGCGTTTTGAGATTTTGAATGTTAAGGGGCATCATGAGGGTGTGCGGACTATGATTTCGAATTTTTTGCAGGTTGCGACTTGTTTAAGGCGTAGGTCTGAGCATTTGTTGAAGTTTTTAGGTAAGGAGCTTGGGATTCAGGGTGAGATTAAGGGAGAGCGGGCGATTTTCTCTCGAAAGGTTTCTAGTAAGGATGTTAATGCGAAGATTGAGAAGTATGCGAAGGCTTATGTTCTTTGCGAGAAGTGTGGGAAGCCTGATACGGAGTTGGATGATGAGGGTGGTAAGTTGTTTGTTAGGTGTTTGGCTTGCGGTAATAAATCGGAAGTTAATAAGATTTAGGAGAATTAAATGTATAAGGAGGTAAAAAATGGCAATTGAAGGAAGATGTATGAAATGTAAGGAGCAAAAGGAAATGAAGGATGCTCAGATGACTAAGACTTCGCGTGGCGGGTTCATGGCAAAAGGAAAGTGTTCTGTTTGTGGATGTGGTATGTGTAGGATTGTATCGAAAGACAACGCTGAGAAGCTTGTGGCTGATGGTGAAGCTAAGAAAGCATATTAATTTTAATTTCTAGCGGTTTATGCTTCGTTGCAAGAACGCTTATGTGCGTCTGCACACTTCGCAACCTTGCGCCTAGCCTAAACCTGCTATAAATTAAAATTGTTTTTATTTTTTTATTTGGGTGGGGTGGTTTTTTAAAGTGAGATTGAGGTTTAGTTTTATGAGTGTAGAGAAAGCATATAAAGTATTGAGTGATCTTGTTAAATCTGTAGAGGAATTTGATCATCCTTCTTGTATTGAACTGATGCATAAGTTATATGGTTATCAGGATGATTATTTTCGTCCTAATGGTTTGGGGAATGATTTTTGGGCTTATGAGTTTGTTATACAAGCTTCTATACCTGTTTTTGATGAAAAGTATTTAGGAATGGATACGACTTCTTCTTTTGAGAAAATGATGGAATTATATTACAAGGTTCCAGTTTCTAAATGATTTTTTATATTTTTGTTTAGATTTATAAAGTTGTTTTGTTATTCCTTGGTATGGGAAATATTTTGGTGAGGGTGCATGAGTCGTATCGGTGGGTTGTTGCGGTTTGTGATGCGGATGTTTTTGGGCGGAAGTTGATTGATGGAAAGAGGGTTTTGGATGTTAGTGGGGATTTTTTTAAGGGTGAGGAGATGAGTTTGGAGAAGGCTAGGGATGAGATTGAGCGGTGTGCTTATGAGGATGCGACTTTTAATTTTGTTGGGGCTAAGAGTGTGAAGTTGGCTAAGGAATTGGGGATTGTGAAGGATGAGGGTGTTGTTGAGATTGATGGGGTTTTGTTTGCTTTGGTTCTTATGTGAGTAGTTTTATATAGGGAATTGTTTATTTTGTATTATGGCATTTGGAAAGTTTAAGGATAAGTCGAAGCCGAATAAGGCTAAGGTTTTTATTGGTGGCGAGGAGCGGGTTGTTAGGGTTAAGTTGCCGCGGGGCCGAGAGGTTATTGGGATTATTGCGCAGAGGTGTGGGGGTTCTAGGATGTTGGTTAGTTGTATGGATGGGAAGACTCGGAATTGTAAGGTGCCTGGACGGAAACGAAGAGGGCTTTGGTTGAGAGAAGGGGACGCGATTATTGTGGAGCCGTGGGAGTTTGATGATGAGAAGGGTGAGGTTTTGTATAAGTATACTGATAATCAGGTTGTGAAGTTGAAGGAGATGGGGAAGTTGACGACTGATGAGAGTGAGTTTTAGTGTTATTGTTTAGTGGTTACAAATGGAAAGGTTTTTATACTATCAGATTAAGTTATTTTTATGAAAAGTTTTTCGAAAGAAGATATAGACAAATGGAGAAAAGAATTTGGTAGTTTAGGTAGAGGTTATTCCATATGGGTGTCCAATAAGAAATATCAAAAATGGATGACTAATTTTAATGAAGAATCTATTGAATATTTCCAATTACCTGTAGCCCTTTTTCAAGGTATACCAAATGGTCTTTTTAGAATGACTGGGAGCCCTAAGGATGGGTATATCGTGGGTGTCAGTACAGATCTTCCAGATGAATTAAGAGCTCCTTTTGCATTTAGTGAGTATAACGAGTTTATGAATTATGGTTTTGAGGATGGAGATAGGACCTTACATACTGAACAGGATATGGTTAATGCCTTAGAAGGTGAACTTAAGAACTCCTATATTGAGAAAAAGATAGTACTTTATGATTATATGCTTGAGAATTCAAAGGACAATTTAGAGACTTGGGGATTTGTCCAAAAAGATTATGATGGTTTTCAGAGGGCTCGTGATTTTCTTGAGACCTCAAAGAGATAGATTGATAAAGTTAGGAGATTATGTTGAATTATGAGAAGTATTGTTGTTGAGAATATGCGGAAGATTAAGAAAGCTGTGCCTGCGATTGAGAGTCGGGTTAAGGTTAAGATTAGTTTTGGGAAGGGTCGGATTTCGGTTCGGGGGAATGAATTGAATGAGTTTTTGGTTGAGCAGATTGTGCAGGCTATTGATTTTGGGTTTTGTGTTGATGATGCTTTGTTGTTGTTGGGCGAGGAGTTTGTTTTGGAGTTTGTTGATGTTAAGGGGAATACGCGGCGGAAGAATTTGAAGGATGTTCGGTCTCGGATTATTGGGACGGATGGTAGGGCTCGGCGTACGATTGAGAAGTTGACAGGGGCTGAGATTGTGATTAGTGATAATAAGGTTGGGGTGATTGTTGATGCGGATCATTTGTCGGCGACGATTCAGGGACTTGAAGGTTTGATTGGTGGGTCGAAGCATGGTAATGTGTTTGGGTTTTTGGAGAGACAGGGTGCGAAAGTGAATCGGATGGATGATGATTTGGGTTTGAAGGATGGGGTTGAGTAGCTAGTTTTTGATGAAGTAGTTGATAGTGTAGATTTCTTTTTTTACTTTAGTATTATTTTTACGTCTTCGGGAGGACTCGAACCTCCGACATCACGGTTAACAGCCGTGCGCTCTACCTGCTGAGCTACGAAGACATAGTTACTTATCTTAATTTGGTTATTTAAAATTAACTGATGGCAGTAATTTTATAAAGTTGTTAATCTGTTTTATCTTATGAAAGTGAGGGATGTGATTAAGAAGCGGGTTGATGTGAAGCGGTTTGATTTGAAGGCGCCGGATTGGAGGAAGATTGTTCGGGCTATTGAATTTGCTCGGTTTGGGACTAGTGCTGGGAATCAGTTTGCGACTAGGTTTATTGTTGTTGATGACGAGAGGATTATTGATAAGTTGGCGGGGGCGTCGCAGCAGAGTTTTGTTGGGAAGGCTAAGAGTGTTGTTATTGTTGTAAGTGATCCTTCTAGTTTGGTTCGGAGTTATGAGGAGCGTGGAGAGAAGTATTGTACTTTGCAGGCTGGTGCGGCGATTCAGAATTTTTTGTTGGGGTTGGAGGAGGAGAAGTTGGTGACGAGTTGGGTTTGGTATTTTGAGGATGAGCAGGTTCGGCGGATTTTGGGGATTCCGGAGAGTGTTAAGGTTGAAGGGATTTTTCCGATTGGTAGGAAGACGAAGGTTGCTGGGGCAAAGAAGAGATCTGCTAAGTTGGAGAATATTTTGTTTTTTGGGAAGTGGGGAGAGAAGAAGAAGTCTGCTCAGACTTCTGTTGGACGAGAGGCTGTTTAATTTTAAAAAAAATAAAAAATAAAAAAAATAAGTTTGGTTTTTATTTAGCTTAAATCATCAAGGCCGAGTTCGTTTACACTTAGTGTGTTCTCTTGATCGAATTGACTTGAGTTCTTTCCGAGGATGTAGGGAGATCTTACTCCTGTCATAATTGTGATGACTCTTACTCTTCCTTGGAATTCTTTGTTAACTCGTGCTCCGATAATTACCTGAGCTTCTGGACTTAGGTTCTCTGTTACGAGTCTACCGATGCTGTCAAATTCTTCTAACTTCAAGTCGGGTCCGCATGTGATGTGGATTAGGGCGCCTGTTGCTCCTCTGTAATCTACGTCTAGAAGTGGATGTGTTAGTGCTTGTTGCACTGCTGCATCTACTCTTGCGTTCGAGTTGTCTTCACCAATACCGATTACTGCTACGTCTCCGTTCTTCATGATGGAAGATACGTCGGCATAGTCTAGGTTGATCAGAGAAGGTATTGTAATACATTCTACGATTCCTTTAATCATTGTTGAGACCAATTCGTTTGCGACTGCGAAAGCTTGCTCCATAGGGAGTGAGCCCGCGATGTCAACTAGTCGGTTGTTATCTAGAACGATAACTGTGTCGACTGTTTCACGAAGTTCTTGTAGTCCGAATTCTGCTTTGTCGATTCTTGCTTTTTCTGCCTCGAAAGGCATTGTTACAACTGCGATAACTACTGCGCCTGCTTCTTTAGCTAGTTGAGCTACTACCGGGATAGATCCAGTTCCGGATCCTCCTCCCATTCCAGCCAGAACGAAAACCATATCCGAATTCGCTACGGATTTCTTCAGGTCGGTTAAGGATTCTTTGGCAGCTTCTCTTCCTTTCTTAGGGTAACCTCCACATCCTAGTCCTCGAGTTAATTCCTTACCGATAAGTAATTTCTCGTCGGCCTTTGTAATGGACAAGTGAAGTGCATCAGTGTTCAATCCGTAGATTGTAGCACCGTTGATACCTTTATTGAATAGCCAGGTCGCCATGTTACATCCGCATCCTCCGCATCCGAATACTTTGATCGAGGCTTTTCCCGCTCGTAAGTCTCCGAAGTCTATTGAGTTTGCTTCTGCAGATTGTATTGCTTCTTTTGCAAAATCTAGTGGCATTTTCTTTTTTGTTTAAACCTCCTTTCAAGTGTCATGGTAATTTAGAGAGGGTTTTGTTTAAAAGAATATGTGTAATAGTGTAATGGTTAGGTAGACTTTTATATTGCTGAATCTTTGATGGATTATGAATAAAGGTAGTTTCGTTAGAGTTTTACATTGGTTTGTTGTAGTTTTGTTTGGTGTTTCTTTTGCGATTTCTATTTTTTATAAGGATTGGATTTACGCTTTTGTCTCTTTTGTCATGTTTCTTTTGGCTGCTTGTCCTGATAGGTTTAGATCTAAGAGAATTTCTTTTTCTGCTTGGCTTAATCTGGTTATTTTGTTGTTTGTTTATATGGCTATTTTTTTGGGAGAGTTTAATAATTTTTATTTTAGGTTCTGGTGGTGGGATATTCTGCTTCATTCGTTTTCTGCTGTTATTTTAGGTTTGTTTGGATTTGGGATTGTTTATTTTTTGAATAAGAAGGCAAGTGATTCAAGGTTGAGTCCTTTGTTTGTGGCTATTTTTGGTTTTTCTTTTGCTGTTATGATTGGGGCAGTTTGGGAGATTTTTGAGTTTTTTATGGATTTCTTTTTTGGTCTTAATATGCAGAAGACTGGGATTGTGGATACGATGGCTGATTTGATTGTGAATGTTATTGGTGCGGCTGTTGCTTCGAGTTGGGGTTATCTTTCATTGAAGGTGAGGTCTAAGGAAACTTCTAGTTTTTTTAGAGATATGATTGATAGAAAATAATTATTTTTTTGTTTTGTAGTCTTTGATGTTTTGTTTGAATTTTTCTAGGTCTTGTTTTCTGATTTGTCCGCCTGATGCTCTTGGATGACCGCCGCAGGCTGAGTCTTTGAAATTTTTAGTTGCGGCTTCTAGGAGTTTTGGAAGATTTGCTGAATTAGAGTTGTGTCTTGCTGATAAGCCTAGTAGATTTTTATTTCGACCTTTTTGAGATATGAATATGTGTGGTTCTTGGGTGTTTTCCCTTGAGATGATTGCGGCCACGATTCCTTTGATTTTGTATTTTGGATTCATTGTGTAGATATTTATTCCGTTAATTTTTTCGGAATTTTTCTTTGCTTCTTTTACTGTTTTTTGAATTTCTTTTTCTACGATGTCGGCATATTTTTTTAGTTTGGATATTTCTTTTATGGATTTTATTTCGGAGAATTTTTCGTATATCTTTTGTGGTGTTTTTTCGAAGTAGATTAGAGTGTCCGAGAAGATGTGGGAATAGTTTTCTTGGAATTGTTCTAGTGTTAGGTCGAATTCTTTTAATGCTTTTTTGATGAAGGTGTTGTTTTCCTTGTAGAGGTTTCCGGCATCTGCGATTACTCCTAAGAGTCCTAAGAATTTTTTCCCTTTTGTCAACTCATAAGCTGTTCGGGATGAAGGGATGTATCCTTGAGATTGTGTGAAGTAATTTGTGATGTGTTTTGGGACTTTGTAGATTGGGTGATGGTCGGTGTAGAATATTTCTTTTTGTTTTATATCTTTGATTTGTAGATATGTGTCTTTTATAGATACATCTGTTATTATTATTTTATTGAATGATTTTAGTTTTAAATTTTTGAATTTGGTTTTTCCTAGTTTGTAGAAAAAGTTTTTTGTTTTGGCGCCTTTGTCTTGGGCATAATCTTGGAATAGGATAGCTGAGCAGATTCCGTCGGAGTCGTCGTGATGGATTATTGCTATGTTGTCTTTTGGTGAGATGTTTTTTAGGAATCTTTCTGCTTGAAGCTTTTTTAGGAGTTGCATGAGTGAAGAAATTTTTCTAAGTTGATAAAGGTTTTTGTTTTAGTATCCAGGTTTGGATTATTATGAAGATTATCGCGATGATGCTCATGATTCCTTTTATTGCCAGGAAGCCTGGGCTTTGAATGTTGATTTGTGGGAGAGAGAGGACTCCGGCGATTATTGCTAGTAGTCCGATTATGAAGGTTGTTGTTGCTGTGAAGTTTCTTTCTTGGAATCTGTTTTTTATGCTACTGAAGATTTGGAGAGGATGAGATTCTATTATGAAGCCGAGGCCGAGAATTGTTAGCCAGAGGGTTTCGATGTATTGTGATATGTCTGTGTTTAAAAGGGTGTGGCTGATTATGGATGTGAAACCGAGGATTGAGAGGATTGCTAGAATGTTGACGAATGGTTTTGAGATTTTGGTTTGGTTTGTTGGTTCGTCTTCTTTCATGTTTTATTGATGTATAGTAAGTTTATAAGATTTGTTTTAGAAATCTTTTGCGAGTTTGAAGAGTAGTTCTTCTTGGAAATGTGGTGCGATGATTTGGAGGCCGACGTGTTTGTTGTCTATTTTTCCTGCGGGGATTGATATTGCGGGGAGTCCGGCGATTGAAGCTGGTGTCGTGGTGATGTCGTAGTTATACATTTCTTGAACTGATATTGTTTCTCCGATTTTGTGTGGAAGTTTTGGAACTGTTGGTAAAATTATTGCATCTACTTCGTTGAATATTTTTTGGAATTGGTTTTTGATATATTGTCTCGCCTTTAGGGCTTCTCTGTAAAATTTTCCATCGTGTTCTGCTTTGGTTATTTCAGAGCCTCCAATTATTCTTCGAACTACTTCTGGTCCTGCCGAATCTTCTATTTTTTTGCCGAATCTTCTTCCGTCAAACTTTCGTGTTGCGGAAAAGAATTCGGTGTAAACTATGATATAGTAGGTTTGGATTGCGATATCTAGAGGAAGTTCTACTTTTTTTATTTTCCAGTTATGTTCTTTTGCAATTTTTTTGGTTTGTTCTTCTATTAGATTTGTGATTGATTCATCACAGATTCCTTTTACGTTTACTAGGCCTATAGCACCTTTGGTGCTGTTCTTGATTCTTGATTCTTGATTCTTGGTAGTTTGGTCGAAATTGTCTTGGCCTTTGATTATGTTGAAAATTAATTTTGCGTCTTCGGGTGTTTTTGTCATTGGGCCTATGCAGTCGAATGTCATTGCTAAATCTAGGAGTCCGTATCTTGAGACTGCGCCGTGTGTTGGTTTTAGTCCGGTTATTCCGCAATGTGATGCAGGGTTTCGGATTGAGCCGCCTGTGTCGGAGCCTAGTGTGAAATCTGCTAGGTCTGCTGCGATTGCTGCTGCTGGTCCCGAGCTTGAACCGCCTGGAATTAATTCTGGGTTTGTAGGATTTTTTGTTGGTCCGAAAGCTGAGGTTTCGCCTGATGCTCCGCATGCGAATTCGTCCATATTTAGGATTCCTAAGTGGATTGCGTCTTCTGAAAGTAGCTTGTTGATTACTGTTGCGTTGAAAGGTCCTGTGTAGTCTTCTAGAGTTTTGGAAGCGCAGGATATTGTTTGGTGTTTGATTGAGATGTTTGCTTTTGTTGCGAAGCATAGTCCTGCTAGTTTTCCTGCGGTTTTGTTTTTGATTTTTTTGTCTATTGCTTTTGCTTGTTCTATTGCGTCTTCGTTTAGGGAGAGGAATATGTTTAGGTCTTTTGATTTTGGAGTTGCTATTTGTTTTGAGAATTGCATTACGTTTTTGACTGCTGTTAGTTTTCCGGATTGGATTTGTTTTAGTTTTGTTTTTAATGTCATGCGATGTCTCCTTTTTCTATTAGGAATTGGGTATAGGGAGATACTAGATGTTTCCATTCGTTGATTTTGTTTAAGTCTAGCCATTTGATTTCTGTTGTTGAACCCATTGGTTTTATCTCTTCTTTGTTTGTTAATCTTGCTAGGTAGCTTGTTAAAATTATTGTTATTTTTTCTTTTGTTTGAGGATTTTCCCAGAGTATTTTTGGGTGTAGGGATTTTATGATTTCTATTTTCCCATTAATTTCTTCGTGTGTTTTTTCATGACAGGCTTTTTCTAAGTCTGTTATTCCTTCTCTTATTGAACCTCCTGGTATTTTGTAGAAATCGTCTTTGTCATCTTTGTTTACTAGGAGTTTGCCATCTTCTATTATTATAGGACCTGATGCTATCAAATATTTGCCTTCTAAGAGTGCCATTATTTTTTCCAAGCTCCTTTTTCTGCTACTAAGAAGTTGTCTTCTACTAATGGTGCATTTGCGAAAGTTGTGTTTCGGAACTCTTCGTCAGTTGTCCAGCCTGATCCTTCTTGTCTTGTGCCGGAGTTGTTTTCGTGATGTGTTTCCTTAACTTTTATTTTAGTTAGTTTTGTGGCGAATTCATTTAGAAGGTGTTTTGAATCTTCTTTGATTTGGAGTTTTTCTTTTTCGGTGACTTCGTGCCAGAGGGAGTTGTTTTTCATTTTATAATCTTTAATTTTTTAGCTAGTTCTTCTATCTCTTTTTCATCTGCTTTTGGTCCGTCGTTTGATGATATATAACCTTCGTATTTTTCGAAGAAGGTTCCGACATCGCTTTGGTATTGTTTGAATTCGTTTTTTTTCATGTGTTCGGTTCCGTGCATTGGGAAGAGTTTGATATGTGCGTGGTCGATTCCGGTTCCTTCCATCATTAAGCCGACTCTTCCGACATCTTGGAAATTTTGCATCAAAATTTTTGAAACTTTTTTTGCTGCGATTATGAATTCTTTTAGGGCTTCGTTTGGCATTTTTAGAACGTCGCCTCCGTAGTGTTGTTTTGTTAGGACGAAGGAAAAGCCTTTTGTGTTTGGAAATGGGGATAGGATTGCCATGAAGTTTTCGTCTTCCCAAAAGGCTCCGTCCCCGATTGGTGGAATTCTACCGTTTGCGATTTCGCAGAAGATGCATTTTTTGTCTTCTGTTTCTGAATTGTATCTTGCCATAGTAGAAATTAGCTGAAAGAGTTTATAAAATTAGGGATTAATCTATGGAGTTATCCTGTCTCGATCTCGTGGAAACATGCAGGCTTCTCTTATGTTTGATAGTTCTAGTAGATTTTGTGTGAATCGTTCTAGTCCGATTGACCAGCCCGCGTGTGGTGGTGCGCCGTATCTGAATGAGTCGATGTATGCTTCGAAGTCTTTTGGGTCTAGTCCTTTTGCGATTAATCTTTTTTCAATTAATTCTGGGATGTGGATTCTTTGTCCGCCTGAGGAAATTTCTACTCCTTTGTAGATTGCGTCGAAGCCTTCGGATAGTTCTGCGTTTGGGTCTTTGTCTTTTGGCATGATATAAAATGGTTTTCCTTTCATTGGCCAATCGTATACGAAAACGATTGTGTTTGGAAAAAGTTCATCTAGTTTCTTTTCGGCTTCTCCTGTTAGGTCGTCATCTGGTATTTTGATGCCTTCTTTTTCTACAAGTTCTTTTGTCTCTGCGAAGGTTAGATATTTTGTTTCTGGGATTACTAGTTCTAATTTTAGGACTTCTAGTTCTTCAGAGTTCTTTTCTATTACTTGTTTTACTATATATTGGATTGCTCCCGCCATTTCTTCTAGGACTGTTTTTGCATTTGTGAAGGCCATTTCGATATCCATTTGTCGGCACTCGTTTAGATGTCTTGTTGTATTGTGCTTCTCGGCTCGCCATACTGGGGTTATTGTTACCATATTTTCCATTGAGCATGCTATCATTTGTTTGTAGAGCTGTGGGGATTGTGCTAAGAAAACTTCTTTCTCGAAGTATTTTGCTTTGAATAATTCGGTTCCGCCTTCTGAACTTGCAGCTATCATTGAAGGCGTGTGGCAATATGTGAAGCCTTTGTTGACAAAGTAGTTTAGGAATTCGTTACTGATTGTGGATTGGATTTTGAAGATGGCTTGTGTTCTTGCGGAGTGGAGATCTAGAAATCTGTTGTCTAGTCTTAGTGGGAGTTCTGTTTTGGAATAGTCTGATGCGTCGATTGGAAGAGGGTTTGCTGCTTCGGCAATGATTTCGATTGTTTCTGGTAAAAGTTCTTTTCCATTTGGTGCTTGCTTACATTCTTTTAGAGCTCCTGTGACTTGGACTACGGATTCTCGGTTTAGGTTGTCTAAGAGTTCGAATACTTCTGGGTTTGTTTTTCCATCTACTCCTGTTATTTGGATTCTTCCTGTTCGGTCTTTTAGGATTAGGAATCTTACTTTTTTTAGATCTCGTGTTTCGTGGACCCAGCCTTTTAGGAGGACTGGTTCTTCAGATTTGAAGGCGTCTTTGATTAGTGTTCTTTGCATGGGTTTGGAAATGATTTGGGGTTTTTAAGATTTGTTGAGGTAGATTTTTATAGTGTTGATGTTTGGATTTGTTATGGATGTTGATGGTTTAGAAAGTGCTTTGAATTCGGCGAAGGATTCTGGGGATAAGGAAGTTGTTTCTTCGGAGAGTGAGATAGGTTTTCATAAGGGTGCTTTGAATGTTTTGGTTGCTGAGCGGAATGAATTGGTTAAGATGTTGCAGAATGTTGAGGCGATTGCTGGAGCGCATGTTAAGAGATTGAAGGAATTGGGAGTTGATATGAAATGAAGAGCGAATTTTGGTTGGCTGCTTTAGGAGGATGTGTTGGTGGTTTGTTTGGTGCAGTTTGTGGTTCGAGCAGTTTGATTGTTGTTGGGATTGTTGGTGGTGCTATGGGATTTTTGGTGGTTTGGTTAGTTTCTGGATTTTTGAAATGAAAAAATTAAGAGGAGGATATTGAATATTTTATGATGAAGGTGAGTATTCTATGTTCGTTCGTTTTGACGTTATTATTTTTTAATTTAAGGATAAGTTTATGAGTATTGTTTTTAATTTGTCGAGGGTAAATATGACTTACTTGAGATTTCTTATTGGTTTTGATAGAAGTATTTATAAAGTATTTAGCTTATGATTATTTATGAAAAGAGTTTTTGTGTTTGCCCTTGTGTTTTGTGTTTTGTTTTCTGGTGTTGTTTCTGCTGGGTGGTTTGATAATTTTTTTGATGGGATTACTGGTAATGCTGTTTCTGTATCTAGTGGTCCAACAGAATATTATCGAATTAATGCGGCCTATTTAACACTGGAACGAGAAATCTACATCTTTGAAGGTGTGGATGAGAGTGTGTAGCCAAACAAGCCTTCGACGACAAATATTTATTCTAGAAAGTATTAAAGAAAGTAGGAAGTTGATC
>Ga0075113_1000325_pt1 | contig 14478 bp, 23 predicted proteins | sample AntAceMetag02UKA_FD_69788 | JGI IMG/M metagenome (GOLD analysis project Ga0075113, IMG submission 69788) | Saline lake microbial communities from Ace Lake, Antarctica - Antarctic Ace Lake Metagenome 02UKA | ecosystem: Environmental > Aquatic > Non-marine Saline and Alkaline > Saline | place...
CCCTCTATCATTCCAACCTTCGCCACAATAAATTTTTCAATCAAAAAAAGCTCAGATTCAAGACGTTCAAACTCGGCAGCAAGGGTTTCTTCCTGTCCTTCAAGTTCTAATATTCTGGCTCGGCAGGACTCGGCAGCTTTCCAGGAGGCATCAAGCTCACCGTAAACGTCAATTTTTGTTTGGGTTTCGGATATTTCCTGCTGTGTGGTTTCTTCCTGAACACTGGACCCGTTCTCAAGGGCTTTAATTTCCTGTTCAAGGACTGCTTTGGCTTTATCGAGTACGTCGGTATCAACTGTGTCCTTAATCTTATCAAGATCAGCGTTTTCGGCTTTCAGGTCGATATCAATCCCATCAATATCTTCTTGTAAAGTATCAATTGATACCCCTGCCGCTTTAATATCCTTATTCCGCTGCTCGATATTCCCGGCCATTTCTTTGCCCTTGGCGGTAATCTCCGTCAATTGGTCAGATTTTTTTAGGTTGAAATCTGCCAACCGTTCAGCCTTTAAGCGGTTAAATTTTTCTATAGCTGCTTCAATCTGATCTTCAGGTAAGGCTTGGCCACATGTTGGGCAGGTATCATCGGTTAGAGGTTGTTCATCCTTTAGCGGCTTTTTATTATTTTCTTCATGCCAATCTGCCCGGACTTTCTCAATCGCTTCCTCGGACACCTTGTTTCTCTTTTCGTTCTGAAGAATAATAGATTCCTGATCTTTTATTTTTCCGTTTAAAACACGGCTGGTCGCTTCCAATTTTTCAATGGCTTCCAAAAAAGGTTTTTTCTGACCAGCTTGATTTTTAGCAGCATCATTTTGGGCCTGTTGGATTTTCCCAGTAGTCTCATTCAACTCAATTCTTTTGGTACTCAACACCTCATTCGATTGAATGACTCTGAGCTTCTCTTTTTTCTCTTTCATGATCTTTTCGAGCCTGGGTTTTTCTTTTTGATCAGGCTTTACAGATTTCTTGACAACTTCCTGATTTTCACTGACCCTGGCCGGGATTTGCTCAAGTTCTTTGTTGATTTTTGATTTTCGGGCCTTGATCTTTTTTTTATGATCCTCGATAGAACAATCTCCCAGAATGGAAGAAAGATTTTTGAACTTTTTATCTGAAGCAATAACATCCCCGTCTGAAACATCCCCGCACATTCCAATAAGGATTTGGCGGCGGACTGTCCAATTAAGATTGTTAAACTCATTTGGATTTGTTACCAGTTTAAATGCAGAGATGTCTATAATCTCTGCTATTTTGCTGTCATATTCCTTTTTTGGGATCGGCACTTCATCAATCCAATGGTCGGTCTGATTACCCGTGAATTCTTTACGAGCTTCACCCCTTTTTTTTGTCCATTTTTCATAAAATCTCTTTTTGAGAACGATAGGATTTCCATTGTATTCAAGGAATCCTTCAACCTCAGTTTCAAGCTTATGAATTTCTTGACCAGCCTCATCGACTGGTTTAAGCTGAAAATCAGATTTGCCCTGACTATCTTTTCCAAACAGTAAGTATTGAACGCCATCGGCCAAGGTTGTCTTGCAAGATCCATTTTTTCCGGAAACACTAATGTTCTCCCCGTTAGGCTCAAGAATAAAATCTTTAATCCCCTTAAAATTTTGATACCGGATTTTGTTAATTGTTAATGTGTTCATGTGGTTTCCTTTTTAAGTATTTTTCCCATTTCTTTTTTCACGCTCAAAAATTTTTCAAATTCGATAAACGCCTGTTCGATTTCTTTGTGGGTCAGGGTTAATGTCAAACCGCCAATATCAATAGGGTATCTTGGGGACATGTCCTTAACTTCACATTTTTCAGGATCGCCACCACAATCAACAATTGGGCAAAAATCTTCTTCTTGATTTTGTGGCCATGAAGGATGAAGACACCAATATTTCCAATCTGGACCGAGTTGTGCCGGGTGGCATGATGGTGAACAATAGTGTTTGCATTTCGATCCCTTAACCCTGAATTGCCCGTCTAATAAAATTGGCATAGCCCCTCCCTTATATTTCGATTTCCTTAAAACCCTTTTTTAAAAGGGAGATTTTTCTATCTTTTTCATCAAGAACAAGCCTTACCAATTCAGCAGGAGGCGTACCCATTGGGCCGTGTTCTTCTAATGCTGATTGAGACAAATCAAGTTCATCCACTACGGCATAAAGCATTTCCCGATATTTGTTGCATTTTTTACAGGTCATTGGTTGCCTCTTTAATTACCCTGATAAGAATTACCGCCAAGGCCATCAGAACCAGCCATCCGTAAACCTGAAGCATTACCCATTTTTAACCCGTCAACAATATCTTGGGCGTGGGCAGCGATATTCCAAATTTTATAGGCCGGAAAAAGAAACTCTTTTACCAGTTCGCCATCTTTTTTAATTTCAACCAAAGCGTCTGCTTTAGGATCTGTTAGATAAGTGGCTATAAATTCGTATCCATCAGTGACATCTTTGAAGGCTTCCTTATCTTTTATTATATTTTTCATCATTATCTCCTTAAAATACAAGTCAATCCCAAACTACTCACAGCAAATAAACAAACCCCTGCCGTGCTTACGATTACCTGATTTCCAAACCCGTTGACCTCTGACCCGGTTATTTGCAGACCAGATACCCATAATAGGGCCAAGATTGCTATTAATGATTGTTTCATTTGGTATTTACCTTTTAATCAGTATTGCTTGGGTTTGTTTTTACCATCCGAATAACCCACCTAATAAGCCTCCACCATAGTATTCTTCTGTTTCTGGTTCACGCCCAAGTAAGGTTTTAATTTGGTTCTGGTGGAGTTTCCATGCCATAGCAACTTTTTCGTGCCTTTCAGAAACACATTTGTCATTGCAAATAAGTTTAGCACATTCATACGGTTTCACAGGATGTATATCACAAAGCCCATCACGATTAAAAAACACACAGGTTCCTTCTGGGTCGCCTGGATATTCTGACCCTGTTGTTTCACCCACAAGAGCAGGAGCAAGAACAAATATCGGATCGTCGCCTTCCCACCAATTTATGCCGAGGTATTGATCGAAAAATTCTTTTATGGTCAACCCCATGTGTTTGGCTGCAATTTCTGCTTCTCCGGGTAGAAACCATCCAGGGTTATAAGTGCAAGCTCCTTTGCATTGTTCACATGTACATTCAAATTTAGGCATGGGTTTCTCCTTATTTCGGGGGTTTATAATCCTTTGAGATCATTTTTCATGAGGATATCAACAGCTTTGTTTACGGCTTCCCTGAATGTTTGGGCTTGTTCGGGTGTTTTAATCATTATGCCATTTTTTGAGCTGGCCCCTACTTCCTGGCTGTATGTCACCATGACACCATCGTTACTTGCGATTACTTCAACTTGTTTTGATTCCACATCGGTTGTGTAGATACTCATTAGGTTTCTCCTTATTAATGTGTTAGCGGGGCAGGAATGTTCCCACCCCGCATTAGTCTAAACTTTTTCTACATATTCTACGTTTTCAAGAACTTGAATGGCATGTGCGGCATTCAAGGCAGCTTGTGTGAGTTGTAAAGCTTCAATCGCTTGAACATTCTTGCTTTTGTCCGAAAGAGTCTTAATGGCCTCTATCAATTTTTCTTTTGCATCTTCCATAGGGTTTTATCTCCTAATTAGTTTTTGGGGGGCAGGGATTTGACAAGTGGAGGTAAGCGGACCCCCATAAAAAAATACTTTTAACTGCTACTCGTATAGTCACCCTGCATGAGACTCTTATCGCATTGTCTGGTCTTGTGGGTCTCTTAACGCCTTAGTGTCTACCTAATTCCACCACCCCGCAATCTGTTTGCTATCTTATTTGATTTGTGTGACTGACAACCTGCCAGCCTAATAAGTTTCACATTTACACCTCCTGTGGCTCTTGCCATTTGATAGTCAGGGTTGGGATGGGCAATAGTAACTCTGCCGGGGCCAATTGGGGCCAAAAAATCAAGTATTTTCTCCAACCAAACCGCTTCTAAGCCTTTCGCTCCACGGTATGATTTGCGTCTCGTAGTTGACTTGTGGTTGCCATTGTCCATCCCATATTTTCAAAGATCACTGTTTTAACCCGTTCCATCCTTGCTCTCGTAAGACGACATCCCAACGGAGTCGGTCTTGTATAAGAATCTGAGGAATGATCGAGTCCTGATTTAAATGGATTTTACATCCTGCAAAATATAAAGTCAAGCCTTATCGTAAAAAAGATTTGACAGACAGTCCTTTTTGTGTAATTATATGGTAAACAATAAATGAGGGAGTTTAAAAGTGACAAATTCAGAAAGATTAAAAGAAGAACTTAACCGAATAGATTTAACAAGAATAATCAAAAGGCTTGTGGCTTATGGCTTTAAAGAGAGTAGCGTTAAGAAGGCTTTTATGCGTGGCTCTATATCGAAAGAACTGGCACCGGCATTAGAAGACTATACCTCTATCTCTGCTCTTTTCTGGATGCGACCTGACATTTACAAGACAAATGGTGAACGAAGATGAAAATGGCAGATATAATAAGATACTTAAATAGTAAGGGTATTAAAATTGTTTATCCGCAATTAAAACTTATTTTATTAGATGGTGCAATGATACCATGGGAAAAAGCATATGAATTGTCTTTAGCATTTCCAGAAAACGATATTATAAAATGGCGGTTTATGAAAAGTGTTCAGTTAATGGAATTTCTTAGACCTAAAGTTAAAGAAACTTTTGTCTCTGGTATTAAAAAAACATCGAGGACAAAAAGAGTTAAAAGGATGAAAAGTATATTGTTAAAATACGGAAAAGATGTGTTTAAAGATTTAAAAAGTGCTAAAAACATACCTTATATTACGTTACAATCTGTTGCCGAGAAACATGGATTTTCAAGAGAATATGCCAGGCAACTATATGAGTTTGTCTATTTAGATACATACACAAATGCACACAACAAAAAAATGCTAACGGTGGAAGAAACTCAATGCCCTCATAATCCAGCCCACAAAGTCGCTGAATATAAAAAAGATTCCCTTAAATACAAAGGGGCTATAGCAGAAAAGTTATTTATGAACAAATGCGAAGCGTTAGGTTTTGATGTATTGATACCATGCAAACCAATGTTCGATATAATTGTTAACAAATGGTTAATAGATGTTAAATCATGTACCAAATTAACCAAAACAAGACCCGATGTGAATACCTTGTATAACCATTTTCATATAAGCCCAAAGCAAAGATCATTGTGCCATTTTTTCGCCTTGCATAGTGGGAACTCAGATTGTTTCTTTATTGTTCCAAACAAAGAGTTCGGGCATGCTTTTGATAAACAAAAAAGTATTTATATTGCAGACAAAAAATCAAACGATTGCCGTGCTAAAAATAAATATTTTGAATATAAAAATAGATTTGACCTCTTAGAAAATAAAAACGAGACTACCGGGGAGAAGAGATGACAACTAAAATTGAAGCTGTAACAATTGTTACACGGCAAGGAGTGAACACCCATCGCATTGGATTGACATACAATGGATTAGTTTTGGATAGAATAACAGATTGCACTATGGAATATCCAGAAGCATTTGTCCCAATTTATCAGGGATACACAAAAGAGAATGAATTAGTTTTTGAAGCCATTAATGCTCCCGTTGAAATAGAATATAAATAACCCAAGCATAAACCAAGAATAATAAGGAGAAGATAATGAAGGACCACCCAATTTTATTCAAACCAACCATGGCCCAAGCCGTCCATGATGATTTAAAAACGATGACCCGCAGAATTAAATGCCCTTGGGCTATTGGCGATATTCTCTGGGTGAAAGAAGAACATTATGCGTTTGGGATATGGTTGGACATAGGATACACAGAAACAGGCGCTTTAAAGTGGCAGTTTAATGATTTTACAGACCTTAATAATCCTGTTCTATTCCCGAACGATAAGTCTGAAGAAGTGCTGCCTAATTTTTCAAAGAGGTTGGGCTATTACAAACGCAATTCCTTATTCATGCCGAAAAAACATTGCCGAACCCGAACAGTGATTACAGATATTCGGGAAGAACGGTTGCAGGATATTACCCCTGAAGATGCTTTGAAAGAAGGAATTGAATCAGAGCATTCCTTTGATGGTACTCCTGAATTTGGATATGATATGGGGGATTGGTATAAAGATTATCTAAAAAAGGGAGTTTCTCATAGCTCACCTATAATATCATTTGAAACCCTTTGGGATTCAATAAACGGCAAACCCAGGAAAGATGGTGTTGATATTTCTTGGTTTGCTAATCCCCCGATTTTCGTAATTTCTTTTGAACGGATTGAAAAGGACAATAAATAACACAGGAGGATAAAATGGCTACTACCTACGAACAAAAAACATATCCAAATAACACACCATATTATGAGATAAAAATTAATGGTGTTTTCGTTGGTCATGCAACACCTGTGGGTGACAAATACCTTGCAACGGGTAGACGAAAACCAGTTGATACCCTCAAGGAAGCAGCTAAACAATGCCTATATTCGCATATGAATAATTGCAACAAAGAGCATGATAAATGGCATAGGTTATTGAATCAATTATTGCGACAGAATAACCCCTGCAATAGTGGGGGATAAGGGGAAGGGTAACTATGGAAACTTTTACAAGAAAGCAAATAACTCAAGTTTTAGATAAAATAGCGAATGAGCATTTCAATAACGAAAATTCTGGCTTCACTGAAGCCCTATCCAGTTTTCAAGATGAGGTATTTGAGTATTTCAAACCTACCAATGAAATTGAAAAACCAAAGGAAGGGTAACTATTGGAGGACTTATGAAACCAACTCACTACACAAAAAAAGACTTTAAACTTGAATGGTATTCAGGATCAGGGGCCGGGGGTCAGCATCGCAATAAGCATCAAAATTGCTGCCGGATAATTCATATCGAAAGCGGTTTGGTTTCTCATGGTACTGCAAATAAATCCAGGGTATCAAATCAAAGAGAGGCCTTTCAAAATCTGACTAAAAAAATCATTGCCTGGTTATCAAGGAACGAGCATAAAAAAGAAATTAATACGGAAGTTATCAGAAATTATAACGCATATAGAAATGAGGTTCACGACAAAGCTTCAGGTTTAAAAATGCCTTATACTGAAATTGTTGTGGCCGGGAATATTGACAAAATGATTGAAGCGCGGAGGACTGTAAAATGAATGAAAATAATTTTTGTTGCCAAGATTGGAAAGAAAACATTGGATATTTGCAAACACCATTTATGCTTAACTTGAAAGCAGTTGGTGAATATAAAGGTAAGTTTTTTAAGTTTTGCCCCTGGTGTGGTAAATTACTTGATAGACCTGTTGAAAAAAACCATGTAAATAACACATAAGTATGACCAATCAACATGGTTTGTTCACACCTTTATGTCCAAAATTTTAGACGTACAAGTTTTTTGAACAGCGCGAATAAATGAACAGCGCGAATAAATGAACAGAAAGTTAGGCGGTAACTAACATTGTGTGTATTATGTTGGGGATAACAAGTCAAACTTGTGATATTTTAACTGTTTTGAACCATAGCCGGTTCGTCCAGTGGTAGGACATCACTTTTTGATGGTGACTACGCAGGTTCGACCCCTGCACCGGCTGCCCCAAAACTATACATCACCTGCGAGTATTCAGGGAATGTTAGAATATCTACACACAGCACATAAGACAGCTTTATGATGTATTTATGGTACGGATGGTGAAATTTTAGCTTAAATTTGAAATATGCACGAACGGTTAAAGTTTTTGACGGTTTTTACATGACAAAATTAATCAATTATCAAAACTAATTTTCCATAAGTTCAAGTATACCCAATTCCCGCCGGCCTACCTGACCATATTTTTTATGATGCCATTCGACAACAGTCGCACGAATATTAGAGTATGCCGATTCATAGGCAAAAGCATCGCGGGGTGCAAGTGTCGGGAAGTGTTCAATCAAAACGCCATCTTCTTCAATCAATCCGGGTGGTACTTCTTTTTTTTGTTTATGATCGTGACCCCGCCTTATTAATTTTCTTTTGATGCCTGTTTTATTTTTTTCCAAAAGGTAATTTAAAAAGAAAGTTGCAAATTTCTTATCAGTCCCAATAGCGCCATGTGTATACATAAAAGCAGTATTCCCCCAATATGCAAATTTATGCAATGCAGGTGAGATATCAACAGTTATTCTTTTGTTTTCCCGATAGTGAGCATTTAATATCCTGGCAAGATTTATTGCGCTGTGATAATCATGGTTGCCGGATAACACTTCTATTAAAACTTTATTTGACCTTTGCAGGGCAATATCAATTGCTGTGACCATGCTTTCATAAATACAATCTACCATTTTTGCATAACGGGTATCAGTATCAAGCTTGTTATGTCCCCTTTCTGTTTCTGCCGATCTATTGTCTGCATGAATATTATCACCACCTAAAACAATTATACTTTTTTCAACATATTCAAATTTGTAGAATATTTTTTTAGCTGCTCGAATTATTAAATCCCTGGCGATTTTAATATCGTAATCTTCTCCAACCTCTTTGGCCCATCCAGCCATTCCTAAATGATGGTCCATTAATTTCCATTCAAGGCAAATGTTTTTATCAAATACTTCAGGCGGTTTTATTATTTCAGGTAAAACAGGGGTCCGTTTTTCAAGAAATTCCCAAAATTGTTCAATCTGCATTTCATCGGGTTTAAGTCGGTCCCAAGTTTGGACAACACCATCTTTATTAAATTGCACAGTTTTAAATATTGAACTCCATCCAGCCGGAGCGACAGGAGAATATCCATCAGGTGTGAGTATGAGGCCATTCCTTGCCCCGTAGAATAAACATTTATTTATTGCTGTGACATTTAATTCCAACTCTCTCGCTACTGCTGCGGAATTGCAATTGAGTTTATGGTATAATTCGTTTACTTCTATTTGTCTTTTTGTAGCATTCATTTGACCCTTTATTTTAAATCATCATCCGAATATCTCTTTCGGATCCCCTTTGATCTGACAAGCCTCTGAATAAATATTAAACCTGCAATTATCAGCCGGGGTTTGCTCGCTTGCATTGATATCTGATAAAACCCCACCCTTTTCTAAAGCAGCGGTATTTAATTCAGAACAAAATAACTTGTCAAAATCTTCCTGCTGATCCGGTAATAAATCAAGAGCCGATCCGATAGCTTGGGGGGCATCATATTTTTTCCCGACCTGATCAAGCAGAAAATTAAAAAATGCGGTCTGGTTAAGTTTTGCCCGGGCATCATCAGACAATGGCAACCACCAAATTTCACCGTCATACTTTTTAATATGTAAGCTCATGCGGTTTATCTGTACCCCTGCGAAACCATCACCCAGGCTAGTTGATTCTATTATCTGATTGATAAACCCATCTTTCCAGGTCGGGAGTTGAGCCTGAAAAATAATCCCAACATGGGAAACTTGACAATGAGTGATTGTTTTGATTGCTGCGGATACAAATCCTTTACCCCCAAATCCGATTACATCACCGGGTTTCATTTTAGTACGGGCTTCTTTATAGGTTAATTGTTTCATTTTTTATTCCTTTGGGTTAATTAATATTAAAAGTCCACCCAAAGCTGTTCCCGCCATGGCTGTTTCCCGGCAGATAATAGCCACAAAAAAACAGGCGGTAAGACAAACTATCCCAAATCGTTTAGTCCATGGAGTCAATATTGGCATTTTACCCCTCAATCATTTTAATTAAATTTTCTGCCCGATTAGTCACCTGGCGATACCAGAGCGAATCGCGCATCTGAATCACCATTTCTTTAAAATCACCTTTGTTCACAGCAGAAATCATTTTCTTGAATTTTCGGAATCCCTTGGACCCTAGATTGAACCGCATATCTAAAAGTACATGTTGAATAGAATCCGGCAAAAGTTCAAATTGAAGAAATAAAGGGATAAGATCCGCATAACATTCGTGAATATCGTGTTGAAGCATGAAACGTGCTTCTTCCGGCGTGATACCTTTGTCGTCCAGGTTTCTACCTATCCCTATTGTGAGTTTACCAGCAGGACAGCGATAAGGTTTTAATCTCAGGCCTTCGTGGTCGGTTAATTGTTTTTGGAGCTTGCTAAAATTCATGATTTGATCAGCTTTCTAAAACTCAAAACAAGAATCAGAAAAATACTGCCGTAATACAAATACGGGCCTGGGTATCCAACGAACATAATAATTGTTGGAAAATTAAAAAGAAAAATTACACATCCACATAAAAAAATTGTTAGGTACGTTTTCATAGCTTACCCCTTTTTAGTTCTTGGTTTTTTCAAACTCAGAAACCGCGATAGCAATAGCCCCGAAAATCGCAACACACACCAGGACAACTTTTGAAACAATGCTATCTGCGAGTTTTGCGGCCTTGGAAAGAAAAGCCATTTCAGATTGAACTTTGATGGGGTTTGAGATATCAATTCCGACACTGACGAACATTTCGCGAACTGCTGAAACTGTTTCTAAAACTGTTTCTTTTTGTCCGTCCTTGATCGCGTTTTTGATGTCATTGAGGTCTGATTTAGAAAGTGGCATATTGGCTCCAATTTTTGTTAGGCTTCATTTTCCCTTGCCTTTTTATATCCCTATTGCATGATCATTAAACATCCTATTACGCCACCAGACATACCCGCTGGGTGGCGACGTTACATCACCTATGATTAGTCTATCATATTCAACACCGTTTACTTTTTTCCAGATACCGCCAGGGGTTTCTATTTTATCCCATTCATACTCTCCAAAATCCGTTACGGCTTTTATGTCCGGGTATCTACTATCTAAAACAAAATCACCCCTATCAGCATGAACACAGGTAACGGCATGATATCCGGTACGGTCCGGGTAGCACCAGCAGCACATTAGATATGATTTGATCCCCAGGTCCCCATAACCCGTGAAAAATGGGTATTCATGGCCCTCAACGATCCCGGTATTTAATTTATATTGCTTGGCCATTGCATACCCATCACAATCGTCAATACCATCTGTAGGGTACGACCAAAATTCGGGGTACAAATCGTCTGTGGTTTCACTGTCTGATAGATAAACAATATTCTCATTGCACCATGTATTAATCTCACTAATTTTATCCCGATTTTCAGGTGTTAAAATAACGTCAATCCCGTCAAGCTCCAGGAATGGGTTTAAACCCTCGTTACACCCGTATCTATAATAATGCGTTAGCGGAGTTAACCCGACCGATTTATAGAGCTGAAGTAGGGACTCTTTGGTCCAGGGATACGGATAATCCGACAGGGTTACTCGTTGATAATTTAAGTCGTGGACCTTGCTCTGGAGACATAATTCGTCATTAAATGTTAGTTTCATTATTCCACCCCATTAACCTTTTTTATATTTGCTACTGCTATCCCGTTTATCTTTGCTGGTGCTGATACTCCGTTTATTTTTCCTGACCAACCTTGTGGTGCTGAGCCTATTATCCCTGTGCCATATGCCGAATTACCAATATCTTGATAACCCACAACAAAATTAGTATCGTCAAGAGTAGAAACTGAGATGTAAGTTGTGTTCGCCGCATTAAATGTATTTTCAGTCCCGTATTCTGAAATAGTTGTATTTCCATTTGTAACACCTACTCTTGCAGCTCCATAGCTACTTCCAGTTGTGTTTCGATACCCGACTATAAAACGAGTAGAGTCTATTCCTGCCACTGAAGTATAATCAGTATCTCCTGAATTAAAAACATTTTCTGCCCCATAAGAGCTAATAGTTGTGCCTGATGTTAACCCCACTATTGATGTGCCATAATTTGAATTACCGCCGTCCCTATAAGAAATCACAAAATGAGTGGAGTCCAAAATAGAAACTGAGATGTTAGTTGTGATAGCAGAATTAAAAAGGTTTTCAACTCCATAGCTGGATATAGTAGTGCCTGATGTTACGCCTACCCTTGCACCTCCGTAGTCTGATCCCCCATCATCTTCATATGCTACAACAAAGTGCGTTGAATCTAATGCTGCCGCTGAGATATCTTTTGTCCCAGCATCATTAAAAACATTTTCAGCACCATAAGATGAAATAGTCGTTCCTGACGTTACTCCAACTATTGCTGTACCTTTATTTGTGTTTTCAACGTCTCTATAAGCAACCACAAAGTGCGTTGAATCTAATGCTGCCGCTGAGATATAATCAGCATCAGTAGCATTAAAGATGTTTTCAGACCCGTAAGAGCTGATCGTTGTTCCTGATGTTTCTCCTACCTTCGCTGCACCAGGGTTATCCCCTACTAAGTCTCGATATGCCACTATAAAATGAGTTGAATCTAATTTTGCCACTGAAATCCAATCAGTAGAAGCAGCATTAAATACATTTTCAGTCCCATATGATGATATTGTTGTTCCGGAAACGACACCCACCCTCGCTGCACCATGACTTGAACCGTCATCATCCCGATATGCAACCACGAAATGAGTGCTATCTAATCCTGATACTGATATATTCAATGTAGCAACAGAACTAAAAACATTTTCTGACCCAAAGGTTATTGTGGTATCTGTCATTACTGGAAATGTAGCTTGCTTTAACCATGAAACAGGAATCTTTTTTGTGATTACATTTCCACTTATAAAACCAGTTGCCCCACTTACAATCTCACCCTCTGATTTATCCCATGCCCTTATAGGCTGGATAAAACTATTTTCACCAAACGCAATCCGATCAGTAATCTCACCATCCGGCAAGTCAAAATCACCACTTATTTCAAAGTCAATTTCAAGATATTTCGCATCAACCGGAATTTTACCCAGAGCAGCAAAGGAAGCAATCTCAACTATCTTCTGAAATTTATAATTGTCCTGGACTATTTTTATATCTATTCCAGCGCCCAAGGCATCTTTGTACCGGACAGCTAACTTTTCGGTTATGCCTTTTGATGGATTAACACCTGATTTAATTATGGTCTTATCCCATCGCATTTGCTTGTGGGTGAAGTTTAATTTCTTATCTCCTTCAATGTATCCCCAGGGTTCAGAGTTTTGGGCATCTTCTTTGAGTAATGTTTTGAAATTGAAACCTTTTAACTCAAAATCAAGACCAACCTTTGATACCTTTGCTGGGCGCATTTCATTAAAGATTTGACGTTTTACTGAGGCTTTGTCAAAGATATTAATTTTTCTATCTTCAAATTTTTCCTGGTCTGGTTTAGACCTTCTGGTTTTATGTTTTTTAAATTCATCCTCTGAAGATTCTTCATACAATTTAACTTGTATATCAATTGCAGTATCGACCCATGTTTTATTTCCAACTGTAGGATTATCAGCCATTATGCCACCTCAATGAAAGTTCCTGAAACATCAAAACAAAGAACTGTAGCTGTTTCCATATAACCACAAACCCGGACTATGTCTCCAGTTGTGTAACCTGACGGATCATTTGTAAGCTCCCCGGCTGTGGTTGACAGATACATCACGTCACCGGCTGCTGTTACTGTCCACTCTGTTGTGGCATCAACTCTCATGTAAGATAATGAACTCGGGAGCAATACAACACCGGTGCCATCTGCTGAGATTGTTGCGGTTGCCATTACAAGTTTGGTATCTGCTGTGGCTTCTGCATCTGCATCTGCAAGCCAATATTTACCGTCTGATTTGAGATATGCAGTTTCACCGATTGTAAGTATTTCCCCGGCTGTTATAGTTTCGGTTAGACCTGTCCATGATTCATCGCTCCCAAGGGCTGAATAAATTATGCCGGTTGTGCCACCCAATAAAACCCACCATGTCCCACCATCACCAACAGGATCATGCCCAACATTGGTGCCTTGCGCTGCCCTGTAAGACTTTGAATCAGAACCCCATACAACATCACCATCATCATACGTTGTTCCGATAAGCCATTCTGTTGCATTTGCTGCTGCCTCTGCTGCTGTTTGTGCTGCCTCTGCATTTGCTTCTGCCAATTCTGCTGCTGTTTGATTAGCATTGGTAGCGACAGCGAGAGCGTTGGCCTGACCAGCCCATGTATTGATCTCAGTTCCGAGAGTAGGCACTTCCGTTAAAAAAGTATCTGCCCTGCTGTCAAATGTATCAGGATCAGTCCTGGATGGTGGTGTACTTAATGCTGTTATTGTTTGTGTAATAGCCATATTTTTCTCCTATGTTAAACCTTTAATATCCAAAGAGACTATTGTATATGTTGGTGTTCTAATCAATTCAGTAAATCCGTCATAAACTCCATAAGAAACTAATGTTGCCAAATCAGAGTCATTTTCATTTGAATCCCATGCACAAGGGATTGCTCTCAATTGTGCTATTGTTTGATAAACTTGATCTGTTCCACCTGATTCAACATAAAAATCAAAGCTCATATTTTGAGCATAAGCCCCTTGAGACAAATATGTTTCGCCATATGTGTTAGTTTCCTTTACTGAATAATCAGAGAGTGATACACTTATATCAGGTTGTGTGCTGCCTAATGCTCTGGTATTGCCAACTATCATATGGCCACATCTGATTATTTGACTTGTAGCCCCTGT
>Ga0075113_1000328_pt1 | contig 14294 bp, 18 predicted proteins | sample AntAceMetag02UKA_FD_69788 | JGI IMG/M metagenome (GOLD analysis project Ga0075113, IMG submission 69788) | Saline lake microbial communities from Ace Lake, Antarctica - Antarctic Ace Lake Metagenome 02UKA | ecosystem: Environmental > Aquatic > Non-marine Saline and Alkaline > Saline | place...
TTGAATAGTCTTCTAGGTTTAGTATTTCTTGTCCGTTTATTTCTTTTAATACCATTCCTTCTCGGAGTCCGTCTTGGAATATTGTTGAGTTTTGACTTACTGAAGTTATTGTTAATCCTGACTCTAAAATTTGTGGGGGTAACCCGAATATTGAGATTAGGGATAAAAGAACTACTATTAATAGAATCCAAATTCTGAATGTTATTTTCATTTTATTTTTTTTGAACGTACCATTTAATTATTGAGGCGTTTGTAATCCATGTGTTAAGGAGATCGAAACCTAGACCGATTAGTAGAATTGTGAAAATCTGGTTTAGGACGGATTCGAAGGAATAGACTGCGATTAGTGCTGTTGTGATTGCGATGATCGAAGTTATTGTCATTGTTGTTCCGGTTTTGAACGCGCTGAAAAGTGCTTTGTTTACGCTCTCTTTTCTTTTTAGGAGTCTTGTTGTTAGAAGGATGTCTGTGTCTACTGAGTAACCGATTAGCATTAGGAAAGCTACGATTCCGGCTGTTGACATTTGCATACCTACAATATCGATTACGGCTAGTGTCATTAATATGCTTGTGAAGGCGCAAAGCATTATGGCGAAGGCTGGGACTGATTTTTTTATATAGGTTCTTATGAAGTAGGAGATGAAGGCGATGAAAACTATTCCTGAGATTATTGGATTTGTTTTTAGGAAGAAGTTTCCGAGGAAGAATCCGAAAAGTATATTTAGAATTACTACTTGAATTTTTACCTTGTTGCCTTTTGAAAAGATTAAGAAAACTACTGCGGCCATCCAGAAGAATGCTAGGATTATTGCTACGATGAGTTGTTTGTAGAAGTCTTGGGATAGTGAAGCGGATGTTGTTTCGGTTGAGGAATTTTCGGAAGTTAGTTTGTATTCTAGGAATTCTTCTAGGGAGGCTTTTAGTGTTTCGGCATGTTGGTCTTTGGCTGTTATTATTAGCTCTAGTTGGGCTCCGCTGTTGTCGGAGATTGTTTTGATTTCGAAGTCTTGGATTTCTTGTGACAGGTGATCTTCTAGATCTTGCGCTGAGATTTGGGTTAGTATTGTTATCGAGGTTCCGCCGGTTAGGGATACATCTTTATTTATCATATCTCCGGTTTGAATGTAGAAGAATGCGAGGTATAAGATTGATAGGGTTAGGACTATTGCTGGGATGATGAGGATTTTTTTGTAGTTTTTGTTGTACCAGTTTTCGAAGTTTTTCATATAATATTCAGATGGGTTTGGGTTTTAAAGTTTGTGGATTATTAAAATTTTAAGAAGAGTAAGATTTAAAATGGTGAGTTTTGTATTGATTTTATGCGTGGGTAGTTTAGTGGTAGAATAGCTGGCTTCCACCCAGCTGACCGGAGTTCGAATCTCCGCTCGCGCATATGAGGGAATGCCGGAGTGGTCAAACGGGGCAGACTCAAGATCTGTTAGCTTATGCTTACGGGGGTTCGAATCCTCCTTCCCTCATTTTTTAAGATAGTCACTCGGCATAATAGGCCCTTTAAGGGAGGTGACTGTTGAAACAAATACGCTCTCGGCAGGATTTGAACCTGCGCTTCGACCTTAGGAGGGTCGCACTCTATCCAGGCTGAGTTACGAGAGCATAATAATAGAATTGCGAGTTGTCTTTAAAATGTTTCGAATCGAAAGCTTTATAACTTGAAAGTTGGAAGTATGGTTAGACGGCCATAGTATCTTGGTTACACCCGATCCCGTTCCGAACTCGGAAGTTAAGCTTGATATGTTCGGGTTTGTACTGTCTCTGATGGGAAGGCTCGGAGCTGTCTATTTATTTTTTAATATGTTTATGAAAGATGTTGTGTTTAATTATTCCATAAAAAATTGCGACACCTTCGGCGGCGCATTTCTTATGGAGTGTTTATTTGATATTTATAAAGATTTAATAATGATATATTTGTTAATTTATTATGGCTAAGCTGAACTATTATGGGTTTATTTTTATTGGTCCTGGATATGATTCTAAAGGAGAGGTTCAGGAAATGGATTCGGGTTTATTCAAAGCCAAAATTGCTGCAGTTTCTACAATTGAATCTGGTTGTAATATCGCAAAATATATGGTCTCTGAGGGCGTTCAGGTGATTGAGCTTTGTGGTGGATTTGAAAAAGATGGATTACAACGAATTATTTCTTCTATTGAGGGAGAAGTTCCGGTTGGCTCAGTGGATTTTGGAGATAAGGATATGGAAAAACTTAAGGCTTTTTTGGATAAATAGTATTACATTAAATTGTTATTTCCTGAATTAAACCTAGAACTTCTTGAATTTGTTAACTAGTTCTAAAGTGTCTGTTTGTCCTAGAATTTGGGCTCGGCAGCAGTATCTTTTGATTCCTAGTTTGTCTAGGGCTTCTTTTTGTGTCATACCTTTTTCTACTAGTTCTTTGTACTGTGGGTAGAGGTGTGCAATTGGTTTTCCGCAGCTGAAGCATCTTATTGGGATTATCATAATTATTGAGTGAGATTTTGGTTTATAAGATTTTGGGTTTGCTAAAATTTATATAGGGAACTGATGTATGTTTGATATGGTGAAGAAGGTGAGTAAGGAAGTGATTAGGTTGCGGAATGTTTCGAAGCATTATCCAATGGGGGACTCTGTTGTGAAGGCGCTTAGTCATTTGGAGTTTAAGGTTTTTCAGGGGGAGTTTGTCGCGATTATGGGGCCTTCGGGTTCTGGGAAATGTATAGTGGGGGATACTGAAGTTATTTCAAGTGAGGGAGTTCCAATAAAAATTAAGGATCTAAAAGATAAAAAAGATAAAAAAGTTTATTCACTGGATAGAAAAACGGGTAAAATAAAAAAATTTGAGGCAGTGGAATTTTATAAAAGAAAAGAAAAGAATCTTTTAAAAATTAAAACCTATGGCGGTAAGGAAATTACCGTTAGTGAAGACCATCCTTTTTTCACTTTAAAAAATGAAGGATTTAGTGAAATTTTTGCTAGCGATTTAATAAATGGAGTTTTTGTCGCAACTCCTAGAAAAATTAAAATTAATGGCAAGAGCCAAAATCTTAAAGTATTCGATAAATTAGAAGGTAATAGGTCTATTATTATATTTAATTCTGTTGGGTTAATGAAAGAATTAAAAAAGAAATCAAACTTTTCCAGAAAAACCCTTACTAAAAAGTTTGAAATAAATTTGGGAACTTATGATTCGTGGTTTATAAAAAATAATATTCCTCTTTATAGATTTAAACAAATAATTGAATATCTGAAAAAAGACATAAATGATATTAAAAATGATATTAGATTTACAGTTATTACATCCTCTAAAAGCATTACTCTGCCTCGTTTGACATCTAATAATTTAATGGAATTGTATGGTTTTTTGGCAGGAGATGGCTGGATAGATAATGATGGATTAAAATTTTCTAATTTTGATCAAGAACTTATTGATAGATATAATTTATTAGTCCGTAAAATTTTTGGTATTAATGGACTTGATTGCATTAAAGGGAGACAGGATCATTCTTCTAAATTATTAAAGTGGTTTTTTGAAGGTGCTTTTGATTTTCCTTTAAAGAAAAAATCTCGTAATATATATTTGCCTGATTTTGTGTTCAAATGTCCTGATTCTGAAATAGCTTTATTTATTAAGGGATTGTTTGATTGTGATTCTCATATAGATAAAAAGAAGAAAAATATAGAACTTACTCTTGCTAGCGAAAAGATAATCAAACAACTCCAATTTTTATTTTTACGATTTGGAATTGTTACAAGATTTTCTGAAAAAATAAAATGCGCAACTAACACAAAAAAGAAAAAGAAAAGAAAATATTTTTCTTTGTCAATTTCGGGTTATGAAAATTTATTTTTATATAATAAGTACATTGGATTTAATTCCTTTAAAAAAATGAAACGATTGAAAATGCATTTAAATAGTATAGTTGAACCTAATACGAATGTAGATGTTCTTCCTTGTGGGGACTTAATTAGAAAAATGAGACGAGACTCTGGGGTGATTTTATCTAGAAAGGTGCATAGCTACCTTTGGCCCTATGAATCAAAAAAAATTAATCCTACAAAAAAAAGTTTGAGAAAGATAATACATTTATTTAAATTAAATGGTATTAAAAGTGGAAAGCTTCAGAAGTTGTTGGAGATGGATGTTTATTGGGAAAAAATTAAAAGTGTTGAAAAAATTAAAAAGGGGGAATTTGTTTATGATATAAGTGTGCCTTGTGCAAGTAATTTTTTAGCTAATAATTTTATTATTCATAATTCCACCGCCATGAATCTCGTTGGGAGTTTGGATATGCCGACTTATGGTAATATTTATTTGGATGATAAGGATATTAGTGAGTTTAGTGAATCTGATTTGGCGCAACTTCGGGGGAAGAAGATTGGGTTTATTTTTCAGTCGTTTAATTTGATTCCGAATTTGACGGTGCGGGAGAATGTGATGTTGCCGATGATGTTTCAGGGTGAGGACATTGATGTTCGGAGGGAGAAGGCTGCGGAGTTGTTGAAGTTGGTTGAATTGAGTGATAGGATGGATCATTATCCGGGAGAGATTAGTGGTGGGCAGATGCAGAGAGTTGCAATTGCGCGGAGTTTGGCAAATGATCCTGAGGTTATTTTGGCGGATGAGCCGACTGGAAATTTGGATACAAAGACTGGGGCAATTGTGATGGAATTTTTGGAGAAGTTGAATAAGAAGGGGAAGACTGTAATTATGGTTACTCATGATCCGGAGTTGGCTGAGGAGTATGCTGATGTTATTTACTGGTTGAGGGATGGGATTTTGGAGAAGGTGACTAAGAAATGTGGAAAGCGGTTTATGGATGTGACTAAGAAGAAGAAGAAAGAGGCTCATGAGAAGACTGTGGTTGAAGCTGCTGTGGGGACTGGTAAGAAAAGGAAAGGAGGGAAATAATGAAGCTTGATTATTTGATTCTTGCTTTGAAGAATTTGAAACATCGGGGAATTCGGTCATGGTTGACTTTGCTTGGAATTTTTATTGGGGTGACGGCTGTTGTTGCGTTGATTGGTTTAGGGAATGGATTGGAGGCCGCGGTTGGTGCGCAGTTTGGAATTAGTACTACGGAAGTTATTACTATTCAGGGTGGGGGCGTTAATGCTTTTGGAGCTCCGGGGAGTGGCGTTGTTAATAAGTTGACTACTGATGATATGAACGCGATTGATAAGCTGTCTTCTGTTGAGGTGGCTGTGCCTAGAATACTCGCTACTGGTAAAGTGGAATATAGTGATGCTGTTACATTTGGGATAGTTGCTTCTATTCCTAATGGGATTAAGAGAAAGTGGGCGTATGAAATTTTTGACTCTAAAGTAGATGTTGGACGACTGCTTAAAGACGGAGACACAAACAAAGTGGTGCTTGGTTATAATTTTGGGCTTGATAATAAAATATTTGAAAAAGCGATTGTCTATGGGAAAACTGTATTAATTCAAGATGAAAAATTTGTTGTTATTGGTATTCTAGAGAAAACTGGAAGTGCTATTTTTGATAATGTAGCTTATATGAATGAGGAGCCGTTGAGGGAATTGATGAATTATGGTGATGATGTGGATGTTATCGCTGCGAAGGTTCATAATGAGGATGAGATAGATCGAGCTAAAGAAGATATTGAAAAATTGTTGAGGCAGAGAAGGGATGTTAAGATAGGTGAGGAGGATTTTGAGGTGTCGACTCCGGAGGCTATGATGGAAACTGTGAATAGTGTGCTTGGTGGTGTTCAAGCTTTTATTGTGATTATTGCTTCGATTTCTATTTTGGTTGGGGCTTTGGGAATTGTTAATACTATGACGACTTCGGTTTTGGAAAGACGGAAAGAGATTGGGATTATGAAGGCGATTGGCGGTACAAACTATCAGGTTTTTTTGCAGTTCTTTTTTGAGTCGGGGATGTTGGGGCTGCTCGGTGGTTTGGTTGGAGTTATTTTAGGTACGATAGTTAGCACTTTGGGAATTGTTGGGATTAATAATTTTATTGGAGGGGAACTTCAACCTACTTTTGATTTTATTTTGATTGGTGGGACTCTGTTTGGGAGTTTTGTTATTGGGGCTGTTGCGGGTATCGCTCCTGCAATGAGTGCTGCTAGGCAGAATCCGGTGGAGGCGTTGAGAGGATGAAATTTTTCCACTACTCTAAAAATATGAAAAATATACTTAAACATAAATTTCTTTTGCCAAAATCATTTTCTAAAACAAATACTTATGATTTTATTTTAGAGGTCTGTCCTGAGTTATTTCTCAATAAGAAAGAAATAAATAAATTTGAGTGCACTAATCCAAAAAAGAGAAAGGATTATGAATCAAAATACTCTTCTCTTGATTTAAAGTTTAAAAATAAATTATTACAGGAATTCTTTGGCCATAATAAATATATTTTGGCTTTTGATGAAAAACTTCCTGTAGGTTGGATTAAATCTGGAATGTTCCAGCTGCTCGCAAATAAAATTGGAAATGAATATATTGAGTTTGAAATAGATAAAGATACTGCAAAAAACTCTTTTGTTTTGGAACAAAAATATTGGTCTCCGAAATGGTCTTTGAAAAAGTTTGGGGTCAATCATTGGGAGAAAAATTTTAAGATTTGCAAATATCCAAAAATTGTCAGGGGAGTTTTTGGAAAGTACTATTTATCAATAAAAAGATTGAGTGATTATAATATTGGAGAGTTTGAGGTCCCTGAATTCTGGATCTCTGGCAAGATTGATATAAAAAACCTTAAAGTTAAAAAAGTTTCAAGGAAACTAATTGACGGTTATATTAAAGAAGGGAGGATGCTGTGTGGTAATTAGTAAGGAAAGTATAAAGTATTCTTTGAATAATATTAAGAAAAGTAGGGCGCGAAGTATCTTAACTATTCTTTCGATTTTTGTTGGGATTGCTACGATTTTTATTTTTGTTAGTTTTGGTTGGGGTCTTTATGATTACATTGATGAATTTACTTCTTCTAGCTCGGCGGACAAGTTATTGATTCAGCCTAAGGGTGGAACGATTCCTGGGCTTGATGATACGTTTGGACTTTATGAAAATGATTTGGATGCTGTTAAAAATACAGCTGGAGTTTATGAGGCGACTGGGGTACATATGGGAGTTGGGGAGGTTTTGCAGGATGATTCTAGAAAGTATGTTTTTATTGCGAGTTATGATCCGGATGTTCCGATGATAATGGAACTATCTGATATTGATGTTATTGAAGGGAGAGAACTTCGATCTGGAGATTCTGGAAAGGTTACTCTTGGATATAACTTTATGGTCAAGGATAAACTTTTTCCTAAAGCTTATGCTGTTAATAATAAGATTAATGTGCAGGGTGTTGACTTGAGGATTGTTGGTTTTTATGAGAAGGTTGGGAATCCCCAGGATGATTCGAATATTTATATTACGAATGGTTTCGCTGATGATGTTTTGGGGGAGGTCGATTCTACTGCTGAACTTTCTTATGCTATGATTATTGCTCGGGCCGACAAAGACAATGTAGATGAAGTCGGTGAGAAAGTTGAGAAGAAACTTAGGCAGTCTCGGGATCTGGATGAGGGGAAAGAGGATTTTAGTGTTCAGTCTTATGCGGATTTGTTGGAAAGTTTTACTGTTGTGTTAGATATTATTATTGGGTTTATTATTTTGATTGCTTTTATCTCGGTTATTGTGTCGGCGGTTAATACGGCGAATACTATGATTACTTCTGTTCTTGAGAGGTTTAAGGAGATTGGTGTTTTGAAATCTATCGGGGCTCGGAACTCGGAGATTTTTAAGATCTTTTTGTTTGAGTCTGGGTTCTTGGGTTTTGTTGCTGGGTGTATTGGTGTTTTTGTTGGATGGCTTGCGACGGATATTGGGGCTGTGATTTTGGATGATTTGGGATATGGGTTTTTGAGTCCTCACTATTCTTGGACTTTGTTTGCTGCTTTAGTTTTGTTTGCGACTTTGACTGGGGCTATTTCTGGGATGGTGCCGGCCTGGAGAGCTAGTAAGATTAATGCTGTTGATGCTTTGCGTTATGAGTAGGCTTATTTTATCCCTGCTAAAATTATAAATATTTTAATAATAGTAGGGGTATTATTTTGTGTGAAAAGTTGTATCGACATAATTTCTTCCTCTTGATCCGTTGTAGTTATAATATTATTCACGACGACGACCATCGCAATAATCCAACTAACAGGAATTCTAAGAAATTAGGTACCACAAAAGTTTCCATTGGTAATGGAAACCCACAAATAGCCATTATTCTCACTGTACTAGCTCAATTAATAATTCTTTCGTAAAAGCTCTAAAAACAGAGAAGACTAGAAAGTGAGCTTATTTTATCCCTGCTAAAATTAGAAAGATTTAAATAATAGCAGGGGTATTATTTTATATGGAAAATTATATCAAAAGAGAAATGGAAGAAGAAATCAAAAAATATCTCGAATCTAGGGAAATCTTAGCAATAGTTGGTCCAAGGAGATGTGGAAAAACAACCATAGCAGAAGAGATTATTGATTCTCAAAAAGGAAAAATTAACAAAATTAGTTTTGACAACATAAAAATATTAAGACTATTTGAAGAGGACATAGACGCATTTATTGAGGAACATGTCAAAGATTACGATATTGTTTTTATTGATGAAGTGCAATACTCAAAAAATTCTGGACAAAAATTAAAATACATTTATGATAATCATTGGACAAAAATAATTATTTCTGGCTCAAGTGCGGCAGAACTATCAATTCAAAGTTTAAAATATTTAGTTGGGAGAATTCTAATCTTCAATCTTTACCCTTTTTCTTTCAGGGAATTTATTAGGGCAAAAGAAAAATCATTAGAAAAATATCTCGAAGGAAACATAGTTTCAAAAATAATACTAGAGAGATTGAATAAACATCTGGAAGAATATGTTTTATATGGAGGTTATCCCAGGGTAGTTCTATCCGAATCAAAAGAAGAAAAGAAGAAAGTTCTTGAAGGCATACTCAACACATACCTATTAAAAGAAATTAGGGAAATTCTCGAGTTAAGTGATGATTACAAATTGATAAATTTAATGAAAGCTTTATCTTTGCAGATTGGAAATATTATAAATTATGATGAAATCTCTAGATTGACCGGTTTCTCTTATTTAGACTTAAAAAAATATTTAAATATTCTGGAAAGAACGTTTATATTAAAACAGGTCAGACCGTATTTCACAAACAAAAGAACCGAAATAGTAAAGGCTCCAAAAATTTATTTTTTTGATTTGGGTTTTAGAAATATCATTATTGATAACTTTGAAAAAGAAAGAACAGATTTGGGAAACATCTACGAAAATTTTGTTTTCAGTGAATTGATATTAATGGGTACTAAACCTAAATATTGGAATACTAAATCAAGTGCAGAAGTAGATTTTATTCTAGAAAAATCTGGAAAATTAATTCCAATTGAGGTTAAATTAAACTTAAAGGAAAATAAAATAACCAAATCCTTTAGAAGTTTTTTGGATAAATATTTTTCCCCGCAGGGTTATTTCTTATCTAAGTCCTTTTCTGGAAAAATTAAAGAAGGAAAATCGGATGTAGAATTTTTGCCCTTTGTTTTAATTGAGAAAATTAAAAGGAAAATCTCTTAATTTTTAAACAACATTTCTAGTAAGTTGAAAGTTAGGGGTTCTCTCATCCGCTGTAATCATCATAACCTTTACAACAATATTCGTGGTAATTGACATAATAAAGATAGAAAGTAGTTTAACCAGATTTAATTTATCCCCTTCAGTAATTTTATGTCATAGGAATATTCCTAAAAAAATATTAGAAAAACTTTCGTATTAGAACACACTAATTATTTTTTCTTCTTAGAAAATTTTCTGTATCCCCACCAAGCTAGAAGTGCAATTACAATTGCGTATAAAATATATGTTCCTGTTCCTGTTGTCTTTTCGTCTGCTTTACGATTTGTGAAATAAGAAGAGTCGAATGTTACTGTTTTTTCTATGGACCTTTGTGTGTTTACTGCATCTGAATAAATTATATTTACTATGAATTCTCCGTCTGAAGGTATTGCTTCGATATCTACTGTTGTGTATTCGTTTGAATCTATGTCTCCTGCTATGACTCTATTTGGACCCTTAACTATTATTGAATCTTGTTTTGGGACTTCTATTCTTAATAATTCGGCATCCGACTCTGCGATGTTTAGAATTTCTAGTGTTAACTCGTTTGTTGAATAGCTGTAATCTTTAACGTAAACTTCGAACTCTGCTTTTGGGTCGTCAACTTCTATATTGAATTCTTTTGATTGTGGCGCATCGTTTTTTGATTGGAACTCAACTTCTATCGAATTTGCTCCGTCTAGTGCATTCTTATTTACTCTAACTTCGTATGGGATTATTAGGTTTGATTCGTAGTCTTCGATGTAGTCGACTTTTTTGAATGTTCGGAGACCTGTCTCGCCTGGGTTAAATTCTATTGGATATCCTGATGACAGGTTGAATGTTATGTCGTTGCAGTTTGGTGAGTCGAGGCCATCTACTTGGAATACTAGTTTTACATATTCGCCTGGGATTGCTGGATATGGATCTTGGTTTAGTAATGTTACTTCCATATCGCATGCCGCTTCTGCCGCTGAGAATCCTATGGCTAATACTAATAATAAAATTAATGTCACATCTTTTTTCATATATATAATAAACCTTATTTCTTTTTAAAGTTTGCTGACTGTTGTGACGGACCTCATAAAAATTTAAAAAGGAATGTGAGCAGGTTGGGTAAAGATGGTGAAGAAATGCGTTTATTGTTCTGTTGAAGTTGCGGATGATTGTGTCGTGGATATGTGTGAGCGTTGCATGTATGGAGTTTGGGGTGAGAAGATGGCGAAGACGATTGTTGCGAATATGGAGAGGGAGAGGGATGCTGGGAATTTGGATTTGGGGCAGGTTGGTAAAGTTAAGGATTCTGTGGAAAGCTCGCCTGTAGAAAATATTTTAAAGTCGGAAGTTATGGATGTTTTATCACAAGACGATGAAAGTTTGGTTGTTCAGGAAGTTAGTGCTGAGGATTTGGTTATGGATGGCAGAGATGAAGTTGGGTTTAATTAGAAATTGTCATAGAATTTGTGTTTGGAAAAAATTTTATATTATCTATTTTCTTGCATTAATGTACTATAACTTCCTGCAAATTGTTCTCGCTTATTTGCATTTTGTTTTTCTTCTTCTATTTTGTCTTTTATGTAATTATGATAATTTGTTAAATCCTGAGAACTTATTGTCCCTCTAAAATCCTTTAATGCTATATATTGCTCTTTGATAGTATCCCTTTCTTCTTGGGAAATATTTTCATTTTCGGCGGATTCTTTTAGTCTTGTAATAATTGCTTCTATTAAATTTTCTCTATCTGCATCAATATCTTTGATGCCCATTTCTAATTTAGAATATATTTCTTGGGAATTTATCATGGTTTTTTACTGGAATATTATTATATAAAATTATATGTGGTTGTGGTTACTATAATGATGTATCTATATTGTTGGGAATTGGAGTGCGGAAAAATTCTAGAGTAACATCGAAGATATTTCACAGATAAGTTTGTCTGCGGAAAACTTATAAAGGGAATTTTTGTTGGTTTGATAGGACAGAAATGTTCGAGTTGATTGCAGCGAACTTCAGGTTTCTGTAATAAAAAATACAATGGCACGAAGAGCAAAGAAAATTAGAGATAAAGGAAAGTTAAAGCTTAGTTCTTACTTTAAGAATATTGAAGATGGTGCGCGAGTTGCTGTTGTTGATGAGAGAGGAGTTCATATGAATTTTCCAAAGAGATTGAGAGGAATGAGTGGAGTTGTTAATAAAGCCCGAGGAAAATTTAAAGAAGTTACAATTAAAGATGGGAATAAGCCAAAGCTTTTTGTTATTCATCCTGTTCATCTGAAGGTGCTGAAATGATAAAGGAATCTAGACCTGTTACTATGGCTGAAGTTGTTGAGTTAGTTGGAGATTCTGAGAAGGGTGAAGGTATTAAAAAATTTATTAAGGGTTTTGATGTTTTGAGTTTTAAGAAGGCTGAAGAATTGGTTGCTGAACTTAGGGCGCTTGATTTGATTAAGTTGAAAGAAGAGTATATTGTGAAGATTGTGGATTTCGTTCCGACTAGTTCTGAGGAATTGAATAAGATCATTATTGAGGTGTCGCTTGATGCGGACGAAGTAAATAAGATTTTGGAAGTTACCAAAAAATATAAGTGATTTTATGGCTCGTGAAGATAATGCAATTGTTCTAGACTTTTTACCGTATGGATATCCGCTGGACAATAGAAGGATGCCTTTGGCTCAGGCTATTGGGACTACTGAGTTTACTTTGTTGCAATTGGTTCCTCGCAGGGGCGAGACATTTGAAATTGGAGAGAATGTTTATATTGGAGATGGGAAGAGAGATAAGGTTCAGTATATTTTGGGTCGATGTCCTAGAGAGAAGTTGACCGAGGCTGCGAAGTCACAATTGCGTGAATTTCTTGGTGAGATGATCAAGGGTGACGAGGAAAGATTCGTGAAATTTTTTAACAAAGCGCAAGCTATAAATACCCGACTTCATCAATTTGAATTATTGCCTGGACTGGGGAAAAAGCATACGGCTGCTATTCTTGAGGCAAGGGAAGAAAAGGACTTCGAGTCTTTTGATGATATTCGAGAGCGAGTTGCAAATATGCCTGCTCCTGAAAATGTTATTGAAAAAAGGATTATGGAGGAATTGACGGAGATGCAGAGACACAATCTGTTTATTATTTAAGATGGGAGAAGAAAAGAAAAACTACAGGAAGAAAGAAGACGATGTTACACTTGTGAGAGTTCTTGGGCGAGACATTCGTGGAGATATTAAGATTGCTTCGGCTTTGACTAAGATTAATGGAATTTCTTGGGCTGTTAGTAATGCTGTTTGTAAGATTTTAGGTTTGGATTTGGGCAAGAGGATTCAGGATTTTAGTAAAGATGAATTGGCTCGTATTGAAGATTTCATGAAAGCTCCTGAGTTGCCAGTGTTTTTGAAAAATAGGCAAAATGATTTTGATAGTGGGGATGATTTGCATATGAGTGGTATTGATTTGAAATTGAGGACGGAGTTTGATTTGAAGAGATTGAAGAAGATTAAGTCTTACAAGGGAATTCGGCATCTTGCTGGTTTGCCTGTTCGTGGACAGAGAACTAAAGGAAATTTTAGGAGAAACAGAAAGCCGTCTGTTGCTGCTGCTAAGAAGAAGGTGGTAGCTTAATATGGGAGATATAAAACGTAAAAGAAAAATGTTTAGTCGTCCTAAGAAGTTGTTTGATCGAACTCGTATGGATGAGGAGAATGTTTTGGTTAAGCGATATGGTTTGAAGAATAAGCGTGAGATTTGGAAAGCAAAGACTGCGGTTTCTAATTTGAGGCGAAGAGCTAAGGGATTGATTAGTAAGGATATTAAAGAACAGCAAGTGTTTTTTGATAGGTTGAATAAGATGGGTATGGGTGTTACTGATATTTCGGATGTTTTGGCTTTGACTGAGGAGAATATTTTTGCTCGTAGATTGCAGACTTTTGTTGTTCGGAAGAAGTTGGCGACTACTGCTAAAGGTGCTCGGCAGTTGATTGTTCATAAGAATGTTTTGGTTGATGGGAAGGTTGTTAATGTTCCGTCGTTTGTTGTGACTGTTGATTTGGAAGATAAGCTTTCTTTGAAGGAGCGAAAGGTTAAGGCTAAAAAAGAAGAGCCTGTTGTTTCCTCAGGGGATGACTCTGGTGAGCCCGATGAAGTTGAAGAAGAGAAAACTGAAGAGGTTGCACCGAGTGTACCATTGGAGGGCAAAGAATAATGGCAAAAAAGAATGAAGAGAATATTGGGATTGTGAATATTTATGCGAGTTTTAATAATACGATTGCGACTGTGACTGACTTGGCTGGGAATACTATTGGTCGAACAAGTGGTGGGCAGATTACGAAGCATGATCGTATGAGAGCGAATCCTACTATTGCTATGTTTATTGCTAAGAAGGTTCAGGAAATTTGTCGGGACTATCGGATTAATTCTGTTTATATTAGAATGAAGGGGCAGACTGGTGCTACTGGTGTTGGACCTGGAGGTCATGCGATTGTTAGAACTTTGACGAAGGAAGGTATGAAGATTTTGAGTATGGCGGAGACGACTTGTGTTGCTCGTGGTGGGCCAAAGAAGAAGGGAGGTCGAAGAGGTCGAAGACCATAGAATTATAAACTGATAATTCGAAAAAAATACAAGATGGAAAATATAAAAAATACAAGTGAGGAAGTTGTTTTTACTAGTGATATTAATGTGAGTTTGGCTAATGCTATTCGACG
>Ga0075113_1000329_pt1 | contig 14256 bp, 13 predicted proteins | sample AntAceMetag02UKA_FD_69788 | JGI IMG/M metagenome (GOLD analysis project Ga0075113, IMG submission 69788) | Saline lake microbial communities from Ace Lake, Antarctica - Antarctic Ace Lake Metagenome 02UKA | ecosystem: Environmental > Aquatic > Non-marine Saline and Alkaline > Saline | place...
GAAGCTTTTGTATTTTACACAACATAATTTTAAAGTATGCACAAACAACCCAAACTAACAAGGTTTAACGAAAATGTATTGGCAAAATACCAAATTTATAATAGTATATTTATGACGCTTCCGTTTGATGCTATCTCTAAAACTGGTGTGTTACTTCCGTTATTTCATGATATTTGTAAAAAAGGATTTTCAAACAAAAAAAATCCTTCTGAAATTGTAGAAAATTTCTTTAAAACCTATCAGGGAAATCCTTCTGAAAAAGAAAAGATCAATTTACTATTTAAGTTTATTCAATATATAGAACGACAAGTTGTTTTGTTTGATGCTATTGAAGATGCAGCATTTCCAGTTGTAAATAATATGGATGGTGTTGGTACGTTGCGTAATAGCAAAGAAACAGCCACAATAGAAAATAAAAAAGAAGCGCTAAAAAAACATTTAGAAGATTTTAAAGTTCGTGTTGTTTTAACTGCGCATCCTACACAATTCTATCCAGGTTCAGTTCTAGGAATTATTACCGATTTAACGGAAGCAATTCAAAATAACGACTTGCTGTTAATAAATCAATTGTTAGCTCAATTAGGAAAAACACCATTTTTTAAACACGAAAAACCAACTCCTTTTGATGAAGCTGTTCGTTTAATTTGGTATTTAGAAAATGTGTTTTATCATTCTATCTCTAAAGTTTATAATTATATACAAAGTAATATTTTTGACAATCAACAAATTGAGAATGATATTATTAATTTAGGTTTTTGGCCTGGTGGCGATAGAGATGGAAATCCGTTTGTAACTACAGAAATCACCTTAAATGTTGCCCAACGCTTAAAACAAACAGTCCTTAAAAGTTACTATAAAGATCTTCGTTTATTAAAAAGACGCTTAACTTTTAAGGGTGTTGAAGAAATTGTGTTAGAATTAGAAAGCTTACTGTTTGAAAATAGCGTAAGTGCTCAGCCAAACACCATGATTCCATTAGAAGAATTTAAAAATAAATTACAGCAAATAAAAGAGATACTCATCACTAAACATCAATCACTTTATATCGCTGATATTAATGATTTAATAAACAAAGTTCACTTATTTGGGTATCACTTTGCTACCTTAGACATTAGACAAGATAGTAGAGTACACCATACTGTTTTTTCTGAAATTGTAGTAACACTTCAAAAAAATGGTAGCAAATTATTTCCTGAAGAATATTTACAACTTGCTGAAAATGAACAACTAAAAATTCTTTCTGAAGTAGAAGATACGGTAGATATTTCTATTTTCGAAAATGAAATGGCATCTAAAACTTTAAGCTCCATACAAGCCCTGAAAACCATCCAACAAAACAATGGAGAAAAAGGAGCTAACAGATATATTATTAGCAATAACCAAACGGCTGTAAATGTGATGGAAACCTTTGCTATGTTTAATCTATGTGGATTTAAACATCAAATAACTGCTGATATTATTCCACTTTTTGAAACGGTTGATGATTTAACCAATGCAGCAAGTGTAATGGGAAAATTATACTCAAATAAAGCATATAGTAAACATCTTAAAAGTAGAAATAACAAACAAACTATTATGCTTGGTTTTTCTGACGGAACTAAAGATGGCGGTTACTTAATGGCAAACTGGTCGATTTTTAGAGCTAAAGAAAATTTGACTGAAATTTCAAGAAAAAACGGTATAAAAGTAATCTTTTTTGATGGTCGTGGTGGTCCACCAGCTCGTGGTGGTGGAAAAACGCATCAGTTTTATGCTTCTCAAGGCCCAACTATTGAAGATGAAGAAATTCAATTAACCGTTCAAGGACAAACTATTAGTTCAAATTTTGGAACCCTAGATTCTTCTCAGTATAATATTGAACAATTATTAAGTGCTGGTATTTCAAATGAATTATTTAGTAAAAAAAGCAATATAATGACTAAAAGTGATGCTGAATTAATGAATGATTTAGCAAACACAAGTTATAATGCCTATGTTGATTTTAAAAATCATCCAAAATTCATGCCTTATTTAGAGCATATGAGTACCTTAAAATATTATGGAAAAACAAATATTGGAAGTCGCCCATCTAAACGTTCAAAGTCCAAAGGTTTTAACTTTGCCGATTTACGCGCCATTCCTTTTGTAGGTTCTTGGAGTCAATTAAAACAAAATGTCCCTGGTTTTTATGGAGTTGGTACAGCACTCAAAAAATATGAAGATAAAGGTGAATTTGAAAAAGTAAAGCAATTGTATAACACCAACGATTTTTTTAAAACTTTAATAGGAAATAGTATGATGGCGCTGTCAAAATCATTCTTTACTTTAACTGAATATATGGCAAAAGATGAAGAATTTGGCGAGTTTTGGGAAATTATTCACCAAGAATATGAAACTTCAAAACGCTTAATTTTAAAACTATCTGATTATGATGAATTAATGCAAAGTAATAAAGTTGGAAAAGCATCAATTAACATTCGCGAAAATATTGTGTTGCCTTTATTAACAATTCAACAATTTGCTTTACTTAAAATTCAAGAACTAAAAAAAGAGGAAAAACCTAATCTCGAATTATTAAAAGTGTACGAAAAAATGGTCACACGATCATTGTTTGGAAATATAAACGCTAGTAGAAATTCAGCATAATTATGAATGTAAATCAATTAAGTGAAAAAGAATACAATTCCTATTTTAAAATTTATTTAGATGCTTTAAAAAATGTAGAATTAATTGAAATTTTAGAATCTTCTTTTGATGAATTTTTAATTGTAGTTAAAAATTTACCCGAAGAAAAATTAATGTTCCGCTATGCCGAAGATAAATGGACAATTAAAGAACTAATTCAGCATTTAATTGACACAGAACGTATCATGAGTTGTAGAGCTTTGCGATTTTCTAGAAATGATGCAACAGAATTACAAGGTTTTGATGAAAATTGGTACGTAGACTATTCTAATGGAAACGATAGAAATATAACGGATATTCTTGAAGAGTATAACTATTTAAGAAAAACTAGTATTTCATTATTTAAAAGTTTTTCAGATGAAATGCTTATTAATTTTGGGACTGCAGATGGAAGTGAAATGAGTGTAAGAGCTTTAGGCTTTATAATTGCTGGGCATCAGAGACATCATTTAAAAATAATGAAAGAAAGATACCTTTAATCACTTGCGTCTAAAAAGAAAATTTCATTTACAGGTTTTTTAAATATTTTAGATATTTTTAAAGCCAATACTGTTGATGGAACGTATTTATTTAACTCCATGGCATTCACCGTTTGCCTGCTAACACAAATCATTTCAGCTAATTTCGCCTGCGTTATATTATGAATGGCGCGTTCAACTTTTATATTATTCTTCATCTGAAATTATTCTTTTGGATTTGTACAACAAATAATGGAACCGGAGCATAAAAAATAATAATATAGTAAACATGTTGTAAATCATTACATTTAGAAAATCAAAATCATAAACAAAAATTATAGCAATTATTAAAACAATATAATTTACGTAGGTAGCCCAAATTAAACTTTCCATTCTAATTTTTGAAATGTACTCATCTTCATCCCTAGTTTTAGAAAATGCGACTAATACTGAGCCAACAATAATCAACAATGAAATAATTTCATCTATAATATTATTAAACATTAAGTGTGAAGAAGGGCTTACAGATGACAAAAATCCATTCTTCAAAATTGTAAATACTTTAACCTCCATTGATAAAAAATCATCTCCCTTTATTAAAAAAACAATTCCTAAAACCATTCCTGTTAAAAATAAAAACCAACCTAAGGGTTTATATTTGTGCGAAAATAAAAATCTTGATTTCATAATTAATTAGTTTTATTATTCAAATGTAAAGTATTCTTTACATTTAGACAAATATTTTTTACATCTATTTGTTATATCATATAATATGCTATCTTTGAAGTAACTAAAAAAAATACTATTTTAAATGCGTATTTTCAATTTTTTTTTAGCTGTTTTAGTAACACTCATTATTCTAATGATAATTGGAGGTGCTGTTTATTATAACAGCCTAAAACCTTCATATTCTGGTAATATTTCCTTATCAGAAATCTCAAAAGAAACTTCAGTGTATTTTGATGATTATGGGATACCACATATTTATGCCGAAAATGAATTGGATGCTGTTACAGCATTAGGGTATGTACACGCACAAGATCGACTTTGGCAAATGGAATTAATGCGAAGAATAGCTCCTGGTAGATTATCAGAAATTTTTGGAGAAGAAATGTTGAAAAACGATCAATTTTTCGTCAAATTAGGCATTGAAGAGGCTTCAGAAAAATCAATTAAAAATCTTGAGACAACTAGTCAAGTATACAAATTAGCTACTGCATACTTAAGTGGTGTAAATCAATTTATTGAAAATGGTGCTACACCTATCGAGTTTACTTTAATTGGTGTTGAAAAAGAGCGCTATAAATTAAATGATATTTATAATATTATGGGTTATATATCGTTCAGCTTTGCAATGGCACAAAAAACCGATCCATTTTTAAGTGTTCTAAAAGAAAAGTTAGGTGTTAATTATTTAAAGGAATTAGGGATAGATATAAATCCTAATACGGTTCTTATTAAAAATGCAAATCCAGCAATTGAGAGTTATTCTAAAATGGTTTCAAATGTGAATGAAATTATGAAGAATAATCCAATACCTCCTTTTATTGGAAGTAATAGTTGGGTAGTTTCACCTAAAAAAACAAGTACTGGAAAAGTAGTGTTTGCAAACGATCCGCATATTGGTTTTTCACAACCAGCAGTTTGGTACGAAGCACATATTTCAACACCAAATTATGAATTATATGGGTACCATTTAGCTGGAGTTCCTTTCCCTTTATTAGGGCATAATAGAAATTACGCATACGGTTTAACCATGTTTGAAAACGATGATATTGATTTTTATAAAGAAGAAAATCATCCAACAGACGCTAACCAATATAAAACACCAAATGGATATGCAACTTATAAAACAGTCTCAAAAACTATCAAAGTAAAAGACGCTGAAGATGTAATCGTTCAAGTTAGAAGTACAAGACACGGTCCTATAATGAATGATGTTGTTGATGCCATTTCACAATCAGAACCAATTGCTATGTCTTGGGTTTTTACACAATTTGAAGGTAAAATGTTAAAAGCTCTTTACACTATTTCTAGAGCAAAAGAAATGAGTGATGTTAAAAAAGGTGCTTCTATGATTCATGCACCAGGCTTAAATATTATGTATGGTGATTCAAAAGGAAATGTTGCTTGGTGGGCAACAGGAAAATTATATAAACACAAACCACATGTAAATTCTAAATTTATTTTAAATGGTGCATCAGGTGAAGACGAACCTATTGAATATTTAGATTTTAATCAAAATCCTATGGCTGAAAACCCAGCTTGGAATTATGTGTATTCGGCAAATAATCAACCAGATACTATTGCAAATATTTTATACCCTGGTTATTATTTATCAGAAGATAGAGCAAAACGTATTACCCAATTATTAGAACCAAAAAATGATTGGAACAAAGAATCTGTAGCCGAAATGATTAACGATGTAACTTCATCCGTTTCACCAAGTGTTATTAAGGAATTTACCGCTAGCATAGCTAGTAATTCTTTCAATAAAAAAGAGCAAAAAGCTCTTGAAATTCTTCAACTTTGGGATGGTTCAAATACAATAGATGCTATTGCACCTACTATTTATAATAAATTAATTTACCTCTATTTAAAAAACACATATAAGGATGAATTAGGTGAAGAATTATTTACACAATTTTTAGATACTCATTTATCTAAAAGAGCCATTGCAAATCAAATTAAAAAAGACACATCAATTTGGTGGGATAATGTAAGTACTTCAAATAAAATAGAAACAAAAAAAGAGATTTTATCTGCATCTTTAGTTGAAACCGTAGCATCTCTAGAAAATCAACTTGGAAGTGATATTACAACTTGGAACTGGGGAAAAGTTCACACCTTAGCGCATGAGCATACTTTAGGAACTGTAGCAACATTAAAAGACTACTTTAATGTAGGTCCATTCCCAATAAATGGTGCAAGAGAAGTCATTAACAATAGAGGTTATGAATATAATAATACTGGATTATACAAAGTAAACGCAGGTCCTTCAACCAGAAGAGTTATTGATTTTTCTGATGTTGAAAACAGCATCAGTATTTTACCAACAGGACAATCTGGAATTCCTTTTAGCGAACATTATAAAGACCAAGCAGAAATGTATAATAAAGGGGAGTTTAGAAAAATGAAAATGAATAAAGATGAAATAATAAGTGTTTCAACAAAGTTAACTATTCAACCAAAAGATGAATAAAAGAATTACAATTAAAGAAATAGCTAAAGTACTATCTGTCTCAATTTCAACAGTTTCTAAAGCTTTAAACGACAGCTATGAAATTAGCGATGAAACTAAAAAAAAGATTAAAGATTATGCTAAATTGCATAAATACAAGCCTAATACTTTAGCTCTAAGCTTACAAAATAAAAAAACCAAAACTATTGGTATCATTATTCCAAATATTTTAAATTATTACTTTGCGCGAGTTTTAAGAGGTATAGAAAAAGCAACTACTGAAAGAGGCTACAATATTATTACCTGCATCACAAACGAGTCTTTTAAAAAAGAAGTTGACACCATGGAAATGCTTTCAAATGGAACCATTGATGGATTTATCGCTTGTCTTTCTATAGAAACTTTGAAAAATAAAAACTTTGATCACTTTCATAGTATTTTAGAAGAAGGAACGCCAATAGTACTCTATGATCGTGTTCACAAAAATATAAATTGTGATAAAGTAGTTACTGACAACATAAAAAGTGCTTATAAAGCTACTCGATTTTTAATGCGATCTGAATGCAAAAACATTGCATTAATTACAACTTCTGAAGGTTTAAAAATAAATAAATTTAGAGTAAAGGGTTATTTAAAAGCCCTAATAAAATATGGAATTGAACCTAATGAAAATCTAATTATTAGACTTGAAGATGAAACACACTTAACAGAGCGTATTAACCATATGCTAGATAACAATAGTGTTGATGCTATTTTTACTATTGATGAAGTTTCAGGAGCAATTGCTACACAAGTTTTAAATAGTAGATCTATCAATATCCCTGAAGATGTTGCTATTGTTGGTTTTACAAATGGTATCTTATCAAGATATAGCACTCCACCATTAACAAGTGTTAACCGTTTTGCACATACAACAGGTGAAGTTGCTGCACATAGATTGATTGATAAAATTGAAGAAAAAATTGATTTTGAAGCTATTAAAACTGAGATTATTAAAACTGAATTGGTTGAACGCGAATCAACAAAAAAAATGTTCGTGAAGTTTTAAATAAAAAAGAAAAAATATGCTAGTGAAAATTTTTGGCAGCGCCGTATTTGGCGTTGAAGCCACCACTATTACTGTGGAGGTTAACATCGATAAAGGTATTGGGTATCATTTAGTTGGCTTGCCCGATAACGCGATTAAAGAAAGTAGTTATCGAATTTCTGCAGCACTCAACAACAATGGTTACAAACTTCCCGGTAAAAAAATTACGATAAATATGGCGCCTGCTGATATGCGTAAAGAAGGCTCTGCTTACGACCTAACTTTGGCCATTGGAATATTAGCTGCCTCAAACCAAATTAAATCTGATATGATTGGTGACTATTTAATTATGGGAGAACTTTCTCTAGATGGAAGTTTACAACCTATAAAAGGTGCTTTACCAATTGCAATTAAAGCACGTGAAGAAGGGTTTAAAGGGTTTATTTTACCAAAACAAAATGCTAAAGAAGCAGCAATAGTTAGTGATTTAGAAGTCTACGGTATTGAAAATATTTTAGAAGTTATTAATTTTTTTGATGAAAAAAATGAATTAGAACGAACTGTCATAGATACTCGTGCTGAATTTAATAAAAATTTAGACAACCCCGAATTTGATTTTGCAGATGTCAAGGGTCAAGAATCCGTAAAACGTTCTATGGAAATTGCAGCAGCTGGCGGACATAATATTATCTTAATTGGGCCTCCAGGAAGTGGTAAAACAATGTTAAGTAAACGATTACCTTCAATTTTACCTCCAATGACCTTGCAAGAAGCCTTGGAAACCACCAAAATACATTCAGTAGTAGGAAAAGTGAAAGAAGCTGGATTAATGGGACAACGCCCATTTCGCGCTCCTCATCACACAATTTCTGATGTTGCACTTGTTGGTGGAGGTCAATATCCACAGCCTGGAGAAATTTCATTATCTCACAACGGTGTTTTATTTTTAGATGAATTACCCGAATTTAAACGCTCAGTTTTAGAAGTAATGCGACAACCTTTAGAAGACAGAGAAATAACAATTTCTAGAGCCCGATTTACGGTTACTTATCCAAGTAGTTTTATGCTAGTTGCAAGTATGAACCCAAGTCCAAGTGGCTATTTTAACGATCCTGATGCACCAGTTACATCATCACCTGCAGAAATGCAACGCTACTTAAGCAAAATTTCTGGTCCACTATTAGATAGAATTGATATTCACATTGAAGTGAACCCCGTCCCTTTTGAAAAACTCTCTGAAGAACGCCTAGCAGAACCCAGTAAATTAATTAGAGAGCGTGTAACAAAAGCAAGAGAAAAACAATCTGAACGCTTTATTAAACTAGAAAACACACACTATAATGCACAAATGAGCGTGAAACACATTCGCAAATTTTGTAAATTAAATGACGAAAGTAAAACACTTTTAAAAACAGCTATGGAACGCTTAAATTTATCCGCTAGAGCTTACGACAGAATTTTAAAAGTTTCAAGAACAATAGCTGATTTAGAAGGAGTTGATGATATTTCTTCAACACATATCTCTGAGGCTATCCAATATAGAAGCCTAGATAGAGAAGGGTGGCTAGGTTAACTTGTTTACTTTATAGTAAAAATTTTAGTATGTCCTTTCAAATAAATATCTAAATCAAAAAGGGTGTTTTCCCCCTATATTTTAAAGGTTAATTACCCTTATCATTTTTAAGAAAGTAATCTACCTTTGAATTAAGAAAAAGAATGTTATTGTAAATTATTGGGAAATTGCATAAAAGCTTCACGTTATTGTGAGGCTTTTTTTTAAATTATTAATTAGATCAAATACAACTTTTTATTTTCTATAAAAACACTAAACGTTTCCTCTTAAGACTAATAATGGTATTCTACTTTCAAAGTCAATTTTTTTAATACTGTTTTGCTCCCATAATTTTGCAAAAAAACCACGTTTTCTTCTTATTACACATAATAAATCTGGACTTACTTCAATTAAATGCTCCAAAATTCCTTGATAGACAGTTGCATTTTCACTATTAGAAATTTTATTAGCTAACGCTTCAAAATCTTCATGTAATGAATTGTCTTCAGTTGTATTACTAGGGGTAATTACGTGTAGCAAATTAACTTTTGCTTTGAAAATAGCTACTAAATCTTGTAAAGGACTTAAAACTTGAGCTTTATTAATTATTCCTGAACGAATACTTAATAAAATGTTTTTGTAAGGTTTAAATTTATAGCCTTTTGGTATAATAAGAATCGGTAATTCCGTCTTTTTAACCAAACCTCCAACAATAGGCCCTAAATATATAGAAGAATCTGCAGTTGTATAACTAGCTGAAGAAATAATAATATCTACTTCTAAAGCTTCAGCTATTATCGAAATACTATCCGTAATTTTACCTTTAAATACCTTAGAAATTATTTTAACATCCTTTTTATCTACCTTAGAAAGAATATTACTTAATTCTTGCCTAGCCTCAACTTCAATAAATTCATCTATCTTTTTTAGAAATCCTGTTGATTTAACAGATTCAAAAACTTGAACAACATATATTGTAGCCTTTGAAATTGAAGCAAAATCTATAGCATATTGTAACGTATTTACTGCTTTTTCTGAATTACCTAGAGGCACTAAAATTTTCTTCATAAAAATAAATTTCAACAAAGGTATTGATTAATTTAGAACATTTTAAAGAAAAAAGCTTCATTAAAAAAATAATGAAGCTTTTTATATAAGTACTTAACTAGTAATTAGTATCTATAGTATTCTGGCTTAAATGGTCCTTCAACCTTTACTCCAATATAATCAGCCTGATCTTTACGCAATGTTTCTAACTCTACACCTATTTTAGCTAAATGTAATCGAGCTACTTTTTCATCTAAATATTTCGGCAACATATAAACTTCATTTTTATAAGCATCTCTGTTATTCCACAATTCTAATTGCGCCAAAGTTTGGTTTGTGAAAGAATTACTCATTACAAAACTTGGGTGACCAGTAGCACAACCTAAGTTTACTAAACGTCCTTCAGCTAATACAATAATTTCATTTTCTCCAAGCGTATAAATATCAACTTGAGGTTTAATTTCAATTTTTGTTGAACCATATTTTTTATTCAACCAAGCCATATCAATTTCATTGTCGAAATGTCCAATATTACAAACAATTGTTTTGTCTTTCATTGCTTCAAAATGATGCCCCTGAACAATATCTTTATTTCCAGTAGTTGTAATAATTATATCAGCATTTCCAACAACAGTTTCTAATTTTTTCACTTCAAAACCGTCCATCGCAGCTTGTAAAGCACAAATTGGATCAATTTCAGTAACTGTCACAATAGAACCCGCACCTTTAAATGATGCTGCAGTTCCTTTTCCAACATCACCATAACCACAAACTACCACACGTTTTCCAGCCAACATTAAATCTGTTGCTCTACGAATTGCATCAACAGCACTTTCTCTACATCCGTATTTATTATCGAATTTAGATTTTGTAACTGAATCATTTACATTAATAGCTGGCATTGGTAATGTTCCAGCTTTCATTCTATCATATAAACGGTGAACACCTGTTGTAGTTTCTTCACTTAAACCGTTAATTCCTGCTGCTAATTCAGGATATCTATCCAAAACCATATTGGTTAAATCTCCACCATCATCTAAAATTAAGTTTAATGGTTTTTTATCTTCTCCAAAAAACAATGTTTGCTCAATACACCAGTCAAATTCTTCTTCACTTAAACCTTTCCAAGCGTAAACCGAAACTCCTGCAGCAGCAATTGCAGCAGCAGCCTGATCTTGTGTTGAAAAAATATTACAAGAACTCCAAGTAACTTCAGCACCTAAATCAATTAACGTTTCAATTAAAACAGCAGTTTGAATAGTCATATGTAAACATCCTGCAATTCTTGCTCCTTTTAAAGGTTGCTTTCCTTTATATTCCTCTCTTAAGCTCATTAAACCTGGCATTTCTGCTTCGGCTAATTGAATTTCTTTACGTCCCCAATCTGCAAGATTGATATCTTTTACCTTATATTTTACGTAAGTTGATGTTTCTGTACTCATATTTATTAAATTTGCTTTTGTGTTATAAACAAAAAAATGTTTGTTTACGATTTTGCAAAAGTACAAAATCAATTTTAATTTATAAATGCCTTTATTTAAAACAATTAAACTAGCTAATAATTCTTCAATTTACGTATGGAAAATTGAAGAATCTTTTAATGAATTATTAAAAGACACCCCTTTAAATTTAAGAAGTGAAAAAAGACTTGCTTCTATGAAATCTGAATTACATCAGCGAGGTTTTTTAAGTGTACGGCATTTATTAAAGGAAGCTGGTTATAACGATTTTGATTTGTTTTATACCAAAAATGGGAAACCACATTTAAAAAATGGAAAACGAATTTCAATCACACATTCATTTACATTTTCGGCTATTATTATTAGTGATGTTGAAGTTGGAATTGATATTGAAAAAAACAGAGAGAAAATAAAAATAATTCAACATAAATTTATCAATTTTGAACGTGGGTTTATTCATGAAGATGACGATTATATTGAACAATTAACTGTTATTTGGGGAGCGAAAGAAAGTTTATATAAAATATATCCTTATGGTGGATTAACTTTTAAAAATGATATTGATATTAATTCTTTCCAAATTTTAGATAAAAAAACAACTGGTTATATTAAAGTTAAAAATTGGGATAAAACCTATGATATCCATTTTGAACAACTAGATGGATTTACCTTGGTTTATGCCTTAGACTCCGAAAAAAATGACTAATTCAGTTTTAAATCACATACAAAATTCAAAAGCTACTAATGAAAAATTATTGGCTATTTTATTAGACCCTGATAAAACTTCACTTGAAGAAATTCCTTCAATTTCAAAAAGAATTGAAAAACTAGCCGCTAATTTTATATTTGTTGGAGGAAGCTTGGTTCAAAATGGTAAAACTGGTTTTTTTGTAAAAACACTAAAAAAGCACACTCAAATTCCTATTGTATTATTTCCTGGTGATTATTCTCAGGTTACAAATGAAGCAGATACGCTGTTGTTTTTATCACTACTTTCAGGTAGAAACCCTGAATATTTAATTGAACAACAAATAAAATCTGTTCCATTTTTGAAAAATTCAACCTTAGAAATAATTCCAACTGGTTATATTTTAATTGAGGGAAGCACACAATCATCGGTTTTAAAAATAAGTAAAACGACTCCAATTCCTCAAGAAAATATAGAATTAGCAGTTGCAACAGCAATTGCTGGAATGTACAAAGGAAAACAATTGATATATTTAGAAGCTGGGAGTGGAGCAATAACACCAGTCAATTCTAAAATAATATCAGAAGTACATAAAAACATTTCAATTCCACTTATTGTTGGTGGAGGAATTAGAAAAAAAAACAAGTATCAATCGCTTTCGAAAATGGTGCCGATTTGGTTGTAATTGGGACTGCTTTTGAAAATCATATTGACCTATTTAACACATAAGAATGAACGAAATTTTTGACTTTTTTTTAGAACCTTATCAATCTGCTTCAGCACTAAATATAGTGCTAGAATTTATTGCAGCATTATTTGGTGTTATTAGTGTTTTCTACGCTAAAAAAGAAAATATTTTAGTATTTCCAACAGGTATTATTAGCACTGTTTTGTATGTGTATTTACTATCTCAATGGAACCTTTATGGAGATTTAATAATAAATATTTACTACACCATTATGAGCTTATATGGTTGGTATATGTGGAGTAAAATTATTGATGACAAACAACACCATATTACAATATCAAGAACAACAAAAACTGATAAATTTAAAGCCTTTGGTATTTTTGCTTTTACTTCAATTTTTGTAATTGTGGTTTACCGATATTACAATGTAATGCCTAATAATTTAGGTTTTAGTGAAAGTTATAATTACGCAATTTCAAAACTTACTTCAGGAAATTTAACTAGTTTTAGAGAAGGAACACCATATTTAGATACTTTTACAACTGGTATATTTTTTGCGGCTATGTGGCTAATGGCCAACAAAAAATTAGAAAACTGGACTTTTTGGATTGCAGGTAACATTGTTTCAATTCCATTATATTTTGTTAAAGGTTATGGTTTTACAGGTATACAATATATAATATTTTTAATTTTAGCCATTCAAGGTTATAGTACATGGAAAAAACACTTAAACAAACAAATATAAATATTATTAAAGTGGTCCTTTTTGGGCCTGAAAGTACTGGTAAAACAACACTTTCTAAACATTTAGCCCGACATTATAATACTGTTTGGGCTCCTGAATATGCGCGAAATTATTTACAAAGAAAATGGAATAACAAACGTAAAACTTGTGAAAATTCAGATTTACTTCCTATTGCTAGAGGTCAAATGGAATTAGAAAACAGATTGGCTACGAAAGCTGACAGAGTTTTAATATGTGATACTGATTTATTAGAAACTAAAGTATATTCTGAAGAATTTTATGGTGGTTTTGTAAATCCAGAACTAGAAAAAGCGGCTGTTGAAAACAAGTACGATTTATATTTATTAACCTATATTGATACGCCTTGGGAAAATGATGATTTAAGAGATAGACCCGATGAACGTTTAGAAATGTTTAATGCTTTTGAAAACGCCTTAATAAAATACAATCGTCCTTATATTTTGTTAAAAGGTGATAAAAAAACACGTTTAGAATTAGCAATTAAAAAAATTGATGCCATTTTAAAATCTAAAACCAATTTACAGCGTTTTTCAGATAATTTAACTGATATTGATTTACATTTTTTGCATCAACAGCATAGTGATTTTAATATTCCAGATTAAATGAATACCGAAAAAACCATAAAAGAGTTAAAATTTAAAGCTGTACGAAGTAGTGGTGCTGGGGGACAGCATGTGAATAAAGTCTCTTCAAAAGTTGAACTTATTTTTGATTTACAAAATTCT
>Ga0075113_1000332_pt1 | contig 14223 bp, 23 predicted proteins | sample AntAceMetag02UKA_FD_69788 | JGI IMG/M metagenome (GOLD analysis project Ga0075113, IMG submission 69788) | Saline lake microbial communities from Ace Lake, Antarctica - Antarctic Ace Lake Metagenome 02UKA | ecosystem: Environmental > Aquatic > Non-marine Saline and Alkaline > Saline | place...
ATTGGATAGATATGTCTATATTTATCTATTTTAAATCCTAGTTTTATTGTAAAATAAGTTATTATATATGAAATTATTATAATAGTTATTAATGTACTTGTATATTGATCCATATTATTTTTAATTTAATCATGTACACTTAATGATTTTTCAACTTTTATCCATTTTATATCTCTAATTCTTTTAATAAAACCAGATAATTTAATATCAGATTCAAATGCTACTGATATTTCTGATTGTATTTTATAATCAAGATCATATAAATAATGAATTTCAGTAACATTATAAATTATTTGTAAACCCCATTCATCAATATTCTTACAATCTTTTTTTGTTTTAACCTTTAAAAAATTAGGAAGTTTATCAACTTTAACTCCTCCCATTTCTTCTTTAACTGTAACAGTAAAACCATATAGAGCATCATTATTTTTAGAAAATATTTCAATTTCCTTATCAATTGGATATTGAATACCTAAAATTTCTAAAAATTCCATTTATTTAGGATAAATAATTTCAAAACAATCTGTACATAATTGGCCTGCGCCCTCAACATAATTTGATCTAAGATTTATGTTTAAATCTATTGGAATTAATGTTTCAATACCACATCTAATACATTTTTCCATTTTAAGATTTGGTTTTAGTTTAATTTCTTTTTTTTCTTTCATGTTAACATCCTCCTCCATTATTAAAAATTAATATTAAAAATATTACAACAATAATACCAACAATAACATATTTTTGTTTATATTTTTGTTTTTGCGGATAATTCATTACCTGATAACGTTTCCACTTTTCATTTTGATTTTTCCTTTTCATAAATATATTATTATTTGATAAATTAATAAACATATTGCACACACAATCATTCAGGCAACTGGAATAGCTACCCAACTTAATGAATGTGTATATTTACACTTTATTGCATTTACAAAAAATAACCAAAATGATATATAATTTTTCATAATGCTAATATAACTAAAAAAATTGAAATATAAAAATTTTTTATTTAATTACATGAAAAATATTGGTTTCACCATTGTAAAACTTATCTTCCAAAACTTTAGAATTATTTTCATCATTATTAATAACATCTTCATCTTCATCATTATCAACCCACCCATTAATATCAGGCTCATCAACATGCTCATCATTTCTTGAAATAAAAATTTTGTGTGTTACAATATTATTATCATTATTCATTAAAAATATTAAAAAATTCTTTTGTTTTTTTGTACGATTTGAATGTTTAATATTTAAAATTTTCTTAACTTTTTCATGTAATTTTTTAGACACATCAAAAGCTTCAATAAAACTAACAAAACTATTTGTAATTTCTTTTTCAATTGTTGTCTCATTATCAAAATTTATAATATAGTCGTTAATATCAAAACTAATCATACCCGGCTGAAGTGTATTCCAACCATTTAAATCTTCACCACAAAAATATTCTTCAGTTTCCATTTTTATTTATTTAATAATTTTCTTAATTCATCCCACATATCATCAAATCTTCCATCATATAAATTAGAATAAAAATTATCAAATTCTTTTTGATACATACTAAATTGAGATGATTTACTTTCAACTGAAAATGTTACATTTGCAATACGATCTGCCAGTTTAATATATGAAGAATGCTTATAATTTTTTATACCAATATAATATTTTTTATTAGCTCGCTCTTTTCTAGTTTTACCTTTTTCATTAGTTACTGCATAAGCATAATTAGCAACTATTTCATTAGTTGCTTTTTTAACATTATTATAAGTTTCTCTAGCATCTTCTATAATATCGTGTACCCAACAACCAGCAAGAACATTAGATCTATCTTCTACTGGTATTAAATAAATATATTTAATCGCTGCATCAACAGTCATTTGAAGATGAAATACATAACTATGAATTGCATCATAATAATGATTTACATCGCGATGTCTACGAATAGCATAATCTTTTGCTATTTCTTCTATACTTAAAAACTCTATATATTCCGGCATTTTTATTTTTTTATTTATCGTTATAATGGTAATATAAGTAAAAAAAATTAAATACAAAAAGTTTCTACTTCTTTTTCTTCTAATAATAAATCATCACTATGAATTATTTTTAACCCAGATTCTTTTAATGTTGAAAAAAGTTCTGCTATTATGTTTGGATTAATAGCCTTTGTTGCATCTTCAATTAAAAATGTGTTAAAATTAGATAATAAAGAATCTGTAATTGTGTCTTTTACACAAAAATCTAATGCAAGTCCTCCAATATAAACATCTTTAACATTTTTTTCATTTAAAAAATCTAATAATCCTTCAGCAGCAAAACCTGAATAAGGATGTGTTTTAGAATCCATTCCTTTTTTGAAAAAATAAAAATTTTGGTTATTAATTTTAGCAAAATCAATATCTTTATGTAAATCACATCCTTTAGTATATTGTACACAATGAGCTGGCCACAAAATATCCTCTTTATTATCTGAATTTATATATGTGTCAAAAACCTTTTTATTTTTATGGTTTGATACGAATGCATCCATATTAGGTTGATGACAATCTTTTGTAAATATTACCAAATCAAATAAATAAAAAATGTTATTTAAAATTGGAATTATTTGTTCACCCTCTGGAACTCCTAATGATCCTCCTGGCATAAAATCGTTCTGTGCATCTATTATTAGTAAAGTTCTCATTTATTATTTATTTTTTAGTTATTTTGTTCCGTATTACCTCTACCATTACCTCTACCATTACCTCTACCATCTTTTGGTCTTTGTGTATCTTTAGAAGTTTGTTTTGGATTTTTAATTCCACGTTTTCCACCTGTTTGTGGTCCATTACCGTCAGGTCCTGTTTTATCTAAGTTTGGCATAATATTAAATTTTATTTTTTATTTGAATAGTTATAAGATTAATATATTAAATAGTTTTCATTTTTAAAGTTTTTCTTTTAATATTGTAAGGATTATTTCTTTTAAACATTGTTTTGTTATATCTGTCTATAACAGGATTATCAGCCTTTATATTTATAGAATCCTTTAATTTTAAAATTTCATCAACTTTTTTATATCCATCTCTAGAAGAACCTTTCCATCCTGGCATTATTTGATCTAAATCTGTATTAGAAATTCCTAAACCATCAGTTGCCTGACAATTAATGCAACTACTTAATGCAACTGCATCATTTCCAATTAATTCATTATTAACGAGCCATTCACTCATATCATAAACTTCTGTTTTCCATAGACCCTGGATCATCCCATAATCTCCTACATCTCCATGTAAACTCCAAAAACCTAAAAGATATTCAGTAGTATTATCAGTTGACAATACCATACCATTATGAAGTTGAACAAGGTCATAAAGATAAATCATTCTTAATCTTGCCTTTATATTTCCTTTTCTAAAATTAATTTTTTCATCTTTAACTCCATATCCTTCATCCTTTAAACAATTCCATAAATTATCAAAATCAGAATTTAAATTCCATATATTCTTAAAATCATTACAAAAATATTTCCCTATTAAATCACCTCTATTGATTTCATTAGTTTTATTTCCTAATGTTATACTTCTACCTATTAAAGGTATTTTTAATTCATTACATACAGGTTTTGCTAATACAGCACATAAAGCACTATCAATTCCTCCTGAAACTCCTAGTACAAGAGATTTTATATTATTTTGAATAATATAATTCTTTAATTGTTCTCTGATAATTTCTATTTGTTCTTTCATTTCGCCCAATTTTGTGGAACATAAAGTAAATTATTTTTAATAATCCATTTTTTAATTTTTACAGCATCTTTAACTTCTTCAACATTAACCCTTTTTAATAAAACTGGGTTTAACTTAACTCTATCATATAAATAAAGATAATAGATATTTTTAATACCAGTCATTGATATATTTTTAAGACATTCATTACATGGAGAAATAGTAACATACATATCACAACCATCCACTTCTACATTATGTTTTGCAGCAAAAGCAATTGCATTCATTTCTGCATGTATTTCGTTATCACCAGACCATATAGTATGTTCTGTTCTATCAAAATTGTTTTTATCAAATACATCACAACAATTTGATAATCCTGGTGGAGTTCCATTATATCCCATACTTATAATTCTATCATCTTTAACAATGACAGCCCCAACATGGTGAGAAACACATTTACTTTTTTGCGCTAATAAAAATGCTGTTTTTATAAATACATCATGTAATTTACTCATGTTTTCTTCTTTTTATATTTAGATTATTATATATTCATTTTATTAAAATATTTACAATCAGGATTTGTTTCTTTATATTCGCATTCATTATTTGGAAAATGTTCTTCGTGTTTTAATTCACTTAACCAACCACTTAAAACTTGATGATATTCAGTTTCAAATGTTTCTTTATCCATTTTTCCTTCTTTAAATAATTTCCAATCCTTTTCAATTTTAATTGATGCATCCTTTAAACTATCAATTATTTCATCTATAAAACTTCTTGGTTTTGACATAATTTTTTAATTAAAAATATATTTTTATGCAAATTTTTTGCCTTTTAATAATTCTCGTAAAAAAACATTTTCTGATCCGCCTAATGTTTTACCCCATTCTATAAAATATGTAGTATATTTAAATTTTAAATCATCATATAATAATTTAAAATCAACACTATAATCTAATGGTTTATCTATATGATTTTTTAAAAATACTTTAAAATCAGGGTATTTTTCATAATCAAAAACTCGTTCATCACAAATAAAACAAATTGCAGTTAATGCATTTTCAAGATCAGGTTCACAAAAATATGAATATTTAATTCCATTATCGATTTCATTTGCTAATGATAATTGATCGGCTAATTGATTAAGTGAACCAATAGATAATTTATTTTTATCTCTTCTACTATTTGTAGTTCCACCATTTAAAATTATCCATGTTTTCCAATTATCTACAAAATCAATAAATTGTGGATCATTACCATATTGTTTTGCATATTCTAATGCAGCATGGCCAGCCTGAATTCCTTGTTGTATTCCTGTTAACTGATAAGCAACAAAAAAATACATTCTTAATTCTAATTTTTCTTTTTTCATGTTAAATTAAATATAAATCGTAATAAATTATTAATGTAACACATATAGCTATTATTATCCACATTTGTGTTCCAAGACGATGATAAAATTTATCATCACCTTGATATAACATACAATCATAAACAAATGTATCTTTAATAATTTCTAAAAAATTTTTAACCATGATTTTCTTTTTTAATTGCATAAATATAATATAGAAAGTATAATTAATGTACAACTTATCCAAGCTGCTATACCAAGGATCCAAAACATCCTAGTGTTACTTTGAAACAACATACATTCAACTACAAATGTGTGTTTATATGTTTTGAATAAATTTTTCATCTTTATATGTTTTAATTAATACAAATATAATAAAAAAACCTTGAATTAAAAAATCCAAGGTTGTTAAAAAATAATTAATTAAAATATATTAGATTTTAATTTTATTTATAGTATCAATAACTTCATTTATATTAACTTCAAGTTTAGGTATAGTTTCGTAAATATCGCTAGAATAACCATGTAAACGAAATATTTTATTATTTGCTTTAATTATTGTTGGTGCATATCCACAAATATTAATAAAATATACATAAGGAGTTCCATATTGATTGCGATATTGTTGATATGAACGTTCGAAATTATCTGCTCCTTGTTCATCTGTAATAATCACAATTCTGTCATAATTTCCACCCTCTTGAGCTAATTTAGGAAGAATATGTTGATAATATGTGCCATGTCCACACTGTCCTTTTTTAGATTTAAAAAGAGTTTTAAGAGTATTTATAGAATCATTAGGATTCCATCCAGTAATTTTAGCACATGATGTACCAAAATGATAAACATCACCACAAATACCTTTTGCAAAAGTTGCAGCAATAAGAGAAGCTTTATCAATTGGGTGTGAACTTATATTTTTTTGTTTCCCGTCAACTTTAATTGAAATATGTGTTCCCCAATTGCCATCCATTGATCCTGAAGTATCAAAAACAATTGCAGTTCTTCCTTCTGGAAGAAGTATGTCAAGATTTGGAATTGAAGCTTCATAAGCAATAGAAAGAGCATTAGTTATTTTTTGTAAATTTCTACCGCTAAATTCTAATAACATAATTTCTAATGTTAAATCAATTTGGTGAGGCCATACAAGAGATTTAGAAATAAAATCTTTATTAACAAGTAAATTACAAGCTTCATCTAATAAATTTACTTTATTAGTATTAATAATATTTCTTAAATTACGCAAAAGAGCTAAATAACCAATTTTTTTAGTTTTAATAAGTTCTGTAAAATTATCAATTTTTGCATCATTAAGTTCAGTATCAGCTTCTTTTTTAGTAATAGTTCCTGCAGATACTTTTGCAGCAACAACTTGTCCTGATTTAGTATTTTTATCTTCAACTGTATTAAATTGTTTTAAAATACCAAGAATAAGAGCTTTTAGAGTAGGAATTTCAGCTATTTTATTTACAGATCTAAAGATTTCGCCTTCAAATTTTGTTCCTTTAATAGCCTTTAAATAATCATCTACATTAACTTTAATTATTCCTTGAATTTTTGTTTCTTTAGGATGAACTAAATTAACAATATCAACAAGAGATACTTTTTTGCCCTTCATTTGGTATTTTGCTAATTGATATGCGTCAGCATTTTCAATTGCAGTTTTAAATCCTTTTTTAATTGAATTTGGAATTGAAGCATTATCTCCATTTTTAGCAAAATAACAAGCAAGAATTTCTGTCATATCATCTATACGATAAATAATACCGCCCTCATTTACTTTACGATTTCTTTTAGAAAAAAATCTTTTGCCAAGTTCATCACCTGAAAGATGGGCTAAAAGATTTACAGCTCCAATATGAGTTACAGTTCTTTGACCATGCACGCTTCTTGCATAAACAAGGGCTTTAGCAACAAATTCTTTATTAGTTTTTGCTAATTGATCTATAACAGTCTTTAAACGTAAAGTACGTTCATTTTCCTTTTCATAGAAGGTATCTTGAATACCGGTTGAAAGAATACCAATAAGTTCAGCTTCAGGTCGTTGAGTATACCCCTGACCTCCTTGGTGAGTGGTTGTTTTTTTAACAACTGATTCTCGTTTTTGATTAAATTTTGACATAAATTTCTTTCCTTTCTTTATTTTGATTTATATTGATTTATATTAATTTTTATGCATAAAAAAACTTGAGAACTATAATAATTCTCAAGTTTAATATTGTCATGATTAATAGGACGATATAATTTTGTTGAGAAAATTGATTAGAGTATTTATGTTTTAAATAACGATGTAACTCTTATCTTACTACAACTAATAAGTTTTTAAATAAAATTGAGAAAATTAACTAGAGTGTCTTATTTTACATTTTTAATAGTTTCGAAGTAACTCTAATTTTACTACAATTTATTTTTTATAATTAATGGAATACTTATTATTAATTAATTATGTTTTTTATATAAGCAAATATATAAAAAGTTTTTAAATTCTTTAAAAAATTTGTGTTAATTTTATGTTAATATTTATTTTATATATAATATGTTCATACATATAAAATTATAGATATTGCAGAATATTTTTATGCAGCCCATCCTCTCCCATCTAAACATACTCCACGTAATTGTAAAGATCCTAAAATTTGTGAATGCAATTCTTTAACCTTTGTAGTCCATCCTACTTTTATTTCATTAAGTTGTTCAAAATAATCCCAAGTATATTTACAATTATAACAATCATATTGTGAAACTGTTTCAAATGATGAGCATGATGAGTATGGTACATATTGAATAAAAAATAAATCTTGTTTTCGTTCCCAATATAATATTAAATCCTCTTCACCATCCCAGTATAGATCAAATTGATTATAACCCCATTCTTCACCTGATATACTCATGTTTAAATATGTTTAATTATAATATTTTTATTTTATATTAATTTTAAAGCTTCAGCTAAACCTACTTCTAATGCTTCTTCATACGATTTATAATTTTTAAATCTAGAAGAAATATGTTTATTACCATTAAAAAATGTGTATATTTCATATTTCCAATTATCCTCGTTCTTATCAACTGATACATGAATATTATGTATATCTCTTAACCATTTTTTTAGTAATGATTGAGTTGGAACATAATACATTCTTGATTCTGCTAAACTAGAATAAAATTTTAAATCATGACAATCAATAGCAGTTTCTGTAGAGTGTGTAGGATCATAAAAATAATTACATTCAAGAAAATTATGTTTTTCAATAATATTCTTTTTATTTTTTTGCATTAAACCTTTTTCACTTGCAAATTTAGCAGTTGATTTAGTTATTAATTTATCTTTCATTTTTGTTTATTTTTTATTTCCATATTTTCTACAATCAGTTGTTAATGGATTATAATGAATACCTTTACATTGTACATAAATATTTTTGCCATTTATTTGAAAACCATAAATTTCAGCCTTTATTATTTCATCTTCTTCCCCATTATAAGAGTCTCCTTTTTTAGTAAAACGAACATTATCTTTTTTGCGAAGATATGTATTTGACTTTATGTACTTTGTTTCTAATTTAAGTATCGCTTTATCGTGAATTTTTTTTGCTTTAATAAATTCGTCATAATTCATATCAAAAAATTTATGTTAATTTTGATGCAGCTTTTATTTTTTTATACACTGCGCTAATATTATGTTTATCACTTATTTTTATTCTTTTATTTCCAAAATTAATTAATAACATATGAAATAAATACATATTTTTTGCTGATGGTCTTTTATCTGAATATGAATATATTAATTTATCATCAATATCACGAAAAAAACCTTCATTCATCCAAGCATAATATTTGTTTGCATTCCAAAAATTATATTTAATTCCGTTATTAAATTGAACTTGTATTTTACATCTTGATAATTTATCAATTGAGTGTATTTCTGATTCTATACAATCACGTAATAAATTATTACATTTTTTATCAATATTATAAAGAAAACTAGTTTTTAATTTGAATATTTTATAATACAAATTAATCATATATCAAATCCTTCCCTAATTAAATATTTTGTAATTTCATGATGATTATATAATGGTTGTGAATCATTAATAGTTCCATTTTTTGCAACCCAATACCATACATGATTAACATTTAATTTCTCATTTATTTCTAATCCATATTCAACAGTATCATAATTATCACTAACCACACATTCTTCTATTTTAAAAATTGCAAATACGAAATCATGTTTTTCTGACCAATTAATTTTACCTGCAACACAATCTTTGCCAATAATTATAGAATAAATTTTATTTATATGATTAATGGTAATATCTTGGATTGTTTTTTTCATTAAAAATTTAATTAAATAGATTTTACTTATTTAAGGTGCTTTCAATTTCAAATATTGAAAGCACCTTAAATCATATCAAAAAATTAAAAACAAACATTGTGGGATGAGAAGAGATTCGAACTCTCGAAGACTACTTAAAGCCACTTAGTTTACCACTAAGCCCGTTTGGCCACTTTGGTATCAACCCATATAAAAATATACTTGATTTAACTATTCCTCACGTCCCTTTACTCTTGGAATAAGTTAAGATTCGAATCCAAACTGAGTTAACTTCCTATTTTTTCTTCGACATCTTTCCGATGATTCCCAAAAAAAATATTTCATTAAACGATCACCTTGCCAGGGATACGGCGACTAATGATTTATACCTCTCTCAATTAAATCAAATAAATTTTCAATTTTTTCAAAGAACATTTTATGGGAGAAAGAAGATTCGAACTTCTGAAGACTATAAGCCACTTAGTTTACCACTAAGCCCGTTTGGCCACTTTGGTATTCTCCCAGATTTTAAAGAACTTCTAAATTAGATGGATATTTTTCGGAATAAATTTGAAACATTGTTCGTCCATGATCTCCGATAATAGCATAAAGCCATTTTTTTGTTTTGTCTCCTTTTTTACCATTTCCTTTTTCTTCGGTAAAAATATCTAATTTTTTTATTGTTGTTTTCATATTTTGATATAGCTAATATACAACTTTTTTTAATATAAAAAAAATTATTTTAATCTTTTTTTAAAAATAATTTCAAATAAACCAATATCATCTCCTTTAATAAATTCAATTAAAGAAGTACCTACTATAATTCCACAAATAACAGTAATCAAAAGAACCAATATAGGTGAAAACGATCTTAAAAAAAAACAATTTACCATTAATAGAATTATACCAAAAGAAATTGTATAATATTTAATATTTGTTTGTTTCATATTGCTAATATATAAAAAATATTTTACAAATATTAACTCATGGAGATCAACATAATTATATGGGTTATTATTATTTTGCAAAACCTGAAATAAATGAAAGTTTAAATGATATTTTAAAGCCAAAATCAAAAAAAGAAATTATTGAAACAGCTGATGATGATATTATTATTAAAACATTTAAGGCTAGCAAAAAAAGTGATTGGTCATCTTTACATGGATATGTCGAAACAAGTTATAAACAATTAGTAAAATTATTTGGTGAACCTAATGGATTCGAAGATGGAGATAAAGTTAGTATAGAATGGATAGTTGAAGATGAATATGGTAACATTGCCAGACTATATGATTATAAATCATATTATCAAAAATCAAAAATTAAAAAATTAAATTCATTTAACTGGCATATAGGAGTTGGAAATGGAGGTTCTAAATTAGCCAAAGAATTACAATTATTTATACATATAAATTAATTTAAAATAATATTGTTAACCACCAAATACTAGCAATTAATCCTCCAAACTTAACGGCAAAATATATCCAATTTGGTAAATTTAAAGTATCAGTAAAAGCAACTGATCCTCTATAAAAAAATTTCATCCCAGTAAATCCATTATAAACAGGATCAAATATATTCCACATTAAAAAACAAGCAAATACTTGTGTTGCTAATAGTTGTAAAAAATCAGGTTGAAATAAAAACAAACAAACTGGTGCTGTTATCCATGATATAAAAATAGCTAAAATTGAATGCCATAACTTATTATGGAAAAGGCTTTTCTTAGAATCAACTCCTTTATATTTTTTATCCATAAATTGATGATAATTTCTCCATGCTAATAATACAATAAATATTAGATAAAAGATAATAAAAGATAACCAAGGATTGTTTGCGATAAATACATTCATAATATAAAATTATTTATTATATCTATCTGTGGATAAATTGTGTACCCTGCCTGGGATTCGAACCCAGAAAATTTGCCGCTTAAAGACAACATGTATACCAGTTCCATCAGCAGGATATTTATTTTAAAGTATTTTCATTTTTTCTAATTCAGTTTTTTGATATATAATAATTTTTTTATCTGGATTACATTGTTTAACTTTTTCCATTTTTCTTTTATCATTTACTCGCCCATCTTTAGATTTCCACCAAAATCCTTTTATTTCTACATATTCATCGGTACTAATCAAATAAAAATCTGGATAATATGTATGATTATAATCTGTTTTATATAATTTATATTTAAGACTTATTTTTTTATTTCTAATCCATTTTATATTATTTTTATTTAAATATTTTGCATATTTAAATTCCCAAGTTCCTTGTACTTTTATTATTTTGTTTAAATGCGGACAAAATACTTCATAATATTTCGTCTTAACAAAACCATTATTTTTTTCATTACTTGAAGCTGACATTTTTTCTTTAGTTTTTATTGTATGTTTTTTTCCTAGAAAACCTGGAATAATATCACCTGATTCTATTTTTCTTGATAGAGTTTTCCCTGCTTGTTTATGAATTTTATTAAGCTTTTCTTTTGAGAATTTATCCCACCCATGCATTATGCCCTTAACAAAATTTTGTCGAGTAGATGGAATTCCTTTTCGATGAATTATACAATAAGAAAAATGTGCATTTAAACTTTGAGATTTATTAAAGTTCTTTCCGCATTCGCATTTATATAAATTTTCTTTTATTTTATAAATTGATTGTTTTTTACTTTTTTTAATATACAGATTACAAAATCTTACATGACTATTTAAGGAACTTTGTTTTTTAAATTCTTTTCCACATTCGCATTTATACATAAGTTTATTTTATATATTCATGCTAAAATTGGTAAACTTATCAATATGTAGTACCTTTCCTGGGATTCGAACCCAAACTTGTACAGGTTTAAAAACCTATAGCCTCTGCCTATTGGGCTAGAGAGGCTTGTTGTGCCAGCCGAGAGACTCGAACTCCCCTACCATTACAGTCCAATACGACACTTTTTGAAATGGAACGGTTTTACAGACCGTCGCCGTTAGACTGGCATTGTTGTCGGAATGAGGTGATTCGAACACCCGAAAAATTGTTTCCAAAACAAGTTCATATAGCCTCTGCTGAATATTCCGATTATTGTACCTAAAGTGGGATTCGAACCCACACATCATTCCTGACACTAACTCCTTAGGCTAGCGTGTCTACCAATTCCACCATTTAGGCATTAGTGCGATAAGATGGAATCGAACCATCGACACCTAGATCTTCAATCTAGTGCTCTACCAACTGAGCTACTACCGCATAATTTGAATGATGTACTCGGACGGAGAATCGAACTCCGATTACCAGGATGAAAACCTGACGTCCTAGCCGTTAGACGACCCGAGCATTTTAAAAATATATCATATCCCATACAGGATTCGAACCTGTGTCCACCTTCCGGAAGGAGTCCTTGTCCACTAGACCAATGGAATATTTAATGATATATTTTCTACTAGTGTACCCCCAGTGAGATTCGAACTCACAATAATATGGGACCTAAATCCATCGCGTCTCGCCTATTCCGCCACGGGGGCATTAAGTTGTCGGAGTAGTGGGGGTCGAACCCACCGCCTCTTGCTCCCAAAGCAAGCGTCTCACCTACAAGACTATACTCCGTGGTTGTTCTCCAGAGATTCGAACTCTGAATGTCGGCACCAAAAACCAATGTGTTACCAATTACACCAAAGAACAATTTTAATATTTGAGCCTAGTGTCAGATTCGAACTGACGAGTTCTTACGAAGCTGGAGTACAAAACCAGTGCAATCGACCTCTATGCGAACTAGGCATTGGTGGGGAAGTATGGAATTGAACCACATACTTTAGTATTTCAAACTAACGTTTAACCGATGTAACTCTATACATCACTATGAAGAAACTTCAAGAAAATTGCGAGAGCTTTTTATAAAACTTCTTCCCCATTTAGTTGTCCTTACAGGGTTCGAACCTGGACTCTTCTGAACCAAAATCAGATGTGTTACCAATTACACCAAAGGACAATTTAAGTTTTTGATTACTTTATCATGGTGATTACTTCCGGCACATCAAGTTACCAACTTAATACCAGACAAAGTATCTGCCTTTCAATTTCATCTAGGAAACTTCACCTTCATCTGGTTAGGATAAAGATTACTAACCTATAGAGGTTCCTCTCAGAATCGAACTGAGCTGGCCGGGTTTGCAAACCGGCACCTAACCACTCGGCCAAGGAACCATTTAATACAACATGTCAAAGATCGTTCTTTTTATTCGTTTCAAGGTAAAAGAAAAAAACCCTCCGTTCTTTTTATAGAAGGAGGGTTTTAAATTTATCATTGATATAAACTTTAACTGGTCCCTCCTTTTAATAGAGCATAAAATAACTCTTCGCAAAAAAGTTGCGTTTGTTGTAAGGGGCAATATGTTAAAGTTGTTTTCATTTTATTTATAAGTTTTAGTATATTATATATACAGTTACTATTAAAAAGTTTTGTTATTAAGTGCAAATATAACACTTTTTTTTAAATAAAAAACTTTTTTATCATTTTTTTAATTTTTTATTCTTTATTTAGAATAATAATGATGCATCCCAATAAGTCCATACATCATTTGCTTTTAAATAAAATAATGAAGCATCATAAATATAATCTCCATTATTAAAAGAAGCATCAGTAGTAGGAACTTGAGTAACATTAATATTTAATGATGTTGTATTATATGCAATAGAAACATCTTGTAAAGCATTTAATGTTTTATTAACTGTAATAGAAACATCTTGAACAATATTTAAAGATTTATTAGCTATAATAGAAACATCTTGAATAAGATTATATGGATTAGATCCAGCAGCAATTAAATCAATTTTTCTTGATAAAAATTCATTAGTATATCC
>Ga0075113_1000336_pt1 | contig 14177 bp, 23 predicted proteins | sample AntAceMetag02UKA_FD_69788 | JGI IMG/M metagenome (GOLD analysis project Ga0075113, IMG submission 69788) | Saline lake microbial communities from Ace Lake, Antarctica - Antarctic Ace Lake Metagenome 02UKA | ecosystem: Environmental > Aquatic > Non-marine Saline and Alkaline > Saline | place...
ATTGATAACGAATCTCTTAAAGTGGAAGTCCACATATTGAGGTTTCAGTCCTATATTTGTCATGATTTCTTCTACGTTAATTTTATCAACATCTAACATCGGTGTAACGACTATCTTGAGGTTCTTTTCAATATTTGGTGGGAAGAAAATGTATGCCATGATAAGAAAGTTTACCTTAGATAGCACTGCAAGTTGCATACCTTGTAGGACTTCTTCTTCTGGTAATTTGCCTTTCGTTACGATATAATCATAAGCACTTTGCGACTTGCTTTTAACCTCTACTGTGCATCTAAACTTTTCTGGACTTGTTACTGCAATATCACATACTCCACCGAATTTATCGTTGCCCCACTTGTAACTCATGTCAAATTGATCATACATCTTAAATTGCTTTGGTGTGAATGACTTCGTGATTAAATTAACACCTTGCGTTTCCTTGAATTGTTTTCTTAGCTCGTTGTTTACCATGTGTTCAGCGATAGCCCCACGAACAGTATAATACTTGTCAATCTCCTCAAACTCGATTAGTCGATTCCGCTCTAAGATAGCATACCCAATGCTGTTGAAGTTGTTCTTCCCAATCAAACATGGAAACATTCTACTCGATACTTTCTTAGGTTGCACATCTTTGCTGAACTCGAATGTGTAAGTCTTGCTTATTGCATTGTAATTTGCCTTTGTTCCTTTTATCAGTTTCATTTAATTTATTCTCCTTTATCCTAATAGTTTCATTTCGTTGTCAATACTTAGCATACCCTTGTTCACATTTTCTTGAATCAGTCTTGTATAGACTTTCTTGAACTCGTTTTTAAGGTATGTAAGTTGAGTGCTATCGCTAAACCACACCAAGAAATTCGAGGTGCAGTATTCGATTGACTTTGCGATTAAATGTTTGTTTTCTTTTTGATATGCCATGATTACATATTCCAATGAATGATTGTTTTGTCTTAAACGTTTCACAACTTCCTCGAAAATCTCATCAGCGTTTGTTGTTGATACTAATTTTATCTTAGCCCATTCAGTAATGTTCGAGGGTGCTTGTGGTGGATATACATTTTCTCTACAATAACCCCTAATCATCATTATAAAATCGGTATCATTGAAGTTTTGGAAGTGTTCATACCATACGATTGCTTTCAGAGTTTCAATAGGGTTTCCATCTTCATCATAAATAATATTCTTCTTGTCATCAACCTTGTATATGTCAAAGTTAAAGTTGTTGTAGAACGCACTTAGTTTCGCTAACCCATCTAATAGAAATACTTGTTTGTCTAACATTTTATTTATCAGTCCAATCTAATGCTTGTCCGCAACTTGAACAATAATAATCAAACCGTTTAACTATACTATTACATTTTGAACAAAGAAAAATAATATCATATTTGTTATATGTTTTAATATTCGCTTTCATAGGCTCATTACGTTTTACAAGTATTTCAAAACACTCAACATCATAAAGCCCAACCATTCCTATAATGTCATGTTCTACACGTTCTTCATAATCAAGTTTTGCTCTCTCATAGGCATCTCTAAATTCATCTTTGCTCATGGCTTTCAATCCCTTCATAAAACTTCACTATCATTTTAACTATATTTAATGGTAAAGCATGCTCAAAATCTATTGTATTGTCATATTGTAGTGTTGCAATATAACTTGAACCATCACCTAATTCGTTACGAAATTGATAATAAAAACTTCTATTGTAATAAGTAACTTTTCTATTAAGATACTCACTCAACGCCTCACAAACTTCTTCTTCTGTTGGTGGTGTTAGAAGTTTATCTAAATCGGTTGCTAATTCTCTTGATGTTTTTTCCCACATATCGCTCTCTGCACATTTATCAAAATATAACTTTGATGTTTGAGATTTTAAATATAGTTCTACTACTTCTATGCTTGGACTATTTCCCATTCCATAGGCTATTAAATAACCTTTAAGATTTGAAAACGCCTCTAATTCTTTACTCATTTTTTTTACCCTCATAAAATTTTACTACCATTTTTAATGTTTCGATTTTCAAGCGGCAATTAAATTCTAATCTATTAGTTTCGCCTAATCTTATAAGCCATTGTTCATCTATTCCAAAACGAAATTGCTTGTCTTGATAAACAACACTCCACTCTATATCCTCACTCAAAGCCTCACAAACTTCTTCTTGCGTTGGGGGTGGTAACTGTTTAATAAACATAGGCGGCATTGGTTCTAATAATTTTTTTTGAATTGCTGGTTGCATAAGGTGTTCTATTTGTATTTGTAGATTTATATTTTCTAATTTTAGATTTAAGATCCTACGACTTGTTCCATATATATCATCTTCAAAATTGTCATTTAAACGGCTTATTATTTCTTCCTTTACTCTTTCTAATTCTTTACTCATTTTTTTTACCCTCATAAAATCTTCCTATCATTGTGATTATGTGTGGTGGCAATTTAAACCAATTAAACCAAACAATATTATCTTCTTGTAAATAACAAATTGAAGGCTCATATTTTCCAACTTCAAATTTACCATTTTCATAATATACTTTCTTATTTGAATATTCACTCAACGCCTCACAAACTTCTTGTTCCGTTGGGGGTGTTAGGGCTTTGATTATCTTATCTAACCCATTTGTTCCTATCATGCCTATCATGCCATCTCCATGAACTTCTAACGATAGCCCTTTTTCTTTTGCCATCAGTAACATTTCGAGTGTAGCCATTTCATTTTTACCTGCTTCTAATTCTTTGCTCATTTTAAATACCTCTTATCTTCCTTGAAGTTTGTTCGGCTATGTCCTCAAGTATTTGCATTTGAGTTCTCTTGCTTTTAGGCTCTACAACCATCAAATCTTCATCATACTCATCTTCCCATTTTTCAGCGTTAAGCCATGTGCTTGGGTGTGGTATGTATTGTTTGTTTTGCCACGTTCTAAGTTGGACTTGCCATTCTAAAGCCTTTAACATCATATCAAGTTGTTCTTGCGTAGGTTTCAGTTTTATCCATGTCTTTTTGGCTTGTCCAAGACTTACTTTTCGTGGATAATGTTTCCAGAATATTTTAAATCGTTCTAATAGTTCGCCCTCTAATACTTTTGGGACTTTTGTTGATTTACTCATTTTTGGTTTCCTCTCTAAAAAGGTATGTCCTCATTATTATTTTTTGGTTCTAATTCTTTTCTCTTTGTATATGCTTGTGAAAGCACCGATTCAATATCTTCACTGATTGATTCAAGTATTTCTCGTGCTTGTTTTCCCAATGATTTTGCACTTGCTTGATAGTTGGTTTCCACATTTACTAAATCGTATAGTTCACTTAATAAATCAGTTAATAAATCAAAAACTCTCGGTAGTCTTTCTCCAACTTTGTTATCATGATTGCTTTCTCCATACCAACTTAAATTGCCAATCAATTCAAATACAATTTCATTTAATGAATATTTTTTAGTTTCTTGTTTCATAATTTTATTCTCCTTTTACTCTATTCTTCCATCTTTTGTAGCGATTAGTATGCGAGGCATAGTTGTTGATTTCGCTTCTTTTTTCTTGTTGATATACATTACTTTTCTAAATTTATGTGCACCTCTAATTTTATTCTTCACAATATCCTTAAACTCCCAATTATTTGCTATGCTATTTGCCGTTAGATGAATGAGAATGATTGTGTAAGTCTTAGACAAGTCAAACGAAGCAAGTGTCTTAGCGGTGTTTTCTACAAGCATGTGCGAGTGTAATACTCTCTCGAAGTGCATTTGTTTCCATGTGTCCTTATTGTCTTGTGCAGTTTTTATTGAGGCATAAATTACTCGTGTTAAGTTGTTTGCTTCAATGAATATCACGTTGAATTTTTGAGTGTCGAGATTTTCACTTGATCTTATGTATTTTGTATCGGTAACGAATAAAATCTTAAAACTTTCATCAACCGTAATGATATAGCCTAAGTTGTAAACCGATGAACCATCATCACTCTCGTGGTCTAATGGAAAACCGTAAACCGTAATCTTGTCGGCCAATACCGAAGTTTCATGCTCATACATAACGTGTTTATTGTGCATATTAGTAATTTTGTATTTATCGTAAACACTTTGAGGTGCATAGATTACCTTGCCACGCTTCGCTAAACCAAGAATTGCTTTCTCATGGTCGCCATGTGCATGTGTTATCAATATAGCGTCAATATCATTAAGCGAGATACCTTTGTTCAGAAGTTTGTGTGTTAAGGTGTTGTAGTCAAAGCCACATTCAATAAGAAGTTTGAAAGGTCTTGGGTAGTCCTTTCTTAAAAGTTCCACATAAAATGCGTTACCCTCGCTTGAACTACCCAAATTATATACCTTACCTAATTGATATTTCATTACTTGATTTTACCAATTATCGAATATACTTCCACTTGATTTTGCTGAACCTTTAGGTGCTTCTTCTACCTTTTCTTCTTCTTTTTCACTTTTTTCTTCTTCAAATGGTGGTTCACCCATGTCATCATTATCTTCTTCGCTATCTTCACTTTCACTATCTTCTTCTATAAGTTCTCCAATTTTATCATCAATTTCGTGTTCTTCCATTTCTTCTACTATTTCTTCTTCAATTACATTATTTTTGGTTTGAGATGTTGCCTTTTGTGTTACGCCTTTTTCTTCGAAGTCTTGTTCGTTTTCAAGTATGATTTGTTCAGCACTCTTAACTTCCTTTTCATCAAGATACTTTTCATCATCATATGTGCTTTCATATAATGTCTTTTGAAAGCCACTAAAGTTCTTAGGGTATCTTCTCACTGCATGATTTCTCATTTTAGTTTCTATCATACTTTCTCTCGATATGACACTTGTATATGCTGGACTAAATAGTGGAGAAGTGTATTGTTTCTTTTCCCATTTTTTTGTATTAGGGTTTTTAACGTTTGCTTCTTTTTTTATCACATCATTCACATATTTAGGGTCGGTTAATAGAGTGTCAATGTCAACCTTTTCAAGTTCTCTTAACTTATTTTCATCAGCCCCACTTTGTTTAGCGTTTGCGAGTAATGACTTTTTGACATCTCCTCTACTTGCGATAAGTGGCACGATTTCACCATCTGGTTTGGTTTTAACGAGATAGACAACATACAATGGTTTTTGGCTTTCATATTTCCTGTTTACAGTAGGAAGTTTGACTTCCCAACCATCAACGCTACCCAAAGTATATTCATCACCCTCGTAGATTACGAATGACTTGATTTGGTTTATATCTCTACCAAAATTATAAAGTAGAGTTTCAAAACCCTTACCTTGAATGTTAAACTCGATTATCTTGTTATATGTGTTGGTTATTGGGTTCTTTTCGTTTCTCCATTGATAGTAGCCCTCTGCTGGAACAGCCCCCATGTTGATACCCAAATATGCACATGTTTCCAAAATAATATAAACTTCTTTTCTACCGACATCTGCAAGACTTTTTCCATTCTTACCTAAAAATTCATCAATTTTAATTAAGGCATTTTGTGCTAAAAATAGTTGGTTCTCATCGAATATTCGGTTGTTAAATTTTGCATTGTCTTGTAATTCAGCGATAAAGCTTTGTTGCTGCTGAACTAAAGCGTTTTGTAAATCTCCTGCTTTTGCTGTCATTTTAATTCTCCTTTTTTATAGTCCTAAAGATTTTATGAAATCTAATACCTTTTGATATTCTTCATCAGTTGCATTGAATGTTACTTGTCTTTCAATACGTTTTACTTCACCAAATTCAATGTCATATTCTTTTATTGCTTCGCCCACGTTTACTATTTGCTTATATATTCCTATTAGTTCTTCTGTAAATTCCACATTTAAAGATTTTAATATTTCTAAATCATTTCTAATAGATATATTTAATGCGGACATTTCTTCTTTCCATTTAAAAGTTTGGTTTAACCATTTTTCAGTTTGTATATATTTGAGTGAAACAGGAATTTTTAATTCTTCATAATAATCATTTATTTCTTGTTGTCTTTTATCTTGAAGTTTACATTCCCATGATGTTGTTCTTGTGTCTAAAATATCCATTTTGATTTCAACCAATGCAATAATATTGTCAATTTCTTTCTTTAAGGTTTTCGTAATGCTTTTTCTTTCATCATCTACGGATTTTGATAGTTTATTCAAAGTTGCTCTTTGTGTCTTAGCCTCTTTATAAGTTTCATCATTTGAAACCTCTATTAAATCGTAATCTTTTAATTGAGTTTCTACCTCAATTTTCAATAATTCAAATCCATTTAATTTAATTAAATCTTTCATTGTTATTCTCCTTTTTCTTTATCCATAAATTCTATGGTTTTTGGTTCTTGTTCTTTTAAAACATTGCCTAAATATTCCCATGTCTTTTCTAATTTTAAACCACTGTTTTGAATGAATATAATTTCTAATATGTTTTTTTGTGCCTTGTGATTTTGGCTATAAACATACTTTTCCAAAAATATAATTCTCCATTCTCTACCTTTATCACGATAAACCCATCGAAAGTAAGCCATCAAAAACCCATATAGTTTGTCAAATTTATCAGTTCCATTCACTTGTGTTGAGTAAGTTGTGTAAGGCTTATCTCCAAAGCATAGCGTTGTCTTACCACTTTTAGCATTGAAGTGGACTTCGGTTGGTAGTGGTTTTATAGGTTTTTTATCGTTCAAACAATTCACAAATGGAAATCCATAAAACATCATGTAATTTTTTCTTGTTTCTTTTAGTTCTTCTTTTTTAGGTTCTCTAATATCATAATTTGACTTACTTGAATATTCCTTAAAAGTTTCAGTAATCATATCTACTATTTCTTTATCACTCATTTTACCAAGCGGTGTTGGCTCAAGTTCAGGTCTATAAAGTTGTTTTTCAATCCAATCTTTATTAGGATTTACTCTATTACCCTTACCATCATAATTTCCATAAGGCAAATCATCTGGCACATAATGTGTAGTTGTATCATAAGGTGTTTTTTTAGCCATATTTTGATAAAACAATTTCGTATTATTTACAACATCATACACTGTATTTTCAAGTGGTTTAGTTGGAAACATTCCTTTATAAGTTGGCTCAAGTTCTTTTCTGTCAAATGGGTTTTTACCTTTTGGGTTTGTTGTGATTGTCATTTTCTCGAATGGATATTTGTCTAATCTGCTTTTAACCTCTTTAAGATATTTTTCTCTATCTCCCCAAATTGTTTCATTGAAGTTAACAAAAGGTTCATTAGCAAACATATTTTTACCAATGGTTTTTACACGCCCATTTAAGCCCACTGATTGCAAGTTGTCTGCTTCGTCTTTTGCCCAATCATAGTCGTAAGGTCTCAAGTGGCTTTCATTAACCCACATAAATCCATAGAATTTTGTTTGTATTTTATAAGTTAGTTCTGGTTTAAGAAATACACCCGTAAAATCCATTTGTTTTTCAATAATTGTTCCTCTTATAACTTCATTCTGTCGCATGAATGACGCCTTATCTCCTAAATTCCACTTGTTTTTAGGTTCACTCCAATCATAATCGTAAGGTCTTAATATAGGGTTTGCTAATGTTGAGTATGCGTGATTACAACCAACGAGTATTTTATAATATACTTCAATATTGTCATAACTTCCCTCTCTTGTTATTTTTTTGATTGTTCCTCTAATGATGTTACCATACCAATCCATTGACACTAAATCTCCCACGTTATACATATCACTTATCTCCTTTTACGATTTCAATTTTTTCTACTTCCTTGTAACCGTTACCGATAATTTGTTCTCCAAATTGTGTAATCATCTTCTTGTGTGCGTTGTCTAAAAGCCCATACATTTCATCAATCAGTATGAATGATTTCGGTAGTCCGTAAAACTCTTTAACTTTCGTAATAAATTCAATCGCTCTTACAGGATACATTCCACTGTTGATATTTTCTAATTTTATGAACGTGCCATGAATGTCTTTTACGAGCATATCACATACACGAGTGTCAACTGAACCATCGAGGTTTATCTTGAAAAGTCTAAATTGAATGTTTGATCCAAATTTTTCTTCCACTTTCTCATTGAGTTTAGCGAACATATCACGTTGTAAGTCTTTGATAAGTTTCGAGATTTCATCAGCCAATACCCATTGAGCGTTAAGTCTTTCGATTTCGGTATTCTTTTCAGTAACCTTGAGCAGATAATTTTTCTTAATACTTTCAGTTGATACGATTTCGTTGAGTGCAATTTTTGAAGTTTGAAGTTCTGCAATTTCAATATCAATCTTATCGAGTTCGGTTTGAATGTTTGCGATAGCGTTGTTTTTATCGGTTATAAGCGAGTTTTTAAGTTCCTTGAGAGTTAATATGTCTTTGCTATCCAAGTTCAACGTAGGTTGATTTTGAGCGTATGCTGTGGCTTTCGTGTTAAGTGCAGTGAGTTCAGTTCTCAAAGTCGCAAGTTGAGTGTCAAGTTTTGTAAGTTCTGCTTTTTGAGTTGTAAGTTTTGTAGTTAATTCAACCTTAGTTTTTTCGTGTTCTTCAATCGCAAGTTTTGCTTGAGTATAATTAGTTTTGAGTGTTGCGACTTCTTCTTCAATCACTTCTAATGCAAGTTTAATATGGTCTTTAAATTCAGCAGTTTCACTTTCATTTACAAGATTATCACAATGAGGACAAGTAAAAGTTTTGTTACTCGTTCCGTTTTGCTTTTGAGTGTATGATTCTTGATATGTTTTTTTGCTTGCAATAAGTCTTTCAAGTTCAGCACTTCGAGTTGTGATTTTATAACCATTTTGACTAATAAAATTTTCAGTTGTAGAGATTTCTCTTGACTTATTATTCTTCTTACTTTCAGTTCCGTTGAGTTCAAGTTGCTTAGCGTTCACTTGTTTCTGTAAATCATTGTTATAAAATTTGTCGAGTTCCTCTTGATATGATTGTCTAATCACTTGCTGTGCTTGAGATATTTCCAAGTCCTTAGCCGAGATTTTCATGTCATAGTCTTTTGAGATGTTGTCTTGTGATTGAGTTTTCTTGAAGTTCAATGTTGAGATTTCATCACTAATTTTAGTAAGTTCAAGTTGTGCAGTTTCAATTTCTTTAGTGTCAATTTCTTTGTTAGCTTCGGTTTGATATTCGTTCAGCATACCTTTCGCAAGTTCGATAAGTTCATTCAACCCCTTGTGGTTCGTGTCGCCGAATATCTCAATTCTCTTTTGTGAGTATAGCGTTTCCATGCCTAAATCGTTCAACACCAAGTCATTGTATAATCTCTTGTATTTGTCTGGGCTTGCTTTGATAATTGCCTTGTAGTCTACTTCCCCTACAATATCAATAATGAGTTCTCTCAGTAATGAATAGTCTAATTTATTCACATAATTTAGGTTGTAAATCAATGCAATTATGTCAAGGTTTTTAAGTTTACCTTTCGCAAATTGGTTCTCGGTATCTTTAATTCCTAAGTATTCCTTTAGGTTCCCCATCGTTGAACGTTCTGTCTTAGACACTGCACCGTTAATATAATATGTTGTAGAAGTTCCACTGTATTCGCCTTGCTTGTTGTATGTTTCCTTGAATATTTTTTCGAACGTGTAGTAAGGCTCAAATTCCAATAGCACTCGTGTCTTGATTTCTTGTTCACTGTCAATAGGTTTGATGTCAATTCTATCGGTTTTGCTGTTACCATTGAATAATTGACCGTTTAATGCCCAAAATATCGCCTCTAAGATGTTTGTTTTACCTAAACCATTTCTCCCTAAGAGTAACGTTGATACATTGTCAAACTCGATTTCTTGATACCCAAAGTTTCGGTAGTTTTCAAGTGTGAGTTTTTTAAGTCTTACAGTTCTTTCAAGTCTTGGTGTTGCAGTTGCTTCTTTTTCAGTGTCAAATAAATTCATATCATTTGTCATTTTATTTCTCCTTTACTTTCAGTTCCAAATTCCTCATCAACCATTTTTTGTGCAATAGCGATTTGTTCAGCGTTGAGTGTGTTGTATTCGTGATTTATTTTTGCACCTAATGCAACATATGCTCGTGATACTAAATTATGTTCACCACTTAAAAATGTTTGATTAAATATCACATTGTTTCTTTCGATAAATGCCGAAGCAAGTATGCAATCACCTTGAACACTTTGTTCTGTTCCTGTTTTGTTATCTTTTAAAGTTAATGTATATTTCATTCGCATATTTCTCCTTTTATAATTTTCTTAAAACGGTTTATCTTCTGTTGGTTCTTCATCACTTTTTTCACTTTCACTTGTATCATTCCCACTTGTATCACTCGTATTCGTATCGCTCTTGCTATCAAATAGCACATTGACTTGCGTTGACACCATGATTGTGCCTTTCATGTTCTTGCCCTCGTGTTTATACATTGATGTTGATACCCTACCCTCAAATTCTATGCGTGAACCTTTCTTTGAATACTTTTCTAAGAACGTTGCAGAAGCACCCCACGATTGACATGTTATGAAGTCTGCCTCACCTCGCTTAAAGGTGTTAGAAACGGCAAGTGTATATGTTGCAATCTTACCTTTACCTTTTTTCGTGTCATAAGTTTTTATCTCAACGTCTTTAGTAAGGCGACCCACTAAGCATAAATGGTTCAAAGTATCACCAACTTCCACGATTATAGTTTGGTTTCTTTATCATGGTTTTCTCTCTTATTTTTTTCTCGTGTCTTATTTCCTTAATGTTTTTTCGGTAGGTATTGATTTTCATGTAGTCATTCGTTGATACCGTAAATACTTCTTCTAAAGTTTTCCACGAACGGTCAGTTGGAAAGCGATTGCCAGCTTCAATCATGTAGAACGTGTTCTTTGAGAACCCCAAGTCAGCACCCAAATTTTCAGCAGATGTGCTTGGGAAGTTTGCCTTTCGTATTTCCTTAAATAGTTTTCCATGCTCTGCCATCGTTTGTTTTTCTCTATTGCATAATTCTTCGTATGTATAATCTTTCACTCCCATGTTGCTTTACTTCCTTCCTTGTTTTTTATTGTCAGTTCATTGATTTGGTTAATTGATTTGTCAAGTGCAATTTTAACTTAATTTTAACTTATATAATTCTAATAACTCTTTACTACTTAATGATTGTAATAAAAATGGTTCATAACCTAATTTAAGTAATTCATTATATGCTATGTTGGTTTTGCTCATTTCAGTCAACCATAGTTTTCAAAAGCAATCAGCATAGTAATTATTTCATTCTCAAATATAATATCTTCCAACGCACCTATCGTTGCAAACAATACATCTTGTTCGCTCTGTAGTTCATCTATTTGAGATTGTAAATCATCAATTCTTCGTTCCAAACTTTCTGTTGTTGGACTACCTAAATTATCAAGCAAATCTTCATCGATGCTATCACACCCCATTAACCCTAACGAAAGCACGAATAACATGATTGTAAATATGTATAGTTTTTTCATTCCTTTTCTCCTTTTAATCTTCACTAACTCGATATGTGTTACCACTTAAATGACTACCACCAAAACATAAGTTTCCATCATCAAATATTAGTAATAATTCTTCTGTTGTAATATCAATAGGTTTTTTTATTACTGTATATTTACCATGATGATAACACGCTTCTCTTGTGTAAATTAAATCATATTCTTCCTCATTTTCACATGGTCTATATGCTTTGTATATTTTGTATCGTTCTGTTAGTTTTTTATATTCTTCTCTATTTTCCTTGCCTAATTCATGTTCGTTTTTCTTAAATGCCCAACCATTGTTTATCATTCCTTTTCTCCTTTTAATTTTTCTATGATTTCTAAACACATTTTCATTTCGTGTTCAGTGATCGCTTGCCATGTGAATACTCTAAATTCTTCACTTATATAATTGCTAATGTCAATAACTCCGCGTTTACTATGTAATTTAATACTGTATGATATATCGTTTCTATCCGTTACTTCCCACTCCACCCCATCAGCATAAAACTTGTCGCCTACTTTTATCATTTGCTTTCACTACCTTTCGTTAGAATACATAATTCGAGATATAGTTCTCTTTCTTCATCATAGTTAGTTGAAAATAAATATGCTTTAACCTTTGCTTTCATGTCCTCTGCTTCTTCGAGGGCTTGTTCGTGTAATTCGGTAATGCCCTTTAATTTACCATGCGCCCACTCTATTCTTTCGGTTATCATTCCTGCATGAGTTCCGTTCATCTGCATTATACTGAATATATCAAACAATTCTTGATTTATAACTCTAAGGTTTTCATCAACCGTAGCAATGAATTTTTTATATTTACTCATTTCTCATTTCTCCCATTCTTTCCCATACGTATAAATATTTTTTTGGTGCTTTACTAACAATAGTTTCCACGCCATGATTCAAATATTTATAATCCGATATGCTTTTGATTTTATTAAATAATTGCAATTCTTTAATATGCCATGCATATAATTCTTTATTGTTTTTCATAATTTTAAGTTGATTGTATGTAGTTCCTGAAAGTTTTAATAAATCATTTTGTGAAAATAATTCTGTTTTAATATATTCACTGACTTCCTCATACTCATCAAACCAAAATCTAAATAACACATGACCGTTTATTTTATTTTCTCCATAATAACGCTCATATAATCTTATCTTTTTATTTTCTAATACTAAATATGGGCTTCTACTCCCAATGACACAATTTACCCAGCCTCTATAATCATGAGGTATTAATTTTCTTAATAATAACTTTTGTTTTTCACGAATAATATTACATGCTACTTCAGACGGGACTGTTATCATAAGTTGTTTAGTTACTTCTCTTGTTACTCTATCCATTTCTCATTTCTCCTTTATCTGATCTTCTCTATATAACCTGCCGTTACCATTCTCTAACTTTACAAAATATACCTGTTCCCATTCTCGAACCTCTATAATTATGCCCATGCCATCTGCTGTCTTTACCCATGTGCCAAATTTATAAGTAATATTTACACCCACCGATCACGACATACTTACCGATATGATTAGTTTCAACTCTCATAAATCTCAGCTTGTCATCTAACAACATAATATGTTCGTAACTCGTATAACATAATCCGTATGATTTCATGCCTGCTATCGTTTCTAACGGCTTTAAATCACCTGTCGCTATATCGTGTTCTATTTGATTCCTTGTGTACCATACACCTTTGATGTTATATTCCTTGATGCTCATAAGAAACACCCACCCATGCACGCCATTTCTTGTTCCATGTCAAATATTGATAACTGATGAAATTTTTTTCTATATTTTTCTTTCAAATCTTTCATGCTTACATCTTTTAATCTAATATTATCTAACGCTTGAAATCTAAACATAAATATCTGTTCTCTTAATCTATGACTTTTTGGTTTATTTGCCATAGCATCATCGAGTGCTAAAAGTTTATTCCACCCATCAACATCGTTTTCATATATGTCATATACCCTGTTGAAATCATTTGCATAACACATATTGCATACGCTTGATAATGGTGTAAACCCTAATTTTTTTTCAACATAATCAACACAATCATATCTTGATAAATGTAAATCAACGAGTGGAGATATATTTTCAACGTATGATAATGGGTTTGGTTTTACTCTACCTATCTCATCTATTGAATAACCAATATACATATTCAACTTGTGTTTGGTTTTATCAAAACTTTTTATACCTAATACAATTCTTAATTCTTTCATGATTTGTTTAATTTTATAAGCCATTGTGCAAGCCTTGAATGGTGTCTTACCAACTTCGCCATATATGTTGCGTGTCCAAAATGGCATAACATCAATAGCCTTTATATGTCCTTGAAAATAAAGTAAATGTGATTGATATAGGTCTGCATATTTACTACCACGATATTTAAGCCCACCTTGAATTAACTTAATAATTTCTTCATCAGGTTTTAATTCTTTGTTTTTTTTGGTGATGATCACATCAAAATCATATTTGTCCTTGATATACTTTTGAACTTTAAATATTTGTTCATATACCATTTTGCTTTCATTTCCTGTATCAGCAAAGAACACATAATCAATTTTGATCACTTCATTATTTTTATTTTTAATCTCACCATTCATAAATTTTAGAAGTAGTGCTGTCGATTGTGTGCCACCACCCCAACTTAATATGTTATACTCTTTCATCTACTCGCCTCATTTCTTTCCATAATCTCAATCGTTCTTTCAAGTTCATTAACAGCTTTCTCACATCTATCGCAAAAGCTTACATTATATAAAAATAGTCTTTTCTCTTGCTTGTAATATGTATGACACTTTGAACACTT